>LNAP01000695.1_pt1 | contig 36966 bp, 40 predicted proteins | sample 602601 | NCBI WGS metagenome assembly LNAP01 (sample SAMN02440304, study PRJNA202911) | soil metagenome | biome: Subtropical and temperate rainforests or woodlands; isolation source: soil samples (1 kg each in a 20% v/v slurry with milli Q water) were... ... | reverse complement strand
TACCCACGCGCGCTGCCATCTCGACGGTTCCCAGGCCCTGCGACTTCCTCAAGCGCTTCAGCCGGTCGCCGAGTTGCAGAAGCAACTGGCGCTCGAGGACGGGGGATTCAGCGTTGCGCATTTGAACAAAATTCTAGGCAAAGCGTCTCGTAATGTCCAGAAAGTTGGACACATGACCACAGGGAATCACTGAACTTCCTGGCTGGGCTGTCGCTGCTACAAGTCAGTGACCACCCCTTCGCTTCGTGATCGGGAGGCGGGTAGAAGAAGTGGTTGCCGCTCGCGCTGCGCCTGCTTGCGTGGGTCGTATTCGGACAAATGCCGGGTTAGTCGGGCATCAATCACCGATGTCCGATTCATCTGGTTCCTCCGACGCATCCGACGCATCCGACTCAGCGTCCGAATCGCCAATATCAAGGCGCCCCTGTGGATCTGGACCGAAGGTGAAGAGCAGGCCTGACACGCGGCGCCCGCCGCTTTTGAGCGGCTTCCACTCGACCCAGAGCCCAGCTTTAGCTCGAATGGATGCGAGTGCAGGCTCAATAACGCGAACGCGCAAAACCTTAAAGTCCTTCCGGGCGCTTGCTGGGGCCTCCATGGCGTCCCAGAACTGCTCAATGGGGGTCTCGTATCGGCCGGTGCTTTGCCACGATTTCAGAAGCTCAAACAGTCGCCAGGCATACACACTGTCGAATGACGCTGCCTGAGTGAGCTTGTAAGAGGTGAAGTGTTTGCGAAGCCCAAGCAAATGCGGTGCTATCTCAGGGCTGAAGTTGAGTTCGACGAATCCTTCGCCGGGCATGTACGCTGCACCCGATACCCATCGGAACTTTTTCTCGATAGTCGTGCCGCGGGTTCCGCGCTGTTCGTATCGAACGTATCGCTCAAAAAGCCGCTCAGAAGCCGCTTTGAGCTGCTCATAGGCTGTCGTTGGATCAACGCCAAAGGTCTCGGCATACTCCATGGCAGAAATGCGCATCTTCCAGCCTGCGTTTGCTCCGAGGACCAGGTTCTTCGAGGGCACTGAGTCTGTGTCCGAGAGCCCCAATGCGACCAGCCGCTTTTCAGCCAGGTTCAGTCCCTGAGCTGCGCGCGCCAAGCGGTTGCTCATAGAGACATATCGATCTGGGGCGTTATCGATGCGAAGGGCTGGTTCAAACTTGGACATAGCTATTCGGACAGATGCCGGGTTAGTCGGACATGAAAGTATGATGTCCGAATACTACCGTGATGATCTGTGAGTAGTCAACATCCATTCGGACATCTGCCGGGTTAGTCGGACATCAAACGCTCGCGTCCGAATGAGGAGCGTGCCCTGGCAAGGCTGTAGTGAGCCGCCTATTCGGACATCCACCGGGTTAGTCGGACGTCAACCAACAATGTCCGCGTTGAAATGAGTACACGTCACAACGTTTATGCATCGAATCAGGCGTGATGTGAGGTCATAGGGCAGCGCAGCGGTACTTCGCGTGTGGATAACACCCGGTCGATGTCCGACTAACCCGGTGGATGTCCGATACGACCCGGTGGATGTCCGAATAGCCTGAAAGTTGTCCACAGGCAAAAGTGAGCAGTGGCGCGGCCTGCAGCCCGTTTTTGGCAAAATTTCGTTGCCTCAAGAAACAGAAGAAACTATTAAAGAAACCGCGCGCGTGAAACTTCAGGACAAAACGGCGGCCTGTTGATCAAAACGCACCGCCTCTTGGGGGTCCGCTACGCTCCCCCCCGCCGGCTCCTCCGCTTCGCTCCGCCCGCGCCTACGGCGCTCCCAACCCGGCATCCCCCAATACAAGGGCCTACAGCCCTCGCGCTACGCGCTCACCCATCTCTGCCCCCCAAAGGGGGGAGAAAAATCCCCCAGTTCGCGGGGGCGTGCCGCCCCCCTGCCCGGCCCTTCGGGCCGCGAACGCGACCCCCCTGTGGAAACCTTCGGTTTCCCCCGCTCCGGCACGCCGGGCGGCCCCCCCTTCCCTTCCTGCTTAGCAAAAACGGGGACCGCCGCAAGGTCCAGGCGCTGGATGCGGGGCGCATATCGCAACTGCTTGTCCGGCAGCGCGGCCGCCGGCAAGGCAACTTTCCCTACTGCCCACGGCCGCCGGCTCGACCAGCTGTGGTGGAGCTGGGGATACATCTCGAGATCCGTGGAGAGGACGCGTTCGAAGAGGTGGGCCTCAGTTCTAAAGAGTAGACAAACGCCCACTTAAAAATAGAAAGACTTTACTTTCTATGATCGAAGATCATCGGTTCTAGAGAATATATCGCGTAGACTGCATAGGCGCCGCATACTATCTAAATAGATATAGACGCTTTTCTAGTCATAACCTGCGATTACTCAAGATGTTCAAACCTTTGACCGTGGTTTTCCTCACAGTTGCTTCGTTTCCCTTGTTCGCTGCTGATCGTGAACCAGAGTGGCGCCTTCTCGGCCCAGCCTGGTCATTCCACGCTTCGGAGAAACGTGCACCAATTCGTCAGCATGCCTACGGTGTGTGGGACTGCAGTCAGAGTGGGGGCGCAACTTGCACCGGCAGCGTGGTGTCGGCACAGCGCGCCTGGAGCAGCACAAACCCAGCGGTCGGGCTCGAGCTCACTGTCCCATCAGCGGATGGGTCCTCACACGACCTCTTTTACGGCACCGTCGTCCGTGACTCCTACGGCAAGATGGGCCTCATGCTCGCGGCTGGGCATGTTTGGAACGTCGCTTCGTTGGGGACCTTCGCTCTCGAGGCCGGTCTTGCTGGTGGCCTCTGGTACCGGACCGTGGACAACGGGCTTGTGAGAAAGGAGCGGATACGCTACTGCCCGGCAGGGATGCCGTCAAACGACCCAAGCTGCCCTCCCAGCAACCGGTTCGCGCTGGAGACCGAACTGAAGCGGCGAATCGTCCCATTCGTGCTGCCTGTCGTTTCGCTCAAAGAGCGCTATACGGGCTTGGGCATCAATGTCGGATTCGTACCTAGGATCCGTGTCGGTCGATTTGAGACGACTCCGACTTCCACAGTGATGGTTCAGTTGAGCTACAAAATTGCTTTCTAGCCACGAGGCTTCAACGCGCGCGTAGACCATCACTGAGGCCTGAAGCGGTGGGATGAACCCACCTAACCGCGTTCATGCGCAGAGTAAAGTGCGAACTCGACCGAAACAAAATGCTGCAGTGAAAATCAACCAAGAACTCAACCCTGACGTCTACATAACCGCAGCGCAGGCCAAGCGCGAAGGGCGCATGGGCTTGTATGCATCGATCGAACTGGCGCCCCACGAAGATGGATGGGCGATGCTCTTCAACTACAAAGTGCAAGTCGCAGGCGAATCCTGGGCAGTCCTTCGTCGGGCCTATGTCCCAGGTGGGAAAACAAATACTCCGCGATTGTTTGGAACCGTCGACGTTGCTTTAAGGACTGTTAGGGAGGTCATCGGCCAGGATAAGCAAGTTAGCCTGAAGATTGACTGGACGAATGGTGAACCCGGCGTATCTGGGTCTCAAGCGCCCGATCCCTCGGCCAGTAACTGATCCACCAAAACCACCAAAACTACCAAATCCCATAGTCGGCCGAGGGAAGGCGCTATTTGAGCGCCGCCAAATCGGCTCACAGCGAGAGTTTTTTACGCTGATTTGCCAAATCGGCTTCACGGGTACGGCGACGGTCGGCGACCTGCTTGGCTCGCGACTCAAAGGACGTCGACGTCCTCGTAAGGGGCGAGGCCTGATTGGACTTGCGCCCTACGTGCACCTTAGCGTTCTTGGAAGACTGCGAAGACTGCGTTTTGGTGATGCGACCTTTGTGCAGGCCAGTGTTCAACGACTTGCTAGCCTTGCTGTTGTCGTGACGCGCAACCACCGCGGCTCGTCCAATTGTCATCTGGACATGCGGATGTTCAAGAGCGCGATCGTCGTCATGGTTGACGATGATGGTGCTTTCCGGCTCTTGACCTGCATGCTGCAAGGTACGCAGAAACAACGCCTCCATGCCCGTCGATACGATGTCGACGCGAGACCGATCGCCTTCGAGAATCGGCGGGTAGTTGATTCGCAGCCCATCCATCCTGGGCTTGTCGCCCTCAGCGGTGAACACCACCTGCCCATCTGGCCGCAGCCCCTGAAAGATCGGATCCCCATTCTCGCTGAACGTGAGGAATCCCTTGGATTGAGCGTCCTCGACAACTGACCAGTCGACGTCCTTTTCAACGGTCAACCTGTCGACTCCGTTCGCCGTAGCTTCCTTGGACGGCTTTTGCTGATCAAGCGCGTAGCCAGGCGCTTCTTGGAAGGGCCACGGGTTGTTCACGCGTGGCAGGGAATTTTCGTGGTGTGTCCGAAGCTCGTGCGCTTTGCGGGTGTCCTGCGCGATCGCCTCCCACATGGCCTCTTCTGCGGCACCGCGCTGCTCTTTGATCTCGGCAATTGCAGCTTCGGCGACCGGATCGACGGGGATGCCTTCCGAGGTGGTCCACTGATCGAAGTCCAACGTCGAGGATTTCTTGCTTTCTTTACTCCAAGCTGTCGCAACTCGCCCCAGGCACTCCTCATTCGAGAACTCGCTCAGAGGATGCCATTCCTCTGCAGGTAGCCGATTCATCTTGGCTTCCCATCGGGCCTGTTTGTCGACGTACCCTTTGCACTCATCAATATGCCGGCTGAACATCACACCGACCTGGTCCCGCTGAAAACCTGCTGAGTCACGCACATATGCCCGGTTCACAGTGGCGCCCTGTGACGAGTAGACGGTCGTAGCGTAGGCATGTTGAAGCGCGAGCCCTTCCGGCTTCTTGTCAAGGCCGATGAACTGCCACTTCGGGTCAGCTGTATTCATCTCCACCGTGGAATCCTTGGTTTCGATCAAGAGCTTTTCGTCGTAGATGGCCAGGATCTTGCCGCGCGTTCGGTTGACGACCTTGTCGTTTGAGTTCACCCGAAAGACAACATCGTCGCCCACCGAAAACTCCATTTCTTCGTCGGCGCCAAGTTGCATCGTTTTCAGCGAGATGCTCTCGCCCAGCTCTCCCGCTTCCTTCCTTGCATCATGAGCCATCCGATTCAGCTTGGTCACGGCCTTGTTGCTGGCCGCGATCATCAATTGCGAATCCGACGGGAAGCGTGTGCGATCAAGATTCCAGTCGGCAATCAGCGCTTGGTCCGTGCGCTCGGCTGAGTCCTCGATCTTGATGAGGCCAGCCCTGTTGTACGACTCCAAGCCTTCTTTTGCTTTTCCTGCGAAGAAATCGTAGACGGCTTGTCTGTCGGCCTCGCTTTTTTGCCGCCTGATCGTGTTCAGGCGGGCGCTTTTGTTCTTTACGACGATGTGGCGTAGGGCGTCGCCGGCCCCCACAGCCTTCTGCTGCAAGGTGTCGCCTAGAAGAATGACTTTTGAGCCCCGTTGCTCGGCCAACTTCAACAGCTTGTGCATGTCGCTTGAGCCAATCATGCCGGCCTCGTCAACGATCATGACGGTCTTGTCGTCGAGAGCTTCACGCCCTCGCGCAACAGCATGGGACCAGCCCGTGATGGCGTGGGCTTTGATGTCGGCGGACTCGGCCAGGCCTCGTGCCTGCTCGTGAGCTGCAGCAAGGCCTACGACCTTGTATCCCTGTCCCTCGAACGCGCGCGCAACAGAGGCCATGGTGAACGACTTCCCAGCTCCAGCTGTGCCCTCGAGGACAGACACGCGCTTGTCGCTCTCAGCAATCTGAAGGACCGCGGCGCGCTGCTCTTCAGCAAGCGACTCTGGAAGAGCGAGCTTGCTGGTGTCAAGCGCGTGCTCAGGAGCCGGTGCGGCTGCCATCGCAAGCATCTCGCGCTCCAAGAGGTACATCTTCTTAGTCGTGTAGACGCGATGCGCCGTCGATCCCTCCTCATCATGTAGCTCCGCTACCAGCAATTTGCTACGCACCTCTTCTGCTGCCCACAGGATCTCATCGCGATTTGCCTTGCCAGTGAGGCCGATGGCGACCCTGGCAACGATGTCTGCCTCCTTGAAGTACGCCTTGGTCTCTGCCACCTGGTCCAACGCCGCCTCAGCTGCCTTGAGGAGTTCCTCCTGAGTCAACGGTTTGATGGGGCCCTGTGCAATCAGCGCCGTCGTCTCTGCTTCGGTAAACCCAAGCGCTTTGCCACGCTCGGCCCAGATCAAACGGATCTCGGCCTGCGTGATCTCTGTCTTTTCGGCGCGTGTGGAAATGGTCGTCGTATTGCGCAGTCCGCGGTGGATGGCGCTCGCTGCCTGCGTTCCGTCCATCCCACGGGCTTCAAGCTCCTCTTTCACCGCGGTCAGGATCTGCGAGCGTCGCTGTGAGAACGCCTCGAGCACATTGTCCGGAACGCCGGCAACCTCAAACAGATTGCCCTTTTGGTCGATCGTAAAACCGAGCTGGCGCATCGAATATGCAAGGTCAGCGTGATAAAGAGAGACCGCCGCTCCCTGCCACGACATCATTTGACGTGTTTCCAAGGCTCCAAATGTGCCATTCGCACGTTCGGCCACATTGAACACAACGTTGTGGGTGTGCAATTGTGGATCGTTTGCCCGTGAGCTGCCGTGGTGAAACATGGCAGCGTTTAAGGGACAGACAGATTCGTTCACGCCTGCAGCGCCCTCTCGGGCGAGTGCCTTCGTCCCCATAAAGTCGAGGAATGCAAGAGATGCATCGTGCTGAGCCTGCTGGATGCTCTCACGCAGGTACTCAGTCGCCTGCGACCAAAGCACAGATACTGATTTAGGTGCCGAGAGGGTGAAATCGTGAAACGCTACCCGTTTCTCAGACCCGGCGTTTTGAACGATATCTCGGCCTGTTGATGGATTGACTCCATAAATCAACAGAAAGTATTTTTCGGTCTCATGATGAAGAGTGTCCGCACCTTCTTCGGATTGAAAACTCTGACCGTGCAGATATCCGAGTTTGGTATCACGCGTCCCGTCCGGTCCAACGCCGCGGTACCAAATTCCGGGCGGTTCTCCGCCTTTTGTCGTTGTGTAGTAGTCGTCGTCGGCCTCGACGTAATAGCCTGCCGCTGCTATCCCACCCTTTTTGTAGCTTCCAGTCATTCGCTGAAGCGGTCGGGCACCACTACCCCCATCCCAAGACCGATCGATCTCAATAGCTCGAGGCTGACGCGATCACGGCTCTCCATGCGCCCGACCATCTGGATGACGAGGTCGAGCTTCTTGTCCAGGTCAGCCAAAGACACTTCTCGCATGGGTCGGCAGAGCGTGACGCGTGAGACGTGCTCTTCAAGTGCGGCGCGGAAGAACGTCGACCGATCTACCCCGGCAGCGAGCGCCAGCCGACTGACCTCCGCATCCAGGTCCGGGCGGAGCCGGACGGTAATCGGAGGACTGGGCGCGGCCGCCCGAGGGGCGGCTGGAGGCGTTTTCTGAGGGGACTGGGGGTCGTGTGGCTTCGAGGGCATTCAAGGCTCCTGTATACGGCTGTGTACGGCGCTAATGTGCCAGAAACTGCAAGCGGGTCAAGGACTTAAGCCTCGCGCAGCGACCCACCGGAGGTGCGTGTCTGTGTGATTGATGGATTTTGGCATTTTTTACCTTTGGACGCCAGAATGGCGCCTGCAGATGCCGCTTGCACTACTTCTGTTGGAAATCCGTAGTTTTTCCGTAATCGATGTGGAGAAAACTAGACAGTGCATACAATCGAGAGCGTACATGGCAACTATCTGCTATTATCCGACCCGACAACGAACAAACTACGGAAACTGTACGAATACGAAGCTAACGTCTTCGTAGAATCGGCCGCATGGATGAAAAACAGTCAAAGCGTCGCCCGCCGGGGCGCAAGCCGGGCCCTGGTGCACTCGACGCGTACGAGGAAGCCATCTTTGCAATGCTGGAGGACCGCGGGCGGACCTTTACGTATGCGGAGATCCAATCTCGATTGCGGAACGAACACGGCGTCGTGGTCGCTGCGTCGACGTTGTACGGGTTCGTCAAGCGGCGCGCCAAGAAGCGCCTCCTGCGAGCAGCGCAACTTGGACTCCGGCCGGGGCCCGACTCGCAAGCGTCGATCACAGTGCCAGAGGTTCAGAAACGGCCCTGGCCCGCCGATATCCCCTCCGTCATCCCTGCCCAAGCTCGCCGTTCGAGCATTGGGAAATCCGAAGTCGAAAGTTCCGATTTCGACGAATTGATGCGTGAGGCGAGCGAGCCGTCCCTTGCGTGGAAACAGCCAAAGAAGTAACCATGACCACTATCGCAATCGTAAATCTCTCCGGCAACACCGGAAAAACCACGCTCGCCAAGCACCTGTTCGCGCCCCTGCTGGACAACGCGCGGCGAGTTTCCATCGAGGACGTGAATACCGGGGACGGCGAGCCCGACCTGCAAATTGCAGCTACCAAGTTTCAAGCGCTCGCCGCGGAGCTCAACGTAGCCGACGACGATGAAAATTTCGTCATCGATATTGGAGCTTCGAACGCGAAAGCGATGATGGAGCACTTCGCACAGCTCAAGACGACTCGAACGGCAATCGATTTTTGGGTTATCCCCGTGGTTGCCGCTGCAAAGCAGAAGGTCGATTCGCTGAATACGGTGAAGACGCTTTCCGGCATCGGAATTCCGACGTCGAAGGTCGTCATGGTCTTGAATAACGTAAGCGACATCGACTCGGTCGAGCATGATTTCGCACCAATCCTGGCTGCACGGAAGCTGGGCGTACACGTCTGTGGGGAGGCCGTGCTCGCAAGCGAAGTATTTGAGATGCTGAAGGGCGAAGCGGAAAGCGTCTTCGACCTGGTCAATAGCGCTCCAGATTTCAAGGCGTTGAAGAAGGCAGCCCGCGAGAGCTCAGATGCATCAGGCGCGCTGACCAAGCTTGGGCATCGCATGGTCCTTCAGGACCTGGCTGAATCCGCGGCCGAAAATCTCCGCGCAGTATTCGATGCCCTGCCCTTCTCGAAGGCGGGAAAGTCGGCCCTGAAGGCGGCTAAAGCCGCCGCCTGAGGCACAGCATGGGAACCGAAGACGAAGAGGTTCGGGGCTCCGACTTCCGAAAGGCTTGGCCAAATGCCCTCGCCCGTGCGATGCGCGAGGCCGGTGAAATCACCGAGGCGATGGGCGCCCATCGTGAAGAGGCGGACCGCCAACGACGTGAACTCAGCCAGGTAGCGGCTCAGCTGTGCGAACTGGTCCCGCGGGCTGTCGCTGTCTCCAAGGAGAAGCTCGACGAAGGTACTGCTTCCTTGGCCAGCGCGCTTCGCCAGATGGCCGATCAGCACGCGGTCATGCGGGCCGACTTGGCCGCCTGTCAGAAGCAGCTCGAACAACAGCGTGACGATGTCGACAGACGTCGCGGGGCCCTCGTAGACGAAAAGGGTGAGCTGGCTATCGCACAGGCGACCTTTGCACGCGCGGTAGCGGAATTTAGCGGGCTGCGATTGTGGGAACGAGTCTTCCTGCCCGCTCGCCTCAAAGACATTGTGAACAAACATTCAAGGAATGCGACATGACGAGATACCTGATGAAAATGGCTGCCGCTTCGGTGGCGTGCTTCGCTCTGGTGGGCTGCGACACCACTGGACAGTCCTTCGCGAAGAGCCTCAGCGAGTCGACAGCCAACCTGTTCGCCACGGCAAACGGCAAACAAGCTGCCGACGTGCGCGTGCAGAGGGGCGAAAGCCGCCCGGCGCCCAGCGCCTCCGGATTGCGCAGGACCTATTCAAGCGGCGTCGTGGCCACGCCCGAACGTGCCGCCGAGCTCGATCGGCTTGCCGTCCAAGCAGCCGCCTATCGCCTGGTCGTTCAAGTTCGCAACAAGGAAAATAGCGGCTACCCGGCCGACTTTGGCCCGAGTCCGCAGTCGGTGGCTGATCTGGTCCGGGATCAACAAGGCCTCGCATTGGCGCGAACCGCGCTGATCAGGGAGATCGAACGGCAGGAAGGCTTGGACGGCGAGGACCTCTCCAGCTACAAGCAGCTCGCTGCCCAACTCGACGCCGCTCCTGGAATTCAGATCCGGGAGATCATTCGAGAGAAGCCGTTGCGCCGTGTCGCGGAGCCGCAGGCGCGGCAGATCTACGCACGCCAGGTTCCTCACCTGGCAGGCTAAAAAAAATCGACGCCTTCGGCGTGGTGGGCAGTAGGGAAAGAACGGCGCGAAGACGCCGCTTCAGGGCTCGGTTGTGTTGCACGGCACAGGAGGACGGACAGTCGCTGCGACGCGCACAAACGGTCTTCTTGGGCAGTAGGGAAAAAATGGCTCGGTGACCTTGCTTCTGGATCCGATTCCGCGTGCCAGGCTTGGCTCAAACAGAAGGCGCGACTCGATCAACGGCCCTTCTTGGGCAGTAGGGAAAGAAGTCAGCGTCACGGCCGGCTTCCAGCATGAACTGCGATACAGAGCGATGTCGGCATGCTCGCAGTTGAATGGGCCTCCAAGACTTAAGCCAGTCCTTCTTTTGACAGCCGCTGTAGTTCAAAGATCTCGGAACGTGCGCGCGCCACCAGGTCTGCGTATGGGGAGCTCTGCGCATCGAGCGCAATGCCCTTTTGAGCAAGCTCTAAGAGCTGACGTGAGGCGTGCGTCGAGGTGTCAAGGCTTCGACCAAGCTCCTCGAGGATTTCGAATGCGACGGTTGTGGTCGTCGTCGAAGGCAGGACGCCCATGGTGTACAAGCCGATCGCCTGCGCGAGCTGCGTCGCGCGTCCAGCCTGCGTCTGCTCCGTGTTGCTCGACAACACGTCATTTCCCGATGATGAGAGACCTTGGGAAAAGATGCGCTGAGGGCTTGCGGCATCGAGGATCTTGATGCCGCCTGGACGCTGCTCATAGAGCATGCCCAGCGCCATCTTGGCGTCGATCGGCCAGGATATCCACTTGGCCCGAGGCGGGCAGATGCCGGACATTGCGGCATCTCGGCTCATCAGCGAAAAAATCAGCTCGAGGCGCTCGTCGAGCGTTTCCGCGGGAACGAAGTCGGGTGCAGTCAGTATGCCCGCCCAGAAGTACACCTGAGCGACCGATGTGCCCAACGCGCGCGCGATGAGCTCAATGCTTTCACGTGAGGTGCGGCCCCACCATCGGCGATGGTTCTGGCTCGCGCTGACAGCGCTGACGCTGAGCCCGATTTCGTTCGCGAAGGTGGCCAGTGTGTAGCCGCGACCCTTGGCGTCGACCAGGCGTGAAATTTGGTCGACCAGTTCTGCTTGCCGCAAGCTGATCTCGGCCTGGCTCAGTTCGACGTCTTTTTCCTTACCTGACATTTTTTTGAAGCCTTTTTGATACCGGCGCGAAGTGTGCCCCACGCCGGCATCATCAGGGATGGGGCTACCAGTAGAAGCCGGCGCCGGCACCAACGGAGACTCGGCCACGTGAGTTGAGCGACATGCCGCCCTTCACGACCCACGCGTTGCCCCGGGCATCCTCGAGCATCTTGGAGCCGCCCATGCTGAGCGCCATCTCGCCGTCATGGACACCGACGCCGCCTGCGACCATGGCCCTTCCTGGAACGGCCGCTTGTGGCATCCCCGCAAGTGCGATGGCCGCAGCGGTGCCGGCGCTGGCTTCGCGTCGATTGCTTCGGACGGCCGACGCCAACTCGTTCACGCGGGCGTCGGTGTAGTTGTGAGAGGTCGTAGTGGCTTCCTGCAGCTGGTTCACGTTCACCCCGTCTGTGCCCATCACGCCGGCGGCGACGTTCGTTAGCTGGCGTTCGTTTCCGACTGCGCCGACAGAGACAACGTTTGCTCGACCGTTGTCGCTTGAGCCGGTGCCGATGGCCACGGAGTTGTCGCCGCGAGCGACGGCGCCGCTTCCGACCGCCGTGGCGTTGGCGCTTGCCGCCTGAGGAGCTGTGTAAGTCTTCGGACTTGCCGTGATCCATGCAGGTTCCGCCGGACCACTGCCGGTCGCATCGGCTCCGGCGGGTCCCTGGAGCCCCTGCGAACCTTGCGGCCCCCGTGGACCTTGTGGGCCCGCCGGTCCGGGGGTGCCCGCACCTGCGGTCGGCAGCGAGTCGATCCGCGCGTTGAGGCCACTAGCCACGGAGAACAGCTGGCTTCCATTGACTGCATCGGTGCTTGTTGCAGACAGCGCGCCAGGGGCGACATTGATGATCTGCCGCTTCTGGAACGTGTTGCCTACGCTAAGGACCCCGAAAGCAGAGGCCGATCCCGCGAAGCCGGCGTAGGTCTGTCCGCCGATCGTGGCGGACGAAACCTGGACTGCTTGGCCTGCGGCGGAGGTCGAGAAGGCCCCGATCGCGATGTTGTCGGCACCTGCAGCGGTGGCGAAAGCACCGACTGCAGTACTCCTGAGCCCCGATGCGGTCGTTGATGCGCCCAGCGCTGTGGCGTTCTCCGCGCTGGCCATCGAGCTAGATCCCACCGCAGTCGCTGTCGCGCCGGAGGCAAGTGCAGCGGCGCCGACAGCCACACTGTTTGTGGCTTGGGCCTGGGTGAAACGGCCCAGCGCTACTGCGCCGGCCGACATTGCTTGAGCATTGGAGCCGACGGCGATTGCCTCGTCAGCCGAACTCCTTGCGCCGCCCCCCACGGCAACGGTCCGGTTGAAGACTGGAGACGTGGACGGATCCGCGCTCCAACTGCCGGAACCAGCACCGGCGCCGATGGCGACGTTCTCAGTGCCATGGGTATAGCGGCCTGCGAGGCGGCCGATGGCAACGTTTCGATCGCCCAGTGTGTACGAGCCGCTCTCTTCTCCGCCATTGAAGTTCGAGTTGCCGGTGATGCCAGTGCCCGACAGGTACCCAAGGAACAGATTCCGATCCCCTTGGCTGCCGAAGCCGGAGCTCTGACCCAGCGAGATGTTCTGGTTGCCAACGATCCCTTGCCCGGCAAGGGCGCCAAACGCCGCGTTGTCCGTCCCGGTCACCCCTGCCCCTGCTTGGGAGCCAATCGCTGTGTTCTGTGTGCCTGAGGCGCCGGCGCCGGCGGATGCGCCGACCGAGATGGAGCCGAGGTCTGCCGCGGCCGCGCCAGCTCCGATAGCGATCGCGCTAAGGCCAGCGGACGCGCCAGCGGTGTTTGTGCAATCCCAAGGGGTGTTCCCCGCCGGAGTTGTGCCGATAACCACTTGAGCACCTGTGCCCGCCGTGAGCGTGGCAAGAACCGCCGCGAGAGCGACGACCCGGAGCTTGCAGTCAAAAGTTTGAAAAGAACGAGCCATTCCGCGTTTCCTGTGAGTTGAGGTGGGCGGATCATATCGATATAAAGCGTCAAATCATCACAAAACAGGTAATGGAAACGACAAACAAGGCACAAACAACGAACTCAAACGATGTTTGATGCGATAATGACGATGCGGCGCGATGCGCGCGCCGCCTACTACTTACAGGAGTCCGCATGAACAAAATTCCTCCCGAGGCCGAGCATCCACCCCAACAGTGGCAAATGCTGGCTTCACCCGGTCACACCTTGCTTGCGCAGGTGGACAGCTACTCCGCGAAGGTGAAGTCAGCTTTCATCGCGCTGTGTGTGGGTGTGGCCATGGCATACCTGGTTCTGCTGGGGACGCCGGTTCTGGCTTCCGCGTCGAACGGATTTGGACGCGCGATCGGCTGGGTCGTCCTCCAGGGCGAGAAGCTCGTGGCCCCAACAGCGCCGCAAGAGGATCGAGCCCCGCGCCTGACCGCATTTGCAGCCGCGGCGACGCCGACAAACCTTTACGGCTTGGTGACTGACGTCAGCCAGCTGACGTCGACGGAGCAACTGGGCGAAAACATGCGCGGTTTGCTTGCGGCGTTCCAGAGTGGACAAAAGATCGACGCTTGCGTGCCGGGGAAAAAAGTGACAGAGCCTTGGTTGGCGCAGGGCGATCTCGGTGTGCGCTGCAAGTACAGCGCGGACGGACGCCGTTTGTGGGTCTGGATGGCTGTGAGCAACGCCGGCCGCTTCAACTGGTATGTGGGTCTCGTCCGCCAGTTCGGCTCGGACGCGAAGGACTCGGTGGTGCTCAATCTGCGCGAGCCAGGGCTTCTGGCGATTCCGGGAATTGACTCGATCGATGCGCGCCACATACCCCGGACCTTGGCGCTCGACTTCCCTGAACTCAAGATCGACACGAAGGGAGGCAAGTGATGAGCATTGCCAACTATCTGCTGCCGAGCGTCATTTCGTTTGTGATTTCGCCTGTGATTTCGTTAGTGATTTGGCTGCTCATTAGGAAAGTTCACGAGCGCAAGATGCAAGCCGAAAAACTCATCAAAGTCCGCGATACACAGAACCTTTTACTTTACGCCAGGGTTTCAGAGCAAGTCTTGGCTCAACCAGGAAAATATTTAACTTTAGAGTTTTTTCGAGCCGAGATGGCAGCGGAATATCGGCGGGTTCCTTGCAATTACCACAATATGAGTCAAGTGACCGCTTCGGTTGCACAGGAACTCCGAGCCCATCCGGACAAATACGCCGCTTTGTATGCCACCCTTAGTGAAGATTTGCTTCACTACTTGCTCAGGCCCGATACAAAGGGAGCCAAATAATGCTTAGTTATTTACTCAGTAGCATCGTCTCGCCGGTGTTTGCTAGCATTCACGCGATCTGGGCTATTGTTACGTGGATCTTATTTGCACCACTCACGTTGCTGGAGCGCGTAACGCCAATTGAACGTCTTGCGAAACGCTTTTCCAAGGATGAAGCCATCATTGCCCAGCTTGCGAAAGAAGCTATGCGCATGACACCGATCGACCCCGGTCAAACCGAAAAGGATCGCTTCTTGCAGGGCGATCGCCTCAAGGCTGCAAGAGTCAAGGCTTTCATGGTGCATGGGATGCATCTGATGGCAGCAGAACTCCGGGCGCCTTCGAGCAAGTACCCCACCCTGTACGCCGATGTGCCCGAGGATCTTCGCCGTTCGATCGTTGCTGATGGCCGAGTAGTAAACGGCGAACCGCCGGCACAAGCCTTTATCGGCTTGAAGCTCACGCCCGAATACATCGAAAGTGCATGGCGAAGTGCCGTCCGGGCAGCTGTACGCGCGGGCTACGCGACGATCTTGTTCGGGGTGTTGCTGGCCCTCGTGCTTTCGACGGGCCCATCGTTGAAAAACATTCGCTTCGGCCAAAGCGAGGAAGTATCCCAAGCTCGCGCAGGAGATGCGCGTTCTGGCGAGGGCTCGAGCATGGCAACGCCTGCGATGCTGAGCAACCTGGCCGCAAGCTACATCGACATCTGGCAACCCTCGGACGCCCAGGATTTGGCAATGAAGCTTGCGGCTGTCGCGAAAGTAGGTTCGCATGCGTCAGCCACCAGCGCCTCTGTCAGCGGCGCAACCCTTGCTCTTCTAACCTTCACCCTTTTGCTATGCAGCGTGGCTGTCATCGCTGCAGCGATCGCGCGTCTGATGTGGATCGGCAGATTTCGCTACCTTGTCTTCCAAGCCGCGAATGCATCCGTAGACCATCTGCGGCATTCCTGGCGTGAAGCCCTTCAGCGCTGGCGTTGGCGTTTGGCCGAGCGGGAGATGGAGATGGACGCGTATGCGAGCCAGGTTCATTTTGCCAATCACGTTGACAAGAGTCCGTTACTTGACGTCGGGCAAGCCCTGGGGCTCTTGGAGTTCCGCGGTCACCTGCTCGCGCCTCTTCAACATCAGCCTGTTCGCATGTCGCTCGTCGACATGCTGCAGCACGTTGAAGTCCTCGGTGGCTCAGGCGAAGGCAAAAGCCGTGACTTCTACATCCCAGTGGCTCGGCAGCTGCTCGCGCTGAGAAAACAGGGGTACCCCATCGCGATCTACGCGACCGACGACAAGGGTGCCATTGGCGCTGACATCGTAGAGGCGGCACGCGCGGTGGGTCTTCCAGAGGCAGAAATCATTGTCGTGGGAACGGGCCCAAACGATTGGCGTGTCGACCTATTGGACGGAGTTGCCCCTACGCTGTTCGCCGATGTCATCAGTTCCGTGGCCAAGCAAGCCGGCGGCCAAGCCGCCGACGACTTCTGGCCAAAGATGGCGAGCGATCTCTTGCTGCAAGTCGCAGTGGTACTGCAGGCGGCTGAGCTGACAGAAGCTGGCTACGACTGGATGGTGCGAAACGATGGCATGCGGATGTACAGCTTGTTGAACATCTTGCGCGTTGCCAGCAACGATGAGGAGCTCGAGTCGGCCCTTCAAATCGTCGGTGCTGCGCTTCAGGACAAGAACGGGCAGTACGCTTGCATTGCTCATCTTGACAAGGACGGACTGATCGCAGCGAGCGATTACCTTTCCACGAACTGGCTGACCATGGTCGACGCGACGAAGGATGGCATCCGCGCCAACGCACGGAATGCGATTCGCACGTTCGCGTTCAAGGCTGAAATCGCAGAGGGCTTCGCCGATGGGCGAAGCCTTCGCCTCTTATCGGCGTCGCAACTGCATAGCAACAACGTCAAAGTCGTCAACGTCAGCCAGATCGAACATGGCAGCGCAGGCCGGCTCGTGGCGATCATGCTGAAGACGCTGTTCTTCAAGCAAGCGCGTGACGCTGAGCAGCAGGATCCCGGCGCGGCGAAACGCCGCCTGCAGTGGTGGTTCGATCCGAAGCCAGGCATGGATGCGGCTACGCAAGCGAACTATATCGAGGTCTTTCTGGCCGACGAGTATCAATCGTTGGTGACGTCTGATCTTGACGGGGGCTTGAGTGACGCGACGGTCTGGAACGTGTTGCGAAGCTCCCTGGTTGCAGGTGTCCTGTTAAGCCAGTCGGTTAGCGCCTATCGAATGATGGTCGGCGACAAGGTCTGCGACAACATGCGCAGGAACTGGCGTTCCAAAATCATTCTTCGAACGGAAGATCTGGCCACCATCGAAGAAGCCAAGAAGCTTGCTGGCAAAACGTCGCGTTTCTCGACGTTCGAGTGGGACCATATGGAATCGGCAGTTGCGGTGCGTAGGGAGCGTGGATACGGCGCTGAAGCGCTTCCAGAGATTGCTTGGAGTGGCGAGTTCGACCATATCTCGCTTCTCGACGCCAAAGGCCTCTATCAGCCTTTCAATGTCGCAGCCTGGCAAAACGCCTATGAAGTTGACGAACGCTTCATGGCAGATACGAGGCTCAACTTCAGCCCTCAGCAACAACCAAGCCACGACGCTGCACGTGAATCGGCTCGAGCAGCACACTGGCGCCAAGAAGATCGCACGATCAACATCCTGCAGCACGGTGCCAGCGAGGCGGATGCCGTGCATGAAGAAGACATCATGCAGATGGGGCGTGGCCGGGCACTTGTTTTTGTTCAGCGCTCGGGCGGTACACGGGTGGACGTTGTGCGGCTCAACGCTGCGGGACATTGATGATGCTCGCGACCATGCCCATGCCCATGCCCGTAGAGGGAGACAGATCGGTCTCCCTCCTGGTGCACATCAGCACGTTGCTCGAGGCAGCCGAGTGCACGAACGAAGGACGCGCATGGATGGAGCTGTACAGCGCCGATCTGGTTTGCGCTGACACCATTCTGCGAATGTCGCAGCGGCCTGCCTGGCTCAAGCACTTCGTAGAAGTGGTGCGATTTGCATTGAAGGACAGAGCACACGAATATGCCCATGTAGCTCATTTCGATCGGCGGCCTCTTCATGACGCACCGGCATCCCTAGAGGCGCACGTAGTGCGAGCTGGCTTCCAGTTCAACGCGCGCTGACGAGACCGTACCTAACAAACTTTCAAGGAAAAACATGGATCAGAACCTCAACTCGCAAAGCGCCCGAGCCGCTGGTGACAGCAACCGGGCCCAGGAAGAAGCCGATGAAGCGCAGCGTCTCGCGAGCGAGAAGGCGGCAGCCGAAGCGAAGGAGCACGCCGACGGTCTATTGGCCCAACGCGAAGGCGAACTTGCGGATGACTTCGCGTCGGACGACTCGGAGCTCGATGAAGGCGAGGCCGCCTCACCCTCACGGTTCCATGCTGCAGACGAAGCGACGGAGCCGAAGTCTTACCGTGAGCGACAGAGCGAAGAAGTGGACTCCGAGATGGGTGAGGAGGCCTCGGCCGGCCGCAGCCGGCGGCGCAATTCGAGTTCACTCGACCCGCGGCTGGACGCGCGGCTTGACCCCGGTTCTCGTTTGCGCGACAGCGGGGCAAGCGGCTTCGATCGAAGTGCACACGAGCAAGCGCAAGCGCCTGCAGGTGCTGAAACGACTCCAGCGTTGGATATGGCGCGTGGGAGTGGCCACCCTTCGGCGACGTCCGCGCCGTCAATCCGCAGCGACGCCGCAGCCTCGAAGCCTGTCTCCCAAACCAATGTCCAAGCACCGGTGTCGCCGCAAGCAGGGCGAGCCGAGGCGGCGAATGCGACGCTGACACGCATGACGCAACGCAATGTCGGCCAGAAGCAGGCAAACGTGGAGCGCGGTGCCACCGTTCCGAGCGCGCGTGAGAAGGCTGCCGGGGCCAATATTGAGCAGCGAGTTGAACAGCAACGGGCACAACGTGAGTTGAAGCCCGAGCGGTCGCAAGACGCGACCAAGGCCAAGTCCCCGTCCATGTAACCCGACCAGGTATCAATATGAAGATCAACAACCTCTTTTCGTTTGCCGTGTTCGTAACGGCGTCCTTCTTCGCACAGGCTGTAACTGCACAGGGTTTCGTCTTTTCGGGTGGGAAGGCCTCGCAGGCGGCCCAGCCGTCGGTGGCGCCGGCACCCTCCCCCGCTGCGCCGCCGCCAGCAGCAGCTCAACCAACGGCGGCACCGCAGCCGCAGGCCTCAAACTCTCAGCCAACTCCGCCGGCATCCGCCGCTCTGAAATCCGTTGATGCCACTCCAGCAAAGCCTCCTGTTGCCACGCAGGGACCTGTCGCAAAGGGCGGCGACGCGCCAACGGAAAAGGCTGCTCCGGCGGCCGCTCCGGCGCGGACGTCGCGGGTTGCAACCAGGAAGACGCCACAGGTGGTCCCAACGGGCCCGATGTATGCGGCGGGCCCCTCGTGGAACGGGCCGATCATCAAGGGCGCTTGGCCCAATGAGCGCGTGGCAGTCCAACGGTTTGACCGGCAGCTTCGCTGGATGGATTGATGAAACGGCACGAGGCCACTGATCACAATCTGCAGCGCTTGGCGGCGCAGCGAAATGAGGTGATCGCCTCTGCCGTCGCTGACGGCCGAACCGTGCCTCCAGACTCCTCTGTTGCGCACGGGCGCGTGTTGGAGCTTCGGGTGGCGAACGCTCGGATCAAGCGGCTGAAAAAGGGTGGTCGGCTCGCTGGCGAGCTGGCTGATGTGCAGCAAGCTACCGACACGAAGTCGCAGGACAAAGTAATCCTTCCAGCGGCACAGCCCGACCAGGTCGAGTCTGAGGAAGAGATCGATCTTGCTGCGTTTATTGCAGAGTACCTTCCTGACACATTGGAGGCGGTTGCCGTGGACGACGACGGCCCTCAAGAAGTGGTCGCTGATCAGCCGCGACACGCCGGGGAAGTTGAAGGTAGGGTCGTGGCAGCCCATCTGGCCACCCCTGAGTTCGATGCCCTGGGGACGCTCCTGAAGTCGATTCGCGACATCTAGTGGCTAACGCAAACCTTCCGGGTTCGGGCCGGAGATCTTCGGCCGAGAAGGCGCAGCGGGTCGCCAAAGCGGCCCTGATCGCCAAGGCTTTGCAAGCGCTCAACGCGCTGAAACGCAAACTGCCGTCCAAGCGAGGAACTCAGCCAGGCGCGACGTTTCCGAATGGCGCTGCACCTGGTGCCACGCCCGCTGCACTGCAGGCCAAACTGGCGTTGGCCTATCTCTACGATTTAGATAGCCTCCAGGCGATGCTTGGGCAACTTGAGAGCGCGCTTGCTGATGCAGAGCGGCTCGAGCTCGAGGCGCCAGAATGGCTGGATGTCGCGCGAGCGTCTTGGGCCTCGGCCGTGGGCATCCTGCCTGACGGCGTCCACTGCCTCACCGCGCCGGACGTGTCTTCAGCGGTCGGACCATAACGATAACGTTCCAAACGTTCCAAATGGAATGTTTGGTCAGCGCTGGCTTTCGAACTCCTCGGTGTAGCTGGCGATGTATCGCATCAAGACGTCGGTCATGGTCGCGCCTCGCGCCCCCGCAGCTGACTTGAAGCGATTGCGGACGCTGTTCGGCATGTTCAGATTCAGGCGGACCAAGGCTTCCGCTGGGTTTACATCAGCCGCTTTCATCGTCGGCAGTTCCTCGCGCACCTTGCTGAGATCTTTCGATTTCAGAGCCATTTCGCAGTCTCCAGTTCGTCAATCAGAAAATCGATTTCCGCCTTGGCGGTACCGTCGTTCAAGTCGTACACGCTGACCCCATCGGTGAATGCGCTTTGAACGGCCACGCGGTTAGAAATCGTGTTGTCCATCAAGTCCAAGCCATAGTTGTTCCATTCACCGCTGACGGCCGCTTGAGATAGCTTTTGACCGGTGATGACCTTGTTCAGCAGGATGGCCGCGTCGACCTTCCCTCCTAGGTCCAGCTTCTGCCGAATCATCTTGACGGTGGCTGCAGATCCGCGGATCGACCCGCCTGTCGGCTCCATGACCAGGAGTGCGATGTCGGCGATACCGATGATCTTCGAGTTCATATCGGCCGCGTTTGCTGGCGCGTCAATGATGACGATGTCGGCAGCCAGGTTGCGGACTGAAGCAATCAGGTGAGGCTTCGACAACGAGACGACGGGCGGCAGATCTACGGTTGGACGCAGCGCCCTCCCCTGCTTTTGAAGCTCCACGTTCTCTTCTTCTCTCACCCCGCGCCAATCGGTCAGCCCGTTGTGTGAATCGGCGTCGACGAGGACCACCCGCGCCCCGCCGCGCCGGTGCAACGCGGTGCCCAGGTTGCTGGCGGTTGAGCTCTTGCCCGTTCCGCCCTTCTCGTTGATGAGTGCGATCACCTTCATAGCGGTCCAGTGGTTGGTTTGGTGGGTCGGAGTATATGTGCCAAATGGTGGGTTTGGTGTAAAAGGCGGAAAGATGCTCGGTTAGCTGCGCTGCGACGAGGCGCGAGTTCGGGGTAGAACCGGGGGGAGGGTGGTGCGTCTTTCAACCTCGTTGGTCGTCTTCTTGTTCTAAAAGGTGGATTTGGTGGATTTGGTTCGTATGGTGGTTGATGCCGTGAATAAGTTGCTGCCGGCCTGGCAGCGGGCCAGTGGTCGGGCTCGTACCGACGACTCCCCCGATGGCGGCGTTAGCCAGCCCCTCCACCATGCTTCGCTCGAAGGCCAGATGAAGGCAGCGCGTCGCGTCATGAAGAAGCGCCGCAACGTACTGCGCAAACTGGCGAAATGACCGGCGCCGAAAACTAGGGAATGAGCACAGGGGGAGGGGGCTTGCCCTCCCGCAGATGCGGCGTCATGCCAAGCAACACCAAAACCACCAAACGCGCATTATGGAATGTATGGTGGATATGGTGTAATTGAGGTACGAACATTTCGACGCCCCCGCATGACACTTCGTCGCAACTACCAGTCGATGGACGATGAGCTCGAGCGTTTCAAGCTTGAGATCCCAATACTCGACGTGGCCATTGATGGCTTCGGCTACTCTCTTGATCGTTCAAAGTCGTCAAGGGCCTCAAAAACGTTGAGGGGCATGGGCGACACCGTGATCGTGACCCGAGCAGAAGATGGGCATGACGTGTACTTCGCGCGCCGCGACCAGGCCGATTGCGGATCCGTCATCGACTTCGTGAAGCATCGGATCGCTTCAAACAACTTGGGGCAAGCCCGAAAGTTCTTGCGAGAGTGGCTTCCCGGTAGTTCAAGCCCACCCATCAGGAAGCCGCTGGAGGTACGGGAGCGTCCCGATGCCGTGTCTCGCGATTTGATATCGATCATGGAGCAGTGGAACCGCCTCGTGCCTTACGAAGGGCGTTATCTCGTCGAGGATCGGCAGCTTCCGCCAGATCTGATTAGAAGTTTCGGAGTGCGCCAAGACGAACGCGGAAACGCCTGTTTTGGACACCGCGGGGCGGTAGATGAGCAATCGATCACCGGCTGGGAACGGAAGAATCGTGGATTCACGGGCTTCACCGCCGGCGGTGTGCGGGGTTTGATGACCGCCCGCTTAGACCGAGACCCCATTGCCCAGATTGTGGTCGCCGAGGCGTCAATCGACGCCATGAGCTGGGCCCAACTGCGAAATCGTCCGGCCGGTACCGCCTACGTCAGCATCGGTGGCGAGCCGTCGCCTGAGCAACTCGAAATGCTTCGCAGAGTGCTGGCAAGAAACCACGGGGCCTCGATCATCATCGCGACGGACAACGACCCAGGGGGGGATCACCTTGCGGAAAGGGTGGCGGCCGTCGCTCCTGAGGGCGTCTTGGTCGACCTTGACCGGCCGCCAAAGCGCGGGCAGGACTGGAACGATGTTTTGTGCGGAGCGTGAGGACGCCGGCGCCCGAGCATGCCGCGGCACTATCGAAGTGCTCTCACCCCAAAACCACCAAATGGTGTATTTGTGTAGCGTGGAAAGGCCCGAGCCACACGATAGTGGCCACCTGGTGGCCACCTCGTTTTTGCACCGCCACCGGAGTCTAGACCCAAAGCCCCAAGGGGATGACCGCGGGTGGCCACCAGGTGGCCACTCCTCCCAAGCCAACCGCTCGTCCGACCGGGGCCGGGTCGTAGGGGTGGGGGAGGGCAGGTACTCAGGCGTCGTCCCAATCTCGGCTCCAGCAACTGCATTTTGGGCGCGACAGTCATGTCATGTTTATTTGACCTGGCGCATCCCCATAAACAGCGCCCGTCTAGTCGAACCACATATTTGCTATGCCCGACAACGACTTAACGAAAACCTGCGCTTGTCATGTTTATTCGACCTAGCGCACACGCAATGTGTAGATGATGTCTATACTTTATCTAGATCGGAGAAGTCATGACTGCTCACACCGCCGGAAAACTCATCAAACCTAGTGCATCAGCGACGGCCAACGCCAAGGCCCGGCAGACCAAGCTCAAGGCAGCTAAGAAGACGAATGTTCTGTACGTCAACCTGAAGAACAGGGCAAAGCTGACCGTCGACCGAGCAGACGTGGATGAACTGGTGGTCTATTTCGGCGTTGACTCCACCTCCGTCGTCCACCTTGCGTTGGCGCGGCTCCGTGACGAGGTCCGGACGGGGCGCGTGAGCAGTGCTGCTGACCTCATGCTGCCCCTCGCAGCGGCTTGGCCCACGCCTCAGCAGGTCGCTGAGGCTCAAAGGGCCTCTGATCCTCGGCTCGACAGCACGGCGCAGTGGCAGGAGCCAACGGCAGAGTTTGCGGCAGCTTTGGCCTTGATGTGATGGCCACCAAGTGGCCATATCCACCAAAGCAGTTTGATGTCGTGTGGTGCCGCATCCCTTATGCGGGACAGCAAGAAGACGTTCGGCATCCATGCTTGGTCCTCGCAATTTCCGTCAGTCCAGCCAACGTGATGGTCATGGTCGCAGGTGGAACCAGCGTGGCTAAAGACGGGCACTTCGTGCGCCAGATCAAAGCAACAGACTTCGTCCTGCAGGACCCTTCGGTGCTGCAACAAGCCGGCCTAACGAATAAAACGGCCTTCCAATTTGAGGCTGGCACGATCATGACGTTTGCTTGGGATAACGATCGCTTCGTCGCAGGCCCGCCCCAGGGCGCGCCTGTCGCGGGGACGATCGACCTCAAGAACACACGAACATATCAGGCGTTGATCGCCGCAGGAAAGGCCAGCAACCTCAACTCGCTGATGGAAGGCGAGAAGCAACGCGTGCGTCAGTCGGGCAACTCGTCGCTTGAGGAGGCGACGGATCCATGACTCGAGACCACGAGAAGCACGATCACCACGCGAGCCTCTTCGCGCTCTTGCCTAAGGGCTCTGCCCGGCCTTCTTGGATGGACTCCCGCATACCGGGGGCCGACAGCAGATATAGGGTCTCCTGAATCGACTGCCAGTCGTCGGTGGACACCAGCACCGCGCTGCTGCGCTTGCCGAAGATCAGGATGGGCTGATGCGATTCGCTGGCCTGATCGATCAGCCGATACAGGCTGGCGCGGGCTTGACTGATGGTGATCGGCGGGGTCATTGCAGGCTCCTAAAGAACGCGAAGCGTACGAAAAAACGAGCCTCTATGGGACCGCAGTAGCTCGTCACTTTGACAGCTGCTCGAGGAGCGATCCCACGGTTCGCCCAGCGCATGCGCAGGCAGGAAAAGCCGACATCCAACGAACATAAACGCAAAGTGCCGTAGAAGCCAGCCAAAAATCGCACGGATGATTATGTGAATAATCATGATCGAATCTGCGCTTGCCCTGGGTTGCTAACGTAGCTAACATGGCGTCAATTAATCACGAGGAGCTGCTGTGGACCGCGACATCATCGAGACCAGAGGCGTCGCAGCGCTGCAGCGCCTCTTCCAGGTGGCCAACCGAGATTCCGGTCAATGCCGCTACATCGCGCGCTTTCTGCTGGGCCTGTACAACGGGACGCGCTTTCCGTTCGATCTCACCGATCTGCGCGCAATCGACGACGCTCTGTTCGACGACTGCATGACCGTGCTGCGCATGGATGCCCGCCTCACGCGCCAGGAGGTGCACCTGTACGTCGAGGGCGGTGGCAAGGCCTTCGAGCAGCTGGTCAAGGATTGGGCCGTTGAGGACGTCGCCAAGGTGCGTGAGGATGCCAAGCAAGCCGCGCAGCCCGAAGGCACATCGGCGCCTCTCCACGACGGCGGCCAATTCCAGGCCACCCTGCACACCTACGGCGATGCCCCTGGCTACCGGGACGTGTCGATCTACGTGAAGCTCGGTGAGCAGCAAAACACTCAGGTGGAATTGCGGCTGTCCCCGGACGATGGCGAGACCGTGATGCAGCACATCACACGCGTACATGCGCTGGCATGGCGGAATGCCGAGCGCGGCCCTCTGGATAGGAAGCCGGGCGAGAAGCGTCCGGCTTGGTTGGACAGAGCTCCTGCGCAATGGGGTATGAACTGAAGGGCACTCAATGAGACATGCACAGGTCACGACCGTTACAAGCCGCGAGTTCGCGCACAACGTGAGCGCAGCCAAGCGCGTAGCCAGCGAGGGGGGCACCGTCATCATTACAGACCGCGGAGAGCCTTCCTTGGCACTCATGCCGATCGCCGAGTACCGACGCCTAACGAAGACCGACAAAAACATGATTGAGCTGCTGCGCATGCCCGAAGCAGATGGCATCGACATCGACTTCGAACCGATCCGCATCGACGCCAAGGAGATCGACGCATGACCACCGCAGTAGAAAGCACCGATCGCCGCTTCGCGTGGATCGCACAGCACGGCGGCCCTGTCGTGGCCTGGGCGGATCCGCACTCCAGCCATAGGCATGGCGTGGTCGGCGACGGCCTGGCGGAATGGCACGCCTCCGATAGGGAAAGTGTGGACAAGCCAGCGAGCCTCAGAAAGCATGCCGACGGAGCGGCGGGGACTCGGATGATGGAAATCCGACTCGCTTATCAGCCGGAAGCTACCAACGAGCCGGTGCATTGGGATTCGACGCTCATCGTCGGCGAGGGCCGCTACGTGCGCGTGCACGGGAAGGCAAAAGATTTCCCTTCCGCCTTGACCAGCGCCGAGACGCTCGTGCATGAATACCGTCAGATTGGGGGTCTCACTTGGTGGCTTGAGACGGAAGACCATTGGGTCAGCTGGCTGGGCGCGTTCGGTCTGCGCGCCACGAAGATCGCTTCCTCGGGCAGCGATCCGTATTGGCACTTCGAGGTCAGTGGCGACGCGCCAACGCTCGAAGAAGCCGCGTTGCTCGCCAGCTTTGGGCGCGCGCCAGTGAGCGGTTCCGCCAGCGGGCCAGGGGCGTGATGCTGCTGCTGGACACCAATGTCGTATCTGAAGTTCGGAAGAGCACATGCCATCCGAACGTGCAGACCTGGATGAGCGCGCAAAGCACCAATGCGTTGTACATCAGCGCCATCACTGTGCTGGAGATCCAGCGTGGCATCAGCCAAGTTGCACTGCGCGGCGATGAAGCGCAGGCCGCAGTGCTGAATCGCTGGTTGGAAGACATGGTGTTGCCAGCCTTTGCCGGCCGTGTCTTGCCGGTCGACCATCTGGTAGCCAGGCGCGCCGCGCGCTTGAGTTGGACTGACGCCCGCGACTACCGCGACCCGCTGCTAGCCGCAACTGGGCTGGTGCACGGCGCCACAGTGGTGACACGCAATGTCAAACACCTCGAGGGGTCTGGCGTGCAGCTGCTCAATCCTTGGATCCGCTCGCAATCATGAATGGATGTCCTCTTGCGGACGTTAAGGCTGTGCACGGTTCAGCAATTGAGCCGCAAGCACGCGGCAAGGAGCTCTAGTTGGACATGTCAGAGGCGTCGAGCAGCCCAGATGAGCCGTACAGCTGGGAATTCGTAAGCCAGGTGTACGACTACCGTTTGCAGGTAGCGGAGCGTCGCGAGCTGTTCCTGGAGGTCGAGGGTTTGTACGAAGCAAAAGCTGCGGCGCTTTCCGCGGAGCTTGACGCCGCAATGGCCGCGGCCGATCCGGAAGATCACGACGACATCGTTGACGACTTTGTTTGGGACATTCGACATGTCGATCACCAGCTTCCGAGCATTCAGCGCGCAGCAACGTTCATCATGCTTGTTCACTTCTTGGAGGCACGTCTCACTGCAATCTGCGACGGAATCGGCGAGGAGCTGAAGCTCGACGCGAGAGTGAAAAGGTTTCGTGGCTCGGGCGTGGAACCTGCGCTGTTGTTCTTGAAGAAATACAGCAAGCTGGATCTGTCAGGGCTAGCATCCGACTTTGACTTTCTGCGCGGTTGCAAACACCTCCGCAACGCCCTTGTCCACAGCGGTGGCCATCTCAGCGAAGCCAATACGCGAACCGTTAAGTTCGTGAGAAACGAGCCAGCTTTGGAAGGCCAAGCGACGGGTGAGATTCACGTCACCTCCGCTCTGGTAGTGAAGTTTCTGGACTGCCTCGAAACCATTTTTATCGGCCTACATACGGCGATGGAAAGCTTTATGCGGCAAGCGGGCAACACAGCGCCCGTTTACCTCATCGGAACTTTTGGATCTGTCCCTATCTTTGGTCCAGACCCACAGGGTCCTAGCGAGCGATGAAACACGGATCTGCTCGACCCAGGCAGCTCCACAGCGGCCACTTCGCTTTCATGCGGGCGGTGGTTCAAGGTGTCGACTCCGTCCGGGCGTGGGACCAGTACCTTCGCATGGGAGGGGAGACGGTCGACGAGCGGAAGGTCAAGGCGGCGATCGCAACGATTCGGTTGGAATTTGCGGCTGCAGCGAAGCGAAAGGCCAAGCCAGGAACGGCCAGGTTGGTTCTCATCGATGCCACACTGCTCGCTGAAGACAAGGAGCGGCCGACGCTTGGAGAGTTCGCGCGCGCCCATGGCATGGAGGACTTCTCCGAGTCAGAGCAGGCAGAGGCGTATGAGGAAGCCTATGGCAAGGCCTCGCGACGGGCTGCGCGCCGGCGCCATCTCATCGAACGTCAGCTTGAGGCTTTGCGGTGGCTCGAGGCGCTTGTTGCGCAGGATCCGCAGCCGGGCGATTCTGTTGCCGCTTGGCTCTCTCCGACACTTGCGGCACGCCTTGAAAAAGCAGGGATGCCAACCCTGTTCACAGTCGTCGAACGGATGAATGCTGTCGGATCGCGCTGGTGGGTTAGCGTTCCAGGTATCGGAGCCGGCAAGGCCGCCATGATTTCGGATTGGCTGCGCAGTCACGAAGAAGTCCTTGGCATCGCAATCGGCGAGCATGCAACGACAGCCCACAGCAAGCTGCCGCGATCAGCGCGCAACGCTGTGGTCCCGCGCTCGACCGGCCTGGTCCCTCTTGAGAAATTTGTTGTCCCTCAGGAGCTTGACGGAAGCCTTGGCCAATACCGAGCGCCATCTGACAAATGCATGCTCACGGCGCGGACTGACTACGACGCGATCGAGGCGTGGCTGAAGACGAAGCGCGGGGGTAGAGGAGAGGATTCACCGACGCAAAGGTCCTACCGGAAAGAAGCTGAGCGGCTGTTGCTATGGGCGGTGCTCGAACGCGGCAAGCCAGTTTCATCCCTGACGGTTGAAGACGCGAACGCATACCGAGACTTCTTGGCCCAGCCGCCCCCTAGCTGGTGCGGCGCTCGATATCACCAGAGGTGGTCGACGCAGTGGCGTCCCCTCGAAGGCCCGCTGGGTAAGGCTGCGATGCGTCAAGCGCTGGTGATCTTGCGCAGCATGTACACCTTCCTGACGGCGCAAAATTATGTTGTTGGGAACCCGTTTGCTGGCGTGACCCTGCCTCGAAGTTCGAGCCGATCCGTTGGTTCGCGGCGTACCCTCACGTACACACAGTGGGACTTCATCGCCAGCGAGCTGGCCAAGGCGCCGGAGAGTGAGGTTGCAAGTCGACGCGCGCGCGCGATCCGCTGGCTTTATGCCACCGGCATGCGCCTGTCGGAGATGGTCAGCGTGAGCTGCCAAGACCTGGAACAGGTGACCTATCGCAATGCCAACGGGGAGATGGCGACAGGCTGGATGCTGTCGGTGATCGGTAAAGGTGAAAAGGAGCGAAGCGTTCCCATTCCCGCCGAACTGGTCGCGGAGCTCGGGACTTCACTGGCATCGGCCGGGCGTCCGAGCGACCCACTTGCCGATGCGAATCGTGATGTGGCGATCTTGGCCAGGTTTGATCCGAAGGCGCCCGGCAAGGTGCCGGCATGGACGGCTTCAGGCCTTTACAAGGCCATTCACACGTTCATGGAGCAATGCGCACTGAAGCTCGAGGGTGAAGATGCCCGGCAAGTGCGTAGCGCGACGACCCATTGGCTGCGGCACACCCACGCGTCTCACGCATTGAACGGTCGGGAGGGACATCTCCCTGTCCCGCTCCAGGTGGTCCAAAGCAACCTCGGCCATGCATCAATTGGAACGACCTCTGGGTACCTCACTGGCGAACGAGATGCCCGACTCCAGGCGATGGAAGGATTCTGGGGCTCGTCGAAACCCTCTAACATTGGCCCTGACTCCCGGCCGTAAACAGACCAGGTCTAAACGCTATGCCCCAGCTTGACGGTTTTTTCGCTGATGCCAGTCGGAACATTGACGCCCTGATTGCTGATCGGGCGCTGCGGGCGGAGGTGGCACGAGCTCAGGAAATCATTGATCGCATTGCTGGCGAGCGTGATGAAGCGATCACGACGTGCGATGAGTACCGAGACTCCAACGCAGCCAACCTGGCGCTTCGGGTCGCGGCCTTGCAAGAGCTTGAAAAACTCGATCCGTCTCATCCGTTGGTGCGTGACGCGGCGCTACGCGAGCGCATCGCGAAACAAGCCAAGGACACGATCAACACTACCCATGACTGGGACGAGGTTCGCGAGGTGGCGCGAAGATTCCAGATCCCGGGACGCCGCTGAGCAGGCTTGGGGCGAGGTCCGTGCGCACCTCAACGACCGCAGGCCATTGGTGCAATACGAGCCTGCTGCAGCGGCAACATACAGGTGCACTACTTCTTGAGTTCTTTTGATCTTTTATTGAAAAAGAAAGCGCAGACCTTGCGTGGCAGCCAACCTCCGGCATCGATTGACCCCGGATCCTGGCATTGGTTACGCGATCAAGATCAAGAACTCAAATTTCAAAATCCGACAAGGACTTCCCCTGGGCTAGTGCCGCGTTGACCCACCCTGGCTTGCGGCCCCGGCCGCCAGCCCAAGCTTCGCCGTTTGGACCTCGATACTTGGCTGGCGCCTTGCTTGCACTTGCCTTCCTCTTGCCCGGCAGACGTGCTGACAGCTTTAGATCAGCTGCAGATAGGCCGTATTCTGCGATCTTTCGCACCATCTCGGCGATTACTGCGGCACGTTCCTGATCTCGAATTTCTTCAGCTTGCTGGCGCAGTGCAGCGCTCTCCGCTTCCAACTTGGACAATTGAGCGTTGATTTCACTGATAGATATTGCCATTCGGACTCCTTAAGAACTTTATGATCTTACATCATGCCTAAAGGCGCTCCAGACCCACTCGACATAACAAGCCGACGGCTGTCCGCATTTACCCTTGATACCTCCGTTATCGAGGCAGCCGGATTCAACTTTGCGAACGGTCCGCTCAAGATGTTAGCCAACCAGCTTCCGCCCTGGATGATGTTTGCAATATCGTCCGTGGTCGAGCAAGAAGTTCTAAAACATCGATTGGCCCATGTTGAAAAGGCGGAGATGCAGATTAAGAGCGGGTATCAAGACCTTCGACGACATGGAGGTGCGGCATTCGCGAGTGCTGAGCCCGTCCGCAAGCTGGATTTCGTCACCGAGGCGGCGTCCATCTTCGAAGACCAGCTCACTCAGTACATGAATCTGTTCCGCTCAATACACATTCCGCTTACTGGAGCTGGCCTTGCCGAGGAGGTCTTTCGTTTATATTTCAATGCCCAACCCCCGTTTGGAGGGGCGAGTAAGAAGCATGAGTTTCCAGATGCCGCGATTCTTCTCTCGCTGGAGGAGTTTGCGCGTAGCCGACAGATCCAACTTCTCGCCGTTTCGAAGGATGATGGATGGGGCGCCTTTGCGGAAAGGTCCGACTTTATTTATCGAGTTAAATCGATCGAGGAGTTAGCGGAGTTGTTCGAAAACAGAACACCAAATGCAATAAGTATTGGTCGAAAGCTGACAGAGGAATTTTCTCAGCCGAACGCGGCGCTCACTCGTTCAATAAAGCAATTCCTGCAAGGTCAGCGCGACAGTATCCAATGGGCCCCAAAGCCATGGCATAACTTTGCAGCCCGGATCGATGCCTCAATCGTGAATACGGAAATCTTGTCGGCCGTACCTCAAGCTGACAGTGTGCGAGTATGGCTGGCATCAGGCGCGAATGAAAGTTGTGTCGCTCAAGTTTCAGTCATTGTCCAACTTCGATTAACGGTTGATGGTTTCCTTTTCGAGCGGACCGCGGCGGGCTGGCGCGAAATTGCGTTCAACGCTGGGTTGGTGGACCAGCAGTTGGAGCTTCCGGTTTTTCTTGAGTTTGCAGGGAATCTGCTAGGGCAAGACGTATCGGAATGGTCGATGGCGATCAGCCTCGGCAATGAGATTGTCTCCGTCGATATGGGTAAAGCGCCATTCGAGAACTTTAAAATTCCCGGAAGGTCTTTGTTGGCTGATTTCGACGACCTTGACTCGGACATTCCCTTCTAAGGGAGTTCGCGGCGCCCAACTCGAAACCATGTTGCTGTCTGCTATGGGATCTGAGTTCCGACGCACCGTCTTAATAAATCTCGCAGACGTACCTCCGCCTAGAGATCGGGTCGTGCGCGACTGCTTGAGAGTCTGGTCTCGCCTTGGAAAAGGCAGACCGAATCATCATTTCCCCGCCGTGACGTTCTTCGCGAGCCAGGCTTTGAAGGTTTCGATCTCCCACTTCGGGCTTCCTCCAATTCGAATATCAGCTGGGGGGAAGCTGATCGATTTGTCAGCGAAGTTCGCCATCGCCTCGCTCACTGTTTTCGCCAGAGAATTCCCACTCAGCGGATTTCCGTTCCGCACCCAACGATCGAACGTCGTGCGAGATACCCCCAGCCTGTTGCAAATGTCCTCAACCCCTAATAGGACAGCCTTGCCTTCGGCTATGCGATTCACCAAATCATTCATGCTTTCTCCTTTGGACGGCATCCACCGGATGCCTTGATCGCTAGTGTGCCACACAAAACGGTGAAAGGTGAACGAAGATGGCGAAGACGTGCATCTGTGGTCGAACCACATCGTTTCGCGGTGTTCTGGCTCGCGAGTAATCAGAGAAGCCGTCCGCGATGTAGCAAGGGGGCGATCTGACGGAAGCACAAGCCTCCGGCCGTCAGGATCCATCCGCGTCGATGGCATCTTGAGCGGCATGGCCGCCAAAGAACCAGAAGCCGATCCACTTTCCCGCTATTGGGCGAAACGGGATTTCTCGATCACGGCTGAACCGCGAGGAGAGCGAGGTAAAGCAGGGAATGCGCTGAGCTTCGTGATTCAGAAGCACGCAGCCTCACGCCTTCACTACGACTTCCGTCTCGAGCTCGACGGCGTGCTGGTCTCATGGGCGGTGCCCAAGGGCCCGAGCTTCGATCCGCTCGACAAGCGCATGGCCATCCATGTTGAGGATCACCCGATTTCGTACGGCACCTTCGAGGGCACGATCCCGCCGAAGCAGTACGGTGCCGGCAGCGTCATCGTCTGGGATAACGGCACCTGGGAGCCTGTCGGCGACCCACGCGAAGGTCTTGCCAAGGGAAAGCTGTTGTTTCGCCTGGATGGCCAGAAGCTGTCCGGCCTGTGGGAACTGGTGAAGATCGCCAGGGGCGGAGAAAAACAAGAACCCTGGATCCTGTTCAAGAAGAAAGATGAGTCCGCGCGGCCGAAGGCGGAATACGACGTCGTCAGCGCCCTCCCCGACAGCGTCATCGCCAAGCCGATTCGCGTGCCGCCGAGAACGAAAGCGCCTGGCGCGTCGCCAGCCCGCAAGAAGGCCACGAGCAAGGATGCGCCGATTCCCGGAGCGGTCAAGGCAGCGCTCCCTGCCAAGTTGTCGCCCCAGCTCGCGACCCTGGCCAAGGGCACCCCCGGCGCCGGCGAGTGGATCTACGAGATCAAGTTCGACGGCTACCGGATCATGGCCAAGCTGGAGAAAGGCAAGGCAACCCTGATCACGCGCGGCGGCCACGACTGGTCCGCCAAGATGCCCGGCCTGGTCCAGGAAATCGAGTCGCTCGGCATCGACACGGGCTGGCTTGATGGGGAAATCGTTGTCCTCGGGCCGAACGGCGCGCCCGACTTCAACGCCCTGCAGAAATCCTTCGATCGTCGCGCCCCCAACGCCAACATCGTGTACTTCGTCTTCGACGCCCCGTTCTTCGGCGGGTACGACCTGCGAGGGGTCGAGCTGCGCCATCGCCGGCAGTTGCTCAACGCGCTGTTCGAAGAGAAAGGCACGGAGCACGTGCGGTACAGCGCCGACTTCGACGCTGATCCGGCGTCGATCCTCAGCTCGGCCTGCCGCATGCAGCTCGAAGGCGTGATCGCCAAGCGAGCGGACGCCCTTTACACGTCCGCCCGCAGTGAGGCATGGCTCAAGCTCAAGTGCAAGCAACGGCAGGAATTCGTCGTCGCCGGCTATACCGACCGCAGCGACAACGCCGCCCAGGTTGGGAGCCTTTTGCTGGGCGTCTACGGGCCCGGCGGCGAGCTGGTGTCCGCCGGCAGCGTCGGTACCGGTTGGGACATGGCCGAGGCCGCCGACCTGAAGCGTCAGCTGGAAAAGCTGTCGATCCCCAAGTCACCCTTCGCGGCCGGAGCGGCGAAGCCCGGCCGCTGGTCAAAGCGTTCGGCCTCCAGCGAGCGATGGGTGCAACCCAAGCTCGTGGCAGAAGTGGAATTCGCCGAATGGACCCCCGATGGCCAGGTCCGGCATGCGTCCTATGTGAGCCTGCGTACGGACAAGCCCGCATCGGCCATCGTCCGGGAGAAGCCAAAGGATCTCGAAGCCGAAAAGCCCGCTGCAAAGAAGCGGACCAGTTCCATCAACGTCAGCAACGCCGATCGCGTTATCGACCCCAGCACGGGGCTGACCAAGCTCGACCTGGTGCGCTACTACGAGTCGGTGGCCGACTGGATCCTGCCGCACCTGAAGGGTCGCCCCTGCTCCCTCGTCCGCGGTCCACAGGGTGTTGACAAACAGCTCTTCTTCCAGAAGCACGGCGAAAAAATCGGCATCCCGGGCATCAAGGAACTGGACCCGGACTTGTGGCCCGGGCACACGGCACTCCTGGAAGTGGCCACTGCGGAAGCCCTGGTCGGCTCTGCCCAGATGAACGTGATCGAGTTCCACACATGGAACTCCAAAGCGACAAACATCGACAAGCCGGACCGGATGATCTTCGACCTGGACCCGGGAGAGGGTACGACCTGGCAGCAGATTCAAGAGGCGGCCACGCTGACCCGGACCCTTCTGACCGAGCTAGGGCTCGAGAGCTGGTTGAAGACCAGCGGCGGCAAGGGGCTGCACGTGGTCGTGCCGCTCATGCCGCGCTTCGGCTACGACACGGTCAAGGGCTTCTCGCAGGCCGTGGTGCAGCACATGGCCCGCACGATTCCGTCTCGCTTCGTGGCCAAGAGCGGGCCCTCGAACCGGGTGGGGAAACTCTTCATCGACTACCTGCGCAACGGCCACGGCGCCACGACTGCGGCCGCTTTCTCGGCTCGGGCCCGGCCCGGGCTCGGTGTCTCTATCCCGATCCACTGGGACGAGCTGTCAACGATCAAGAGCGGCGCGCACTGGACCATTGCGACCGCGCGGGAGCACCTGTCCTTTCAGGCGGTCGACCCCTGGGCTGAATACTGGAAGATGAAGCAGCCCCTGGGGCCAGCGATGAAAGTCCTCGGGTTCAAGCCGTAGCCGAAGGTTTCAGGACTTCGAGTTCGGCTTCTGCGCGGGCGATTGCTTGCGGGTATCCGTAGGAAGGTCCACTGGCGTCTGCCCGTCGGGATTGGTGCCAGGCTTCGGCATCTTGGTGTCACTGGGGCCACCGGGTGAGCTCGGTCCTCGACGTTCGGTCATGGCTACCTCTTAGCTTTTGGAAGCGAGATGCTTGCGGACGGCATCAGCTGAATTTCCAACTGCCGCCACTGCTTCACGCAGCCGTGCCTCTGTGCAATTCAAGGACTGGGTCCATGAGCGCACTTCATGCGCCTCTTCGAGCGAGATCAACTTGCGATCGAGGCCGGTCTTTTTTGGATCATCGGACATATGGGTCTCCTTCTGATTCCAATCTCCGCCTAGGCCACGCGAGTGGCTGTAGGCCTAGCGCGATGGCTGCTCTCCGACGGCGCCTCAAAACGGCACATCGCTCTCTGGGATGTTGATGGGATCGCTGTCGTAGCGAACGCCTGGATAAAGCTCGTAGACATACTCTCCCGCCTCTGGATACAGCCGCTGCGCGACAGCTGCGGGATCTTCGTTCCCGTGCCGGGCCGCAACAGCCGGCCCGAACACGTTGAATCCCGGGAGGTACAGGTCTTCTTTGTCCAGCTCCAGCTCTTCCCACGCCTTGGCGAAAACGTAGACCCACGCCTCGAGGCCTGAAAGCTCGCGACCCTGGACCACGACTGCGGTTGGTGGTTGCCACATGTCATCTCCTTGTGAGGTGGACATGATAGCCAAGTACTGTATAAACATCCAGTATGCAAGATGCCCCGCCGTTTGCGGAACTGCACTGTCGCTCGAACTTCACTTTCCTCGTGGGCGCGTCGCAACCTGAGGAACTGGCGCAGCGCGCGGCCGCCAAGCTCTACACCGCGCTGGCCCTAACGGACGAATGCTCGGTCGCCGGCGTCGTCCGTGGCCACCTCGAGGCCCGGGAATGCGGCATCCACTTCATCGTCGGCAGCGAGATCCTGCTGACTACGGCAGGGGGAAATCCTCACGCCCGCCTGGTCCTGTTGGCACAAGACAGGCGCGGCTACGGCAACTTGTGCGAGCTGATCACCCTGGCGCGCCGGCGCGCCGCGAAGGGCACCTATCTATCGCTCGTGGCGGATGTCGAGGGGAAGGCCGCCAAGGCGCCCCACCTGGCCGGCATGCCGGGTTGCCTCGCCCTCCTCTTGCCTGATCGTCATGCAACCGTCGAGAGCCTCTTCGCGCAGGCGATGTGGCTCAAGACCTGGTTCCCCGATCGCGCCTGGCTCGTCGCGCCGCGCCCAATGGAGCAGGACGACGACCTGCGCTGCTGGATCGTCGACCAGGTCGCGGAAATGACGGATTTGCGCGTTGTGGCCAGCGCTGCGCCCTTGATGCACACGCGGTCGAGAAAGCCGGTGCAGGACGTGCTCACCGCGGTCCGTCTGGGCCGTCCGGTGCAGGAATGCGGCTTCAGCCTGTTCCCTAATGCGCAGCAGTACCTGCGCGGCCGCACGCAGCTGGCCGAACAGTTTCCGCGCGAATGGCTTGAGGAAACGGTCGACGTCGCGCGCCGCTGCACGTTCTCGCTCGAGGAACTGCGCTACGAGTATCCAGAGGAGATCTGCCCGCCGGGCGAGACGCCAACCTCGCAGCTGCGCAAGCTGACGTATGCCGGCGTGGCCACGCGCTTTCCCGCCGGACTTGCCGAGAAAGTGCGCCTGCAGATCGAGCACGAGCTGAAGATCATTGCCGAGCTGCAGTACGAGGCGTACTTCCTCACGGTCGCAGACATCGTGCACTGGGCGCGTGCGCAGGGCATCCTGTGCCAGGGCCGCGGCTCGGCCGCCAACTCCGCCGTCTGTTACTGCCTGGGGGTCACCGAAGTGGACCCGGCGCGCATGAATGTGCTGTTCGAACGATTCATCAGCGTGGAGCGCAAGGAGCCGCCCGACATCGACATCGACTTCGAGCATCAGCGCCGGGAGGAAGTGATGCAGTACGTCTACAGGCGCTACGGCCGCGATCGCGCGGCGATCACAGGCGTGGTGACGACGTACCGGACGAAGTCCGCGATTCGAGATGTGGGGAAAGCGCTCGGCTTTCCTGTCGACCAGGTCGAGCGGTTCGCGAAGAACGCCTACGGCACCGAGCTGGAATGGATCAGCGAGGCCTGCCTGCAGGAGAACGGCTTGGACAGCGCCGATCGCATGGTCAAGCGCTGGTTAGACATCGCCGGCACCGTGCGCGGGTTCCCGCGGCACCTGAGCCAGCACACCGGCGGCTTCGTGATCGCGCGCGACAAGCTGAGCCGGCTCGTTCCCGTAGAAAACGCCTCCATGGAGGACCGCAGCGTCATCCAGTGGGACAAGGACGATCTGGACGCGCTGGGCCTGCTGAAGGTCGACCTGTTGGCCCTGGGCATGCTCACGGCCATCCACCGGACGCTAGATCTGCTGCAGGTCAAGACGGGCCGGGTGTTCCGAATGCAGGACGTGCCGGCGGAGGATCCGGCGACCTACGCCATGATCCGCAAGGCCGACACCGTCGGCGTTTTCCAGATCGAGAGCCGCGCGCAGATGACCATGCTGCCGCGGCTGCGTCCGCGCAAGTACTACGACCTGGTGGTGCAGGTCGCCATCGTGCGGCCCGGCCCGATCCAGGGCGGCATGGTCCATCCCTA
>LNAP01004322.1_pt1 | contig 36988 bp, 31 predicted proteins | sample 602601 | NCBI WGS metagenome assembly LNAP01 (sample SAMN02440304, study PRJNA202911) | soil metagenome | biome: Subtropical and temperate rainforests or woodlands; isolation source: soil samples (1 kg each in a 20% v/v slurry with milli Q water) were... ... | reverse complement strand
GAGCGGCCTGAAACCGTTTCATTTGATGAACCCCTACGAGGCTCGTGAAGTCATGGCGAGCCTGCGCCCGGAGGCCGTGGGGCCGACCATGCACAGCGTTGAGGAGGTGCAATTGGGTGGGGCGCGCCTGCGTGTATTGACGCCCAGCGCCTCGGTACGCGGCACAATTCTCTACCTGCATGGCGGGGGCTGGGTCGTGGGTGGGCTCGACGACTTCGACCACTTCGCTCGCCAGCTGGCGCACCGTACTGACTGCACCGTGGTCCTCGTCGATTACCGCCTGGCCCCGGAGTTTCCTTTTCCAGCCGCTCTCGATGACGTCGAGCGCGCCGCACAGTGGCTGATGGACCGTCGCGAGCAGCTCTCCGGCTCGGCCAACGGCACACTGATCGTCGCGGGCGACAGTGCCGGCGGCAACCTAGCGGCCGTGTTCGCTCAGCGTGCTGCCCAGCGAGGCCAGTTGGACTGGGCCTTGCAGGTGTTGATCTATCCGGCGACCCAGGCTGATCTCGATGGGCCAGGTTATCTCGATCCGCAACGGCAACTGCTGCTGACCCGTGAGGATATGCGTTGGTTCTGGGATCACTACCTGCCGGATGCTAACGAGCGCAAGCAGGTTTGGGCATCACCGTTGTCGGCAAAGGACTTTCGTGGCGTGCCACCGGCGGTGGTGCTGACTGCGGAGTTCGATGTGCTGCGCGAGGAAGGACAAGCCTACGCCCACCGACTGGTGCAGGCCGGCATAGTCGTGAGTGAACGCTGTTTCACTGGGCAGATGCATGGATTCGTGACCATGCCTTTCCTGCATGCCAGCCGCGAGGCGCTGGATTGGCTGAGTGACCAGATCGATCCCTGGTTGCAGGTCGGTTAAACCCCGTACGACCAATCAATGATCCCTGACAACAAGAACAAGAGGTTTACCCATGAGCGCCTATAACACTACTTTGGCTTCCCTTGATTGTGATGAAGAAACCCTGCGTGGCCATTTGCAGGGGGCCGATATACCGACCTTACTGATGACCGTCGCGCACCTGACCGGCGACCTCGATGTGCTCAAGCCGGACTGGAAACCTGTAGTTGCCATGGGCGTCGCAGGAAGCGGGATGAGCCCCGACGTCGAAGCCGAGGTCCGTGAATTCTGCCTGCTTCGGCTATTGGCTTTCCGCGACAACGGGCTGCCCGTGCCGGCGCGCCCGACCAGCGACCAGCTGCATGCCTTGGGGACTTGGCTGATGGGGCCTGTCATCGAGCCCTATCTGCCGCTGGTCGCCGAAGAACTGGTGACCGCTGAAGAGGACCCTCGCGCCCCACGCTGGCATAAAGAACATGTGGCCGCCGACCGTGACTTCAAGGTGGTAATCATTGGCGCTGGGGAGAGCGGCATGATCGCGGCGCTGCGTTTCAAACAGGCGGGTGTACCCTTCGTTGTCTATGAGAAAGGTTCCGATGTCGGCGGTACCTGGCGCGAAAATACCTACCCGGGTTGTCGCATCGACATCAACAGTTTCTTTTACAGCTTCTCTTTTGCCCGCAGCACTTGGGACGATTGTTTTGCCCCCGGCCCGCAGGTGTTCGGTTACATGCAGGCGGTGGCGCGAGAGAGAGGGTTGTATGAGCATATTCAGTTCAATACCGAAGTCACCGATGCCCATTGGGACGAAGACAGCCAGTGTTGGAAAATGCTCTGCCGCAACAGTACAGGGCAGACCCGCGTCGACAGCAACGTGGTGGTGTTTGCAGTAGGGCAATTGAATCGGCCGATGATTCCGGCGATCCCCGGCATCGAGACCTTCGAAGGTCCGGCTTTCCACTCGGCGCAGTGGGATCACAACGTCGACTGGAGCGGAAAGCGGGTTGGTGTGATCGGCACAGGAGCGAGTGCTGCCCAGTTTATTCCGCAACTGGCCAAGACGGCTGCCGATCTGAAGGTCTTTGCCCGCACCACCAACTGGTTGTTGCCCACGCCTGACCTGCACGAGAAAATCTCCGACAGTTGCAAGTGGTTGCTTGCCAATTTGCCCAACTACAGCCTGTGGTATCGGGCGGCCATGGTGATGCCCCAGAGTGTCGGTTTCCTCGAGGACGTTGTGGTGGATGTCGATTACCCTCCGACCGAAGTCGCGGTGTCGGCGCGCAACGATCAATTGCGCCAGGCAATCAGCGCCTGGATGGAACCACAATTTGCCGACCGGGATGTGCTGATTCCGGATTCTCCGGTCGGCGGAAAGCGCATCATCCGCGACAATGGTACTTGGATCTCGACGCTCAAACGCGACAACGTCAGCATGATTCGTCTGCCGATTGAGGCCATCACGCCCAAGGGCATTTGCTGTGTGGACGGCACCGAGCACGAGTTCGACATAATCGTCTATGGCACCGGCTTTCACGCTTCCAAGTTCCTCATGCCGATCAACATTACCGGGCGTGACGGCCTGGCCTTGCATGAGGTCTGGAAGGATAACGACGCGCGGGCCTATATGGGTATGACAGTGCCTGGGTTCCCCAACATGTTCTGCATGTACGGGCCCAACACAGGACTGGTGGTGTACAGCACCATTATTCAATTCTCTGAGTTCACCGCGACCTATATCGTCGATGCCGTACGTCTGTTGCTGGAGGGGGGGCACCAGAGCATGGAGATCAAGCCGCAGGTGTTCGAGAGCTACAACCAGAGGGTCGACCAGGCCAATGGCTTGCGCGCCTGGGGCTTCTCCAAGGTCAACAGTTGGTACAAGAACAGCAAAGGGCGGGTCACCCAGAACTTCCCGTTCAACGCAGTAGAGTTCTGGCGCCGGACTCATGAAGTCGAGCCGACCGATTACCACCTTTCCTGATCGCTTCGCTGGTGGGATCACCGTCACAGCCTTACTATGCAACGGCAGGCTGTGCCGGACTCACCTCAAATGAATGCCAGCCAATAATTACAAAAAGGGAAGGTCATGGATCGTCTACTCATAACAGAGGCGTTCGTGCACGTGGCGCAGACCGGCAGTTTCTCCAAGGCGGCGGAGCAGTTGGGCGTGACCCGTTCAGTGATTACTAATCGTGTGCAACAGCTTGAGACGTTCATCAATTCGCCGCTGTTTCATCGCAGTACCCGCCACGTCCGCCTGTCGGACATCGGCGAAGCCTATTTTCAAGAATGCGCCGATATGGTCGCCGGATTTCATGGCTTGACCGAGAAGATGCGCAATCAGCGCTCCAACCTCACGGGTCAGTTACGTGTCCAGGTACTGCAGGGGTTCGCGATCGACCACCTGGGCCCAATGCTGGCAGAGTTCACCGCTATATATCCCGAGATCGAGTTCGATGTGGTTGTCAATGACCGGGTGGTCGATCCGATCGAAGAAGGCTTCGATATTGCCTTCCAGATGTTCCCGCCGATGGCCGAGCGTCTGGTGGTGCGCAAGCTGTTCAACGTGCATCGGCTGTTCTGTGCATCACCTGCGTATTTGCGCGAACATGATGCTCCCAAGCATCCCGAGCAGCTCAAGGATCACCGCATTGCCCTTTACGGCGGCTATCCGTCACGCAATCGCTGGCAGTTCACCCGGGGAGAGGAGTGTATCGATCTGACCTTGCACGGTCAGGTGCGCTCCAGTTCGGTCCATTTGTTGCGTGACTATGCCCTGACCGGGGCCGGTATCACTTGCTTGCCGACGCTCATTGCCAGCAGCGATCTACTCGCCGGGCGACTTGTGCCGATTCTTACCGACTATCGTTTGTCATCTTTTGATTTCGCCGCCGTGTATCCCGAAACCCAACGTCGAGCCCTAAAGGTGCGGACCTTGATTGACTTTCTGATAGGACGTATCGGCGATGCGCCGCAGTGGGACCAAACATTGCTGGATCGCGGAATCCTAAACCACTGACAGCGAAGGATTTGACCCCGTTTTCCGAAGTGCTTATGGAACCTGCTGCGACCTCATGCCAATCTCCTGCCTAAAGAAAAACCCGGTGACGGCAACAGCGGAGCCAGGCTAGACACCATTGCTGACGAGAAAAACTAATCGATGCGCAGTTTTCAGCGCTCACCCAGGATCGACTCGATCGTTCTGATTGCAGGCGCGAGCTGACCAGCGATGTCGTGCGCTTTGGCAGTCGGTTCCATGCCGCGACCCATTCGCTCGAACAACGGATCGCTAAAACGCGCCCGCAACCGAGCGAGCGAGCCACTCACCGCCGGCTGACCGACGCCAAGCTTCAGCGCCGCGCGTGAGACATTTCGTTCATCGTAAATAACCATAAAGACGACCATCAAATTGAGGTCAATCTCGGCAAAAATCCGAAGATTTATTTTCATGGGTGTCAACGTGGGCATAGTTTTGGTCATCGGGTATCTGCCGAATCAATGGGGCAATCGGTCGAGCTAGTCGAGGCATTGATACTGGCCTGGCGTTCTTTAAACACCGGGATGATCGGCTCACGCTGATCGCGAATTCGCCACGCGGGCCGACCACAGTTATGGAGTAAAAGCCCTGAGCGGCCTCGACTTGCTGCGAGTAGGCTCAATCTTTAAGGTTTACTCTCCAGGCACCGCAATATTCGGGCGGCTCTGAAGACAACCTGGATACTGTTTCTTTCAACCAATTCAATTTCCATCTCACTTCTGGTCATTACAGGACATCAATCGCCCACTATATGGGTCGTTAGGTCAATGCCATCCTGTCTCGAAAACCCAGACATCCCGCCGTCATATCAATGTCCTCATTCGGCTATTTGAAATGGGCATCGGGATGCTTGGCGCTGGCAAGTTGCGTGTTGTCCCAGCCACCGCCTAGGGCGCGGTACAGCTAGACCTGACTTTGAAGCTGTAACAAGCGGTTGGAAGCGAGCTCTTCGCGCGCCGCAAACAGATTGCGCTGAGCGTCCAGGACGGGCAGGAAGTTTTCGACGCCGTGCTGGAAACGATTAAGTGCCAGATCCAGGTACGCGCTGTTGTTGTGCACAAGATCGCGGTGCGCTTGCAGTTGCTCTTCGTAGATTCCCGCTGAGGCTAGGCCGTCGGCGACTTCACTGAAGGCCGTCTGAATACTCTTTTCGTAGGCGGTAACGCGGATGTCTTTCTGGATTTCTGCGTAATTGAGGTTCGCCTTCAAGCGCCCACCGTTGAAGATCGGAATATTGATCTGAGGAATGAATGTCCATTGGCCTTGGCCTCCGGCGAACAAATGGGAGAGCTGCGCACTGGCCACGCCGGCATTGGCCGTCAAGGTGATGGAGGGGTAGAACGCTGCCCTCGCTGCACCAATGTTGGCATTCGCGGCGATCAAGTCGCGCTCAGCTGCTCTGACATCGGGGCGTTGGCGCAGGATATCCGCAGGCAAACCGGCCGGAATGGAGGCGATCATCCGCTGCGTCCAGTCGCCTTCGTCGGGCAGATTGCCGGGTATGTGGGTTCCGACCAATAGCGCCAAGGCGTTCATGTCATGGGCGACCCGGCGGGTGTAGGTCAAAGTCTTAGTGCGTGCGGTATCCACTAGGGTACGTGCCTGACGCACGCTCAAGTCAGAGATCGTGCCGGCAGATCGGGCGGACTGCATCACGTCGAGCCCATGGGTATAGGTGTCCATAGTCGATTGGGCAATACGCAACTGCTCCTGGTCGGTTCTCCAGGTCAGGTAGGCGCTGGCGACACTGACCACAAAGCCCACCTGCACGCTGTGCTGCGCTTCTTCTGTCGATAGGTAAGTTTGCAGGGCGCTTTCATTCAGGCTCTGGATACGCTCGAACACGTCCAGTTCGTAGGACGCGTCGCAGATATTGAGCTCGTAGTTACCGTAGGTCCCGCTCTTCCCGGCAGCAGCCAGATCTCCCGGCAGGTGTTGTCTGGCGCCTGAGCCACTGACGCCAACGTTGGGCGACATCTCGGAGCGCTGGATGCGATACAGCGCTCGGTAGGCATCGACATTCAAGGCTGCTTGGCGCAAATCGCGGTTGTTGGTCAAGGCCAACCCGATCAATTGGCGCATGGCCGGGTCGCGCGAAAGAATTGCTGCCAGTGCAAGTTAGCGATTGATTTGGCGCTGTTGGCCGCACCCACCGATGAGGTTTTATAAGCCGGACCTTGAGGCCAGCTCTGATTCACCGGTGCTTCGGGCCGGTGGTAGGCGGGGATCAAGCTGCAACCTTGCAGGCTAGCGCCAGCAGAATCGCAACAGTAAGTGCTTTCAACTTCATGGTTCTTACCTGATTTTTTGAGAGCGTTGACTGGCAGCTTGTAAGCAAGGAGTTCGGACTGTACTGTAATACGATAGAATGCACCATAATGTGGAAGTTCTGCAGTGCTCGGTTTTTGCTTTGACGAGGAGCATGGAGGACTGAATGACATCCACCGGCGGTGGTCGCCCACAGGGTCAGGTAACAATTGGTATGGCGAGAAAAACGGTTGAAGAGTCAGAACAGACGTGTATCAAGTTGATGGAGGCGGGTATACGGATGTTTGCCGAGTACGGTTACGCCTATTCGACGCTTGATGACATCGCGAAATGCGCAGGTCTTAGTCGAGGTGCGGTTTACGGGCATTTCAAGGGGAAGAGGGAACTGCTGCTGTCGATCATGAACGCCTCGGTATTGCCGCTGGAGAGATTCTTCGTGCCAGCGGCTGATCCGGCGCAAGGTTTTGAGCATTTCGCTCGCGCATTGAATGACACGCTTAAGGTCCAACACCATCGAGACTTCTGCACCATCTTGTTGAAGGATGGCGAAATCGGCGCGTCGGAATGTCCGGTGGTGGCCCGTTGGCGTGTGGCGCGGAAAAACCTGCGAGCCCAGCTCACGCTGCTCTTGATTGCTATGGGGGAAGTTTCGACACAGCGTACGGCGGCTGAGTTGACGGCGCTGGCACATCTGATGGCCTTATCGATCACCGGTCTGGTTATTGAGTCGTTACACAGTCCCGAGCCCACCGAGACGCTGACGAGGCCGTTCGTGCATTCCATGCAGGAACTGGTGTGAATCGCCCCGGATTCGAGTGAAGATCCTTTATTGGGGGGCACGAACACTGACCTTAGCGAGCGATGCTGTATCGAAGGTGGGAGTAGACCTCCCGAAGTCAGCTTGCAGGAGCTGGCTTCAAATCGCCCGATGCTGTTGCGTCCCAAAGGCGTGGTGGTGAACGACCGTGGAAAAGGTGTCAATAAAGGCGTCAGGTACGTATTGAGCAGATGAACGAAAGCAGACCGTCCGAAGGTACATCGTTAAGGGCTCAAGCGCTGTCACAACCGAGGCAGGCAAGTAGCCTTGGGAGCAAGGCTGGAGGACACCTGCTTACCGTCCAGATGGCAGGAGTTGCAGCGCGAAGCGTTCAACGTTTGAGTGATAGCGAGATCAATGGTTCACGTGTCGAGTCACGGCGAATCGATTGAGAAATCCATGGACCAGGAAAACAAGCGTCAGGGTCAGGATTACCGAGATCGACACAGAAGTGAGTCTATAAAAGATATCGAACATGATGTCATGCGAGGGCGTCAGGTATTGGCCAAACAGAATGGCCAATGTGGTGATGGCGCCAAAGCCTATTCCCGGCAGCCCTTTTTCCATGGAATGCCAACGGGCGCAGACCATCAAGGCCACCCAGAACATCACGAGAACCAGCGGTAAAATGTCATGATGATTGTAGAGTAACAACTGCATGATAAAGCCCACTGCGCATCCCATAAGCGTGCCTACTGCACGAATCCTCCCGGCGAAATGCGCGCCTTTCCAGTGCATGGGAAACAGAATCAGGATGCTTGCCACTTGTGCGGACAATGAATCTTTCAAGTCCAGGCATTGAAAGGCGACAAACGACGCGGTAGCGACCGTTGCGCCAAGCAGGGCTTCATGGCGCTGGCTGGGCAGGTCTTTTTCTATCGGTTGCCTGGGGCTGCGGGGAGCTGCATCTGGAAACAGGTAAAACATCAGGCCGGCGATCGCCGCAGAGAGCCAGATCGCTGCGCCATTGCACCAGAGCAGATCGATGACATCAGTTTGCGGATAGCTAGAAAAATGCAGCAGAATCGAGAGAAACACCGCGCTCAGAGCGCTGAAGAAAAACAGTGGCCCTTTCGCCATCAGCGCAAAGCGGTATAGAAACAACAGGAACACGATGGGCACCGCCAACACCGGTCGACCACCGAACAGCCCATAAAGCACTCCGACCTCCACGCTGACCACCACGCCCTGTGCCAGGAACTGGCGGACCAGATGGGCATTTAAGGTCGGAACCAGGCCAAGGACCAACATCGGATAGACGCAAAAAAAAGCGCCATACTCCAGATTTAAAACCTTGCAAATCAACAGCCCCAGCGTACCACCGCCGGCAATGCGCAGGCATTGACGCAGGTCGTTTTCGCTCAGCCGATGGGGGCCGCCAGTCTCAGTAGACATAATGGATGATGCTGACGAGGCGGATTTGCAGCGCACCCATCAAGCGCGCCACAACATTGTCGCTGGAAAAGAGCTGCACGGTTGCCTTCGCTCCAGAGGGTAACGAGGGCGGAAGTTCGGTATTGAACACCAGGTGGATGCGTTGGCGCTGCGCATCCCTTACCCATCGATCCGATTGCAGGGGGGGCGGCCAGATCGCCGTTTGCGTCGATCTGACCTTCTTTCACCCCCGACTCCAGGCTGCTGACTTTTGCAGCAAAAATGTCCCCTGGCCGGGCATCGAACACCACTGAGGCGGTTGTGCCTGGCTTCGCATAGCGCAACGCCTTTTCTCTGAAGTCGGCAGTGACATCGGCATTGTCTTCCACTAATGCCATGACGGATGCACCGGCCTGGAAGTACGCCCCGGGACTGAGCTGCAGATTGCCAACCACGCCGGCACGTTCAGCCCGGACTTCGCTGTACTCCAGTTGCAGTCGGGCCTGTTCCAATGTGTTATGCGCCTGGCGGATGTGAACATTGTCGTCGCCGGGGCCACCTCTGCGCGCCTTGATTTCATCGATGGTGCTGGACGCGGCCCGTACTTGCGCTTGGGCAATAATCAGGTTGGCGTTGATCTGATCCCGCAGTTGCGTAGAGACGAAGTTTTTGTCATGCAAGGTTCGAATGCGACCCGCCTGAGCCGCTAACTCCTGAACTTTAGCCTTTGCTGCTGACAAGTCGGCCTGCGCTGCGCCGAGATTTGCATCACGCTCCGAGTAATCCTGTCGGGCGCGCTCGATCATCAACTGCGCTTCCTTGACCTTCAAAGCAAAAGGGCGGGGATCGAGGCGGAACAGCAACTGCCCAGCCTCGACATGCTGATTATTGACCACTGTCACTTCTATCACTTGGCCCGACACGCGAGGCGCGATACGCACAACGGAACGAGTTAATTGCGCCTGGGGTGTGAGCGGCATATAGAGGTCTGCTGCCAGGAAATAGACAAACAGGCCGGTCAAAATCAAAATGGCAAAACGGACGTGTCGGGCAAATCGTTGGTCAGGGGTCATGGCAACTTGCATAAAGCGTTCGATCTATCCATGACTGTTTAATCGTCGTCTTGAACTCGATGCGCCCAGAGGCCACGAGACAATCAGTGGGATGAAATGAAAAGGGTGGGTGGGACTTGAGGACAGATTTTACCCAGTGCAGGAGAAACAGGACCATTTGAAATGTTGATAGTCCCAATTCATGCGGGGAATAGTCTGCATCGCGTGCAAGCTTCTATTTTGGCGATCACCGTATTGCAGTGGCGAAAAGAGTGCGTTAGTTGATTCTTGCGCTGGCGAAGTTTTTTGTTGCTGCCATTTGTCATTAAATTCGCCTGATATTAGTGTCCGGCGATTATAGATACTTCCAGAACTGGATTTCTTTATTGCTATTCGGGAGTGGGTATTTGGTGCAGCACAACTGCACTGCGCTTATCTGTTCGTCTGCAACACATCATCTCAGCCCGGTTTTTTTCCAGCACCAGGCCAGCGGTACCATCGGGGCTGCGCCAGCGCGGCCACGCGCGCTTTTCGGGAGTAGGGTGGCAAAACCAATCAGCTTGCTGCGTCGTATCAGATACAACGCATCAGTCTTCAAGTTCGTTCATTACAGCAGCCATTCAATCGGCAGAATCGAAAGCAATGAAACGGTCGCGCGCTGAAACAAGGTGACACCCGGTTCACTGTCATGGCGCACCTGTATGCCGTCACGTAATTCTAGCCAATACAACTGATCGTTATCAGACAGATGCACTTCATACGCTCGTTCAGGGATTTTTGCAGTGAACGCCTCGTCGATTTCCCCGGCCATTTTCGGGCTGTCAATGACAAACCCAAGTTCAGTGTTAAGGTGCGCCGAGCGAGGGTCAAAGTTAAAGGAACCGACGAATATACGAGACTGGTCTACACCGAAGGTCTTGGCATGCAGGCTTGAACCAGAACTGCCAAACGGTCCCGCGCTCTCGTTGCGCTTCCCTTCAGGGGCGGTACGGCGCATCTCATAAAGAACCACGCCAGCCTTGAGCAAGTCTTTGCGCCGCTTGGCGTAACCTGCGTGAACCGCAGCCACGTCAGTGGCCTCCAGTGCGTTAGTCAGTACTCGCAGGCGAACGCCGCTATTGGCAATCTTGGTAAATGCATCGACTCCCGCTGTGGTGGGGACGAAATAGGGCGAGACCAAGTCCAGGTTATGAGCCGGTTTCCCGAGGATGTCGCCCAACTGAGTCATGAGTAGTCCGGAGGATGTCACTTCGCCGAGACCTTTAGCAGGGTCATCACTGACCATGCGCGTGTGCGCCCATTCAAAGGTAAGTTTGTTCTGGAGTAAGCGAGTCATAAAATTCGATTTGCGGATGGCGCTGATGTATCGCGTTGCGGCTGGGGAGCGTTCAAGGCTGGCGGCAGCAGCGGTTATTTCAGTAAGGCGAGAGGGCCCTACGGACGGCAAGATACGGTCTGCCGGATAGGCGCTGTCACTTGCCCAATACTTATCAAAGTCGTTGGAAACGCTGTTGACGATCGGCCCGATGGCAAAGACATCCAAATCGGCGAACAGCACGCCTTCACTCGCCCCGAAGTATTCATCACCCACATTACGCCCACCGACGATGGTGGCTTGATTGTCGGCAGTGAACGACTTGTTATGCATCCGCCGATTGGCGCGACTGAAATCCGTTAAATAACCCAACGCTTTGGGCGAGCGAACAATGAAGGGATTGAACAATCGAACTTCGATGTTAGGGTCGGTATTCAAGGCTGCGAGTTCGGTATCCAAGCCGGCTGTACCGTTGTCATCGAGTAATAGACGGACCTTTACGCCTCGGTTCGCAGCCTCGCGCAAAGCGTCTAAAAGCAGCGTTCCGGTGATGTCGCCATGCCAGATGTAATATTGAACATCCAGGGTTTTTTCGGCCGTGCGGGCCAGTAGAATCCGTGCGGCAAAGGCGTCGTAAGGGTCAGCCAAAGCGACAATGCCGCTTTTGCTTTTATCCGCGTCAACGCTGACCTGTTTGGCGATAGCGCGGCCCAGTGTGGTGGACTTCGCCTGCGTCTGCGGGAGTGCCGTCGAGATCGATCGGCCTTCAAGCGACGGCAAAGTGCAGCCGCTCAGTAAGCTGATGCCAAGGATTAGTGTGCAAAATTTACGAACTGGAATCATGAGTGACTCGACGTGAGGCCATTGATGCATAACATTGTTCAGCGGGTCGCCATCGTTTTTATAGGTGGTCTTTGAATGACGACTCGACGACGCTTGATCGATCATTTTTCGTGTTTCCCCGGTGTCGTTACTGCACAGTGGCTAGCGCCATACTCCGCACTAGGCACCATCAGGCGCTCACGCGGATCGGCAATTTGAATGTTTAGCTCACGGAACCTTTCCAATATGCGGCGATTGGTTTCGCGCTGTACGCCCCATCGCCCGTTGGACAAGCAACGAATCTGCCCCGTCAAGGTGAGCATGGGTCCATCAATCGCATCGACCCCCCAGACTTCCAGATCGGCCAGAATCAAAGGTCCAAACGTAGGGTCGGCACGTAGCTCGGCACCGATTTTCTTAAGTTCATTGCTGGCTAGATTTACGTCCGTTTCATAGCCGATGTTGACGCGTACTGCGGCGTTGCCGATACCTCGGTTGGTATTGTTAACCGTAGAGACGGAGCTGAACGGAATGATATGCAGCGAGCCATCTCCAGCGCGTAGGCGAACTGTACGAATGGACAAATTTTCCACCGTGCCGCTAACACCCGCGACGGTAACGCCGTCGCCCACCTGCATGGCGTTCTCCATGAGCAGGAAAATACCGGTGATGAAATCCTGAACCAATTTTTGTGAGCCAAAGCCCAGCGCAACCCCGATGATGCTAGCACCCGCTAACAGCGGGGTGGTGTTGATGCCAATCTGAGTCAAGGCCGTCAACCCCACCACTAGCGTCAGGACAACGAGCAAAATTGTTCGCATCATCGGCAGTAGTGTTTTTAGGCGGGCTGCACGTGTCAGGTCTCCATTTTCGGTCCACAGTGTGACGCGTCGCTGAACAGTGCTATCGATCAAGTACCAGACGATTACGGCGATCACTAACGCAGTGAAAATAGTCAGTGCCGCCGACGTCATGCTGCCGCCGATCGTGCCTGGGGCAAACCAGTCGATAGCGTTGATCCCTTGTGATTGCAATAACGCGACAACGGTCAGAACCATCACAACAAAGGAGATCAGCCGGCGAATCAATGGAAAATAACGCTCCCCCATGTTGCTACGCAGGTTTGAAGGTCTACTGTTATTTGAGGGGGCGACACCGTTATCTACGTGAAGCGCTTTCGCTACCAAGCCTTGGACAAAAACATCGACCAGACGTCCGACCATGATGATCGCAGCTGTGACTGCGATGAACTCCATTAGCCTTGGGAAACCATTCTCGATACCCAGCGCCCAGATAAACCAAAGCCCCATGACCAGCGATGCTGCAGGGATTACCCAGATCTTCGCCAACCAATTACGCAACGCTGCAAGCGAGCCAGTGGCTTCTGGCGCGGCGGCGATGCTGAGGCCAATTGGCTTGCGGAATCGGAAGATAATCATGACTGCAGCGAGATGAATGAGCAGCGAAACCAGTTTAACCATGGCTTGGCGACCCGCTTCGCCGGCCCCGAGCTGACCGGCAGCGGATGCCAGCGCAATCCCGAAGGCGGCGAATACGATGAAGCGGCGCAGCCAGGTATAAAGAGCGCGCGCCGAGAGTGGAGTGATCCGTAACAGGCGAACGCCACGACCGTACGGGGCAATCAACACACGTAACACCGCCATGCAAATGCTGGTAGTGACGTAAGCCTTGAAGAAACCCCGCACGACAGAGAGTGCGTGTGGATCAAGGGTGGGTAGCAAATGGATGGCCAGCGCTGCGGCACAGAAAAAAGCCACCAACCCCAGCAGATCGAGCAATAGCGTGCCGAGCGCAAAAGGGAGCAAACGCAGTGTGCGCTCGGCCATATCGCGACGGGTAAAGGCTATCGCCTGGGCAGGATCCTCATGAGGGAGAGGTTCATGTCGTGCGGGTATTACTTCAGGATTGGTCGGCGAAGCCGGTGTCGTGGCAGACGTAATGTCTTCAGCATCCTGTACGACCAGCGTTTCGACACGCTCTACGCCGTCGCGAACTGTTTGGACCAAGACTACGTTTTCTTGCTCGGGCGCTAACTCCGCCTGGGCTTGGGTCTCTGCAGCAGACGGCTGCGCGGCGGCGAAGTTCTCTTCAGCGCGCGTGCGCGTCGCAACCTCGTGCAGACGCGACGCCACATTACCGGCATATTCGGCTAGCGCGCGGCGGGGGTAGCGCAAACCCCGATTCACGAGCGCTTGTGCAGACACGCCAAGCACAAATACCGCGAGCAGACCGCACGCTGATTCAAACAGCAGTTGCCTCCAGGCATCGTCATAAAAACTGGCCTTTAACCACTGGGCGAGTTCCGCTGCTGAATGTTCGAACAGATGCAATTTCTCGCCCAGTCGAGTGATCCATTCGCCAAATTCATCCAGCGTGCGAGCAATCAAACCGTCCGCTTCAAGCGGTGCTGTGTCTGCCTCGGGATCAGGCGGCGGGGGAGCCTTGATGACGTCTTCGGCATTAACGGTTGCCGTCTCTGCGGGGCTTTCCTTGGTCGACTGTTTCTGGCTCGCAGGAAGGGCTTCCTGCGTTTGTTTATTGGTCTGTTCCTCAGGAATCACCCCCGCTTGCGCGGTCCATGGCGCACACACAGCCAAACTGAGCATCAGTGTTAAAAGAAGAGGCAAGCAACGTTTGATCATAATATGAGCCTGAGTGGCGGTGATTTTTTAAAGCATTAACGGGCTGTGCCAGCAAAATCGCTGCTAGCCCACAGGACCAAAGCTATTGAAAATTTCAGTGACGATAGGATCCACCGTCTGCAGCACATGGATTGACAGATAGAATTCGGCGAATCTTCGCTGCCCATATTGCGGGCAAAACGTGGAGCCATAGACGGACTTTTGTGCGGCTCCTATTGGGTAATCGACTCGAGATATTCAGGTAAGCGGGAGCCCACATAAAATCAGAAAGCGCGGAGGGATCAATCCATTTCGCGAATTAAATAGACGATGAAGTCTAGTATTGGTTCATTTCTTGTCGTCATCAGGCGCATCATCATGTCTGCCCGAGCTTTGCATCTGCTTACGTAATCTTCACGCACGCCAGGCTAGTCACCATCGTTGGATCTGATTGTTTCCAGATTAAACTAGACGGAAGGCTCTATTTTAGATACTTTGCTGCGGCAACTTTTCTCTCTGGATCCTGCATTCGAGGTCCTCAAATCTTTTTTCATGAGGTCTGCTCGAGCGAGAGGGCGGGGAGATGAACAATGATGTTTTAGCGCTTTCAGCTTCAACTTGTGGCAGGCCGCAGTCTCCCATCCAATTTTTGATCGCTCCTTTCTGGTGCCTCTTCGGATAGAAATAATACCTTGCAGCCGCTTGACCTAAATCCATCCTGCATCATTTGTGAACACTGCGATTCGCTTTACGAAGCCTGTCCGTTGCAGGCGGGACAATCCGCTTGTTGTTTGCGTTGCGCCACCGCTTGAGCATCGAACAGTTACTGGCCCTCACGGTGGCCGCAGCCATTATGTTTGTCTTCGCCAACGTCTTTCCGGTGATCAGCATCAGTCTGCAAGGCCTGACAAACGAAGTGACCCTATGGGGCTCGGTGGAGGCGCTGGCACAAGGTCGCATTACCTTGATCGCGCTGGTGATCGGTCTTTCAATTATCCTCGCACCAGCCCTGCAGATTGCATTGTTGTTCTGGGTACTTGTCCATGCAAATCGCGGCAAAATAGCCCCGGGCTTCAGAGCGTGTATGCGTGCTCTGGAACACTTGCGTCCTTGGAGCATGCTGGAAGTCTGCCTGCTGGGTATTCTGGTGGCGATTGTCAAACTGGCAGGCATGCTCGATGTGCACGTCGGCGTGGGGCTTTGGGCCATGGTGATGTTGATGGTGTTGATCCTGCTGATCGCCGGCAAGGATATTCGACGCTTGTGGGAAGAGCTTGGAGTGGGGCGTCCATGAGCAATATTCCCTACGCTCGGGACCGGAATATCTGGCTGTGCCATGTGTGCAGCAATGTCTGCGCGGGTGGAGTCCACCAGTGCCCTCGCTGCGAGTCGCCGGTGCATGTTCGCAAACCCAACAGCCTGGCTCGTACTTGGGCTTTTCTGATTGCAGGGCTGATTCTCTATATACCGGCCAACGTCCTGCCGGTCATGTTCACCACGATGCTCGGTAATGGCAGCGAAAGTACCATCATGAATGGGGTGATTGAGTTCGCCAAAGGTGGCTCGTGGGATATCGCAATCTTGATCTTCGTTGCCAGTGTGGTGGTGCCCTGCATCAAGTTCCTGGTGCTCACTTTGTTGTTGGTCACTTGTCAGCGCAGAAGCCAGTGGGCCCAGCGCGAGCGTGCGCGGCTGTATCGTTTTATCGAGCTGATCGGCTACTGGTCGATGCTCGACGTTTTAGTGGTCGCTCTGGTGGCCGCTCTGGTTCAGTTTCAAGGGCTCAGCACGATTGAGCCCCGACTGGGCATCCTGTTCTTTGGTTTGGTGGTGGTCATGACCATGTTCGCTGCCATGAGTTTTGATCCCCGGCTTATCTGGGATTTAGAGGTTGAAGATGTCCGATAATCCCCTTACTCCTTCACAATCGGTGAAGCCCGAGATCAAAGCCCGTAAGGCAAGAATTTCATTGGTGTGGCTAGTGCCCATCGTCGCTGCTTTGATCGGGCTGTCGATGGTCGTTCACGACCTTCTTAATGTTGGGCCAAAGGTAACCGTCAGCTTCCTCACCGCCGAAGGTTTGGAGGTCAACAAAACTCAGGTCAAGTACAAGAACGTGGTGATCGGCATGGTCACAGACATTGCGTTGAGCGAGGACCGCACCCATGTTCTGGCCACTATAGAATTGAACAAAACGGCGACGCTGTTTACCCACGCCGAGACCCAGTATTGGGTGGTTCGTCCGCGCATTGGCGCTCAAGGCGTTTCCGGCGTCGATACATTACTGTCGGGTGCGTTCATCAATGCTGACCCCGGAAAGTCGGAAAAAATCGAGAAGAACTTCACTGGCCTGGAAACCCCGCCTTCGGTCACCTTCGGTGAAAAGGGCAAGCGGTTCATGCTGCATACAGCGGATTTGGGTTCGTTGGACATAGGGTCACCGGTGTACTTTCGTCGGATTCGGGTCGGTCAAGTGGTGGCATACGAGTTGGCGAAAGACGGAAAAGGCGTCGACATCGAGATTTTTATCAACTCACCGAATGATCAATACGTGCTGACCGATTCGCGCTTCTGGAATGCCAGTGGCGTGGACGTGACCGTAGGGGCCGAAGGCCTGAAAGTCGCGACACAATCCCTGGCCTCGATCATCTCCGGAGGCATCGCTTTCCGTGAACCCGCATACAGTCCCGGCGCCAAGCCAGCCGAGGCCAATGCCAAGTTCAAGATTTTCGAAGACCAGACCACCGCATTGGCACCACCTGACGGCGAGCCGCGTTACATTCGTATGCGTTTCCAGCAGTCGCTCAGAGGCCTGGCGGTCAATGCGCCCATCGACTTCCTTGGGGTAAATATCGGCCGCGTCGTCTCGGTCGATCTGGAGTATGACCCCAAGACCCAGACGTTCCCTGGAGTCGTCGGTGCTGTCATCTATCCGCAGCGCTTGGGCGCAGCCCACGACATGTTGCAGGGATTGGCGGGCGAGGGCGACATCGAGGAGCAGAGCGCACGGGTCCTTGACGGATTGGTTCGTCACGGCCTTCGGGCTCAGGCTCGCACTGGCAATCTTCTGACCGGTCAACTGTATATCGCGATGGATTTTGATTCGAAGGCGCCCAAAGTGGCATTTGACGCGACCGCGCGTCCGTTGGAAATTCCGACTGTGCCAGGCAGCTTCGACAAATTGCAGGAGCAGTTGCAGGGCTTCGTCGATAAGCTGAGCAAACTGCCGATCGACGCGCTGGTGAGTAACCTTAACGGCAGTCTGAGCGAACTGCAAAAAACCATGAAAACGGTGAACGGCGAAGTGCTACCGCAAGTGCGCGGCACGTTGCAGCAAGCGCAAAAAACCTTGGGGACGGCAAACGACACCCTGTCGGATGATTCACCGGCGCGGCAGCAGCTTGGTCAAACCATGGATGAAGTTCAGCGCACGGCCCGCTCGGTTCGTGTACTCACCGATTTCCTGAGCCGCCACCCTGAATCGTTGATCCGTGGCCGCACCGGCGACGCAGCATCGGGTTCCTACAAAGGCTCGTCCTCATCCCGTGAAATTGACTTGGAGCCTGCGCAATGAACGTTCGCGCCCACATTGTTCTGCTTGCAGCAGCGCTGAGCCTAGGTGCCTGCTCTTCGCAATCGACGCATTACTACACGCTGATTGCACCCCAGGACGCAGCGTCGGCAGCCGTTGCACAACCGTTGTTTCAATTCAACATGCTGCCCGTGTCGATACCGGTGCAAGTTGATCAGCCGCAAGTCGTGTTGCGCGACGGCGACGGCAGCCTCGCCATTCTTGAGAGCGAACTCTGGGGCGGGCCTTTGGGTGATGAGTTTCATGATGCGTTGACCGGTCAGTTGGAGCGGCGCTTCGGTGTTCGGGATCTGGCGGGATTGCCCCGACAGAGCGATCAGCCTGTACTGTCAGTGCGCACTGACGTACGCCGGTTTGAATCAGTTTTGAATCAGTACGCGTTAATCGATGTGGTGTGGAACCTGAGTCTGAGCAGCCGCGACAACAAACGTCGGAACTTAACCTGCAGCAGCGTGATCCGAGAGCCGGCGGGTGCTGGAGTGAAGAACCTGGTGCTAGCCCATCAGCGTGCGGTTGCGAACTTGGCGGATGCCATTGCCAAAACGGCTGACGACTGGACGCGAGAGCCAGTTTCTCGGTGCTGGAGTGGCGCGCAGTAGCCGAGCAGGGCGGTCGACAGGTTGACCATCAGACAGGCGCTGTCAGCGAGACGCCTTCGGTGGGGGGTAAGCCCGGGGACCCCTGGCTGTTGCCCAGGTTGGCGCGGATCAGTGCATTGCCTAACCCGCACTAGACGATTTAGTCTAGTGTTTGTTCGATTGTCGAGATATAAATGGCTCATAACGGACGATCGAATGCGTACTGCCTCCCCATGACCGACAAGAAAAAGCCCACCTCTTCCCGTTCTCCCCAGCAAACCCGCGGTCACGAACGAGTTGCTGCCATACTGGACGCTTGTGCCCGCTTGATTGTGATCGAAGGGGTTGCTCAGCTGACTATGCACGGTCTGGCCCGAGAGGGTGGTACATCGATTGGCTCGCTTTATCATTTCTTTCCTGACAAGCAGAGTGTTCTGGAGGCCTTGGGTGATCGCCACATAAAGGCGTTGGTGGTCATTATGCAAGAGATGATGGCCATTGATGAAAGTGTCTGGATCGAGGAGAGCGCAGGGGACGTCATCGCCCGACTGATCCTTCCTATCTTGCAATATATCGAGGAGCACCGGGATCTGGTTTCAATGATTTATCCGCTCGATGGAACCTATCGTTTGAGTAGCCCGGATTTGCGCCGGCGAATCGAAGACACCTACGCGCGGATGCTGGAATTACGCTTGCCGACTGCCACTGCTGATGCACGCCAGGTTTATGTCTTGGCATTGGTAGAGCTACCTATGGGCGCATTTCAGGTCGCACAAAAAAGTAGCGCCTTGTCCAGACGGCTATTGATTGAGGAGCTTCCGAGAGCCTTGATTGCTTACCTGGAGGCCTTGGAGCGAATACATGGGTTACCCAGTGGCCTGAGCGGTTAATCCATTAATTTATTTTTTATCACGCGCAGCTTCCCCTATGTACCGAGCTAATGATGGCCACATCCGTTTTATTCCACTTGAACGGCTTGGCTGAGTGCTCATAATTACGCCACGCATAAACATCCAGAGGTCAAGGAATGGCTCAAGCGACATTCGCGATTTCACATGCACTTCACCCCGACATCAAGCTCCTGGATGAACATGGTTGAACGCTTCTTCCGAGACATGACCGTTTTCTTACGTGATGGCAGCTTCAGTGCGACACGCGAATTGGCCAGTTCCATTACCACGTTTTTAGCGTTACACAATGCTCAGCCAAACCTTTACGTCTGGAATGCAAAAGGTGAAGACATCTTGCGCAAGATCCCGCGTGCACGAGAGGCGATGACATCACAGTCCAAAGAGAATGTTTTTTCTGAGACAGCACACTAGCAGCACCAGTAGCGCAGGAGAGAACGCGCCGACGCCGAGGCGATCCAGCAACAAGCCGTCGATGATGCCGCCACCTGCGATCACCATGTTCCAGGCCGTAAGCAGCATGGACTGCGCGACATCCGCAGCTTCCCCGGCTGTTTGGGCAATTGCAGTCTGGAACAGGGTCGCGGTACCACCGAAGGCAAGGCCCCAAACCCGATCGCGGCGACAGGTTCATTGCTCATCACGCCCAGCACCAGTGCCGCGAATCCGAACAAGGCCGTGCTGGCAAGGGTCAGCGCACGCAGGTGACGGTCGATCAGTGCTCGAATGTCGCCCAGCAGCGGCGGTAAGCGGGGCAACGGAGACCTTGCGTTTGCTCATGCTGTCTCCTCCACAGCATGCCGTGTACCGATGATCATCTTGCGCCGATTCGCCACCAGCTCGGCGGCCTGCCTCACTGGGGCGTCCTCGGTGTGGAAACGAGAGCCATCGCCTCCTGCCCTCAATGCGACGACAATCGGCACGCTGACTCATTTCTACTTCGGCGCGGACGCCAATCCGGATGAACATCGGATACAAGCTATTGGAGCTTCGCAGTTAGCGCACGAATGTTCCCGCACGCACCAGCCGGTCGGAGGCGCTGCCGATCCAGACTGTGTACGTGCCCGACGGAATCACGAAGGCCTTGCGCGACACGTCCCACACGCTCAAGGGATGGTTGCTCGCGGCCGGGTCGATATCGATGGTGACCCGCTCGCGGCCGCCCACCGCAAGCGGCACCTTGTGGAAGCCGACAAGCCGCTTCGGCGGCTGCGGCAGCCCGGCACCTGAAGGCACCGACAGGTAGACCTGCACCACTTCGGCGCCGGCGCGGGCGCCGGTGTTGCGCACGGTGGTTTCGACGCGATAGACGTCACCCTCGCTGGCGGGCAGCTGCAGCCGCGGTTCGGCGAGCTCGAAGCGCGTGTACGACAGGCCGTGACCGAAGGCAAACGCGGGCCGCGTGTTGGTGGCGTCGTACCAGCGGTAGCCGATCTGCAGTTGCTCGCTGTACTCGACCTGGGGAATGCCCTGCGTATCCATGATGCCCGGGTACTGGCTGGCCGAGACGGTTTCCATGAAGCCCTGACCTTTGATCGGGAACGTCACCGGCAGCTTGCCCTCAGGGTTGTGCACGCCCAGCAGCAGGTCGGCGACGATGTGGCCGTCTTCCTGGCCGGGGAACCAGGTCTCTAGCATCGCGGGGCCGCGGTCACCGAGCCAGCGCGCGGGGATCGGCACGCCGGCGTTGTCCTTTAGCACCAGCGCGGTCTTGGCATGCGTCGCGCGCGCGGTGGTGGATTCGACGGCCAGCAACCGGTCGATCATCGCGATGGTCTGGCTGTTGCCGCCGGGATTGTCACCACCGACGACGGAGATCGCCTTGGGCGCTGGCGCGTACCAGTCAAGGGAGTCGCCGCGGGTGACGAGCTTCGTGCCCCTCTCGTCGCTGAAGGTGGCGCGGTCCGCGCCTTCTTCGGCCACGGTGCCGGCCATCACTACGACGGCGGCGGCGCTGGCCGCGGCCTCAAGCACCTGGTCGAAATCCACCGGTGCGCCGTCGATCGTCGCCGCCGCATTGGCGTCATCCACTAGCGCTAGCTGCACGGTGACGGCCTTGTTGCCGACGTCTGCGAAGACATTGCGCAGGCCTTTGGCGGGGGCCACGGTATAGAAGGGTACGACGTCCGAGCTGCCGCCGCCGTCACCCATCACCTTGTCCACCATCGACCCGCCCGCGACCGCCTGCTGGGCGTAGATCTGACTTGACTTGCCGACCAGCAGCACCCGCCGCGCGTCGCGCGGCAGCGGCAGGGCACCGTTGTTCTGCAGCAGCACCGCGGTCTGTACGCCGATCTCGCGCGCCAGCCGGCCGCCGCCTTCGACATCGAGCGCCTGCTGCACGATCGGCTTGTCGAAGATGCCGAACTTGAACATCTGCACGTAACGGCGGCGCAGCGCGGTGTCGATGTCGCCCATGGCGAGCTCACCGGCATCGAGTGCCTTACGCAGGTTTTCCTCGCTGTAGAACTGCGGCAGGGGCATCTCATGGTCGAGGCCGGCACGCATGGCTTTCGCGGTGCTCTTGGCGGCGAAGAAGTCCGACTGCACGTAGCCCTGGAAGCCCCACTGCTTGCGCAGGACCTCGGTGAGCATCTCCTCGTTCTCACAGGCGAACGCACCGTTGAGCGCGTTATAGGAACACATCACCGCGCCGGTTTCACCATCCTTGACGGCCATCTCGAACGGCAGCAAGTACAGCTCGTGCAGCACCTGCGGGTCGATGCGCTCGCTCACCGACATGCGGTTCACTTCCTGCTCGTTGCCCACGTAGTGTTTGGCCACGGCGATCAGACCCTTGCCCTGCACGGCGCGCGTCTCGGCCACGGAGATCACGCCGGCCAGGTAGGGATCCTCACCCTTGTACTCGAAATTGCGGCCGGCCAGAGGCAGGCGCGCGAGGTTCATCCCCGGCGCCTCGAACACGTGCAGCGCCAGGCGGCTGCCTTCCTCGCCGATCAGCTCGCCGAAGGCGGTGGCCACGTCGGGGTCGAACGACGCGGCGACGGCGATGGCGGACGGCACAGCCGTGGCCTTGGCGGACGACGCGTGAAAGTAGGCGGCACTGTCGGCGTACAGGCCGTTGACATACCCCATGTTGGGCGGGGTGTCGAGTCCGACGCAGTCGTTCTGGCCAATACCGACTGGGCCGTTGGTGACACGCAAGGTGGGAATGCGCAGCGCAGGGATGCCGGTCGTGTGACGCGCACCTTTGCAATGCGGCAGTTCGGGCACGATTTCGGGTAGCGCACCGGTCAGTTGCTGCGCCTTTTGCTCGAAGCTCATCGCTGCGAGTAGAAGATCGGACCGGCGTTCAGGTGCCAACGCCGTGTCCATCCATGGCGTAGCGGTTGTGTCGTCAGCGGGGACGCCGGACGCGCAGCCAGCCAGGGCGATCGCTGCGGTGAGCAGGGGAATCGTGGGGGCGAGATTGCGCCACTGCGGGAAGAACTGCATGAAAGACTCCGTTTGAGGAACTGCGGTTGATTCACTATAACTTTTCGACCGCACGGGCGGTGATGAGCGAGGGTGTAGGTTGGTACCGTCCGCACGCTTACCGTGGCGCATAGCATGGCTGAATTGCTCCAGTGTGTAGTTGCCGATGCCCTGCGTTTTCGATGGTGTGATGTTGGTCGAATAAATCGCGCCCAACGGGCTAGCAATGACCAGGTCACCAGCTGTGGCTAGGTAACGGCCACGCTCGACATCCGACGAGGTGTTGGTTGTAGCGGGGACTGCACCGCCAGCCGCAATCCCATAGCCTTCAGGATGGCCGACAGGTTGCTGAGTGCAGAATTCCCTTTCGACGAGAGCGTGCGATAAAGCTATGTCGGATTAAAGTGGGCATGCTCGGCTACCGTTTGCACCCCGCCATAGGTGTGCGCCATTGGCACAGCACGATCAGAAACTCGGCTTGATCGCATTGTCATAAGGTCTATTTTTCATCATCAGTCCTCCGTTACCAGTCCTGCCAATATCCCGCCGCCAGAGCGATGTCCGCTCCTGCGTGCGCTTGTCGCCGCCGCACAGCAGCAACACCACACGGTGCCCCGACAAGGCGTTGTTACATCCGGTAACCCGGCCCGATGTCGATGTCGAGGCGCAGTCCCATACGCAATCGCGACAGAACCTGGGGTCACCCCACCGACACCTTGGCCGGGGTGTCGCGCAATTGCTGTAGCCAATCCAGGTACAGATCCCGATGGTCGCTAACCATCAGGTTTAGTCGAAACCAGGTCGATTATTTATCGGATATCGCTGTTGAGGCGCCTGATAACGTCAAATAAAACCCGGTGTTGAAACCAGACGGACGAGCCCGTTGTCTGGGGCTCGTCACTTTCAACGTTTAGTTTTTGACTAAATGACTCTCAGGAACGGGCTGCTCCCAGCCACCGCCCAAGGCTTTATACAACTGCACTTGGCTATCGAGTTGCAACAGTCGATCGCTGAGCAGTTTTTGCCGCGAGGACAACAACTGACGCTGCGCATCTAGCAGTGTCAGGTAGTTGTCCACCCCTTCGTCATAACGCTGCTGCGCCATTGGCTTGCACCAGGTCGCTCTGGGCTTGCAGCTGTTCGCTGTAAGTACCTTTTGCGGCCAGGCCATCGGCGACTTCCTGGAAGGCGGTCTGAATGCTTTTCTCGTACTGAGCTACACCGATGTCCTTCTGGATAGTGGCGTAATCCAGATTGGCCCGCAGACGTCCGCCGTTGAAGATCGGGACGTTGATCTGCGGGACAAAGCTCCAACTACCTTGGCCACCGTTGAGTAAATCACCTAACTGGCTGCTCGCCGAACCTGCAGTTGCGGTCAGGCTGATACTCGGGAAGAACGCAGCCCGTGCGGCCCCAATGTTGGCATTGGCCGCCAACAAGCGATGCTCGGCTTCCTGAATATCCGGACGCTTTTGCAGCAGGTCAGAAGGCAGGCCAGCGGGAATATCCCTCAACAAGTCCGTATTAAGCGCCAAGCCATTGACCTGATCGATCGGAATATTCGCGCCCAGCAGCAGCTGCAAGGCGTTGGCATCCTGAGCGACCTGGCGGGTGTAGAGGATCTTCTGCGCACGCGCACTATCGACCAGGGTTCGCGCCTGACGCACATCCAGCGCCGAAGAGGTTCCCTCGCGCTGGGACGATTCAATCATCCTCAGGCTCTTGGTGTAACTGTCCAGCGTATTCGCCGTGACCTTAAGCAGCGCCTGATCGGTCTGCCAGGTCAGATAGGCGCTGGCCACATCAGCAATCAAACCGATACGGATGCTGTTTTGTGCCTGCTCTGTGGCCAAGTAGGTTTCCAGCGCCGCGCTGGTCAAACTGCGCACACGTCCGAAAACATCCAGTTCATAAGAGCTGATGCCGACATCCAGACCATACTGGCTCTGGATTCCGGACTTGCCAGTAGTCGCTAAATCGGCCGGCAGCCGCTGGCGGCTACCACTGGCATTCGAATCAATACTGGGAAACAACTCCGAGCGCTGGATGCGGTACTGCGCCCGGTAGGCTTGCACGTTCAAAGCGGCCACCCGTAGATCGCGGTTATTTTCCAGGGCCAGGCCAATCAACTGCTGCATTTTGGGATCACGGAAGAAGTCCTTCCAAAGCAGCGATGTCGCCGCGACATCTGTTTCTGTGCGATACGCAGGGCCTTGCGGCCAGGTGCTGTCAATCGGCGCCTGGGGCTGGCTGAACTCTGGGATCAGCGAACAGCCTTGCAGCCCCAGAGCCAAGGCTACGGCTAGCGCGAGGTGGTTACGCTTCATGCTTCTTCTCCTGCCTGCACGGGGGCAGCTTTTACTTTCTTGGTGAACAAACTCGTCACCACCACATAGAACAATGGCACGAAGAAGATCGCCAGGAAGGTCGCGGCCAAGGTGCCGCCGACTACCCCAGTACCAATGGAGTGCTGGCTACCACTGCTAGGACCGACAGCCATTGCCAGAGGTAGAACACCCATGACAAACGCGATGGAGGTCATGATGATCGGACGCAGGCGCAAACGGGCTGCTTCGGCAGCGGCCTGGACCAATGTTCGGCCTTGATGTTGATACAGATCCTTGGCGAACTCGACGATGAGAATGGCGTTTTTCGCCGCCAGGCCCATGGTGGTCAACATCCCCACCTGGAAAAATACGTCGTTGGAAAGCCCTCGCAACAACGTCGCGATAACCGCACCCAAGATCCCCAGCGGAACGACCAGCATGACAGCGACCGGAATGGACCAACTTTCATACAGCGCAGCCAGACACAGGAAGACCATCATCAGCGACAGGATGTACAGTGCAGCCCCTTGCGAGCCTGCTTGTTTTTCCTCGTAGGACAAGCCAGTCACAGCCATACCGATACCGCTGGGCAGTTGTGCCGTAATGCGCTCTACTGCGGCCATGGCATCGCCCGTGCTGTAACCAGGAGCAGGTGTACCCAATAGCTCAATGGCGGGGATGCCGTTGTAGCGCTCCAGTTTGGGTGAGCCGAAGACCCACTTGCCTGTGGCAAAAGCCGAGAACGGCACCATGTCGCCAGTAGCATTACGCACATACCATTTATCAAAATCTTCAGGCGAGATCCGTGAATCCTGATTGCCCTGCACGTACACTTTCTTGACCCGCCCTTGGTCAATGAAGTCATTAATATAAGCCGAGCCCCACGCCACCGACATGGTCTGATTGATGTCGGCGATGGACACCCGCAAGGCACGCGCCTTCTCATCATTGATGCTGACCTGGTATTGCGCTTCGTCATTCAAGCCGTTGGGGCGTGTCAGCGCTAACACCGGTTCTTTGGCTGCCAGCTCCAAGAACTGATCGCGTGCCGCCACCAAACCATCATGGCCAACACCTGCGGTATCCTGAAGGAAAATATCGAAACCGGTGGCATTACCCATTTCCAGAATGGCCGGCGGTACAATCGCGATGACGTTCGCATCCTTGATCGTGGCGAATTTGGCGTTAAGCCGCTCGGCTACTTTAAACACCGCGCTCTGCGCCGACTCACGGTCTTCAAAGGATTTGAACATGACGAAAGCCATCGCGGAGTTCTGGCCGCGCCCCGCAAAGTTGAAACCGTTAACCGTAAAGGTTATGGAGACGCTGTCACTTTCCCCCTCGAGGATAAAGTCCCGTACTTGTGTCAGTACCCCCTCGGTGCGCTCAGCACTGGCATTTTGTGGCAGCTGCACCTGTACAACCATTACGCCCTGATCTTCGTCCGGCAGAAACGCCGTCGGAATCCGCACAAACAGCACCGCAACGACAGCGATTAGAGCCAGATAGATAAACATAAAGCGCCAACGACGGGCCAGTATGCCTTTTACGCCACGCTCATAACTCAGAGTACTTTTGTCAAAACTGCGGTTGAACCAGCCAAAGAAGCCCTTTTTCTCATGCTGACCAGGTTTGTGCGGCTTGAGCATCGTGGCGCACAGGGCCGGTGTGAAGACAAGAGCAATTAACACCGAGAAGCTCATGGCCGAAATGATGGTAATCGCGAACTGTCGGTAAATGACCCCCGCCGACCCGCTGAAAAACACCATCGGTAGAAAAACCGCGGAAATTACCAGGCCAATACCCACCAGCGCACCAGAGATCTGGTCCATTGACTTACGTGTCGCTTCCTTGGGGGACAAACCCTCCTCGACCATGAGCCGCTCGACGTTCTCCACCACTACAATGGCATCGTCCACCAGCAAGCCGATGGCCAGCACCATCGCGAACATGGTCATCACGTTGATGGTAAAACCACAAGCGAAGAGCACACCAAACGTCGCCAGTAGAACCACTGGCACAGCCATTGTCGGAATCAGCGTTGCCCGAAAATTCTGCAGAAACAGGAACATCACCAGGAACACTAGAACGATCGCTTCAATTAGCGTATGCGCAACTGATTCGATCGAGGCCGCTACCACTGGTGAGGTGTCATACGGAAAATAGACCTCGACTCCTTCCGGCAGGTAAGGCTTGAGTGCTTCAACCGTCTCCTTTACCTGGGCGACTGTATCGAGCAGGTTGGCCCCGGTCGCCAGGCGTAGAGCCAAGCCCGCCGCTGGTTTGCCGTTGATCTCGCTGGAGATCGAAAAATTTTCGCTGCCGATGGAAACCTCGGCAACATCCATGAGCCGAACCTGCGAGCCGTCCGGGTTCACTTTGATGAGAATGTCATTGAACTCTTCGACGCTGCGCATCCGCGTCTTGCCGATGACCGTGGCATTGAGCTGAACCCCTTTACGCGTCGGTAATCCGCCAAGCATACCCGACGATACCTGGACGTTTTCTGCCGAGACAGCGTCCATGACATCTTGTGGTACCAACTGGTAGCTGTTCAGTTTGCCAGGATCAAGCCAGATCCGCATGGCGTTTTGTGCCCCCAGCACCATGAAGTCGCCAACACCTTTAACCCGGGATATGGGGTCCTGCATTTGGGAAACGATCAGGTTGCCCATGTCAAAGTTGGACATGCGGCCATCAGTGGACACCAGCGCCATGATCAACATGAAGTTGATCTGATATTTCACGACGCGAATACCCTGGCGCTGAACTTCTTGCGGCAGCATAGGCGTCGCCAACTGCAGCTTATTCTGCACCTGGACCTGAGCAATATCCGGGTCTGTGCCCTGATCAAACGTCACGATGATCTGCATGCTGCCGTCGGTATTGCTGTTTGACGAAATGTAACGCAGGCCATCCAAACCATTGAGTTGTTGCTCAATCACCTGCACCACCGTGTCTTGCACCGTCTGTGCAGAGGCTCCCGGGTAGGTCACGCTGATTTGTACCGCGGGCGGCGCAATGTTGGGATACTGGTTAATTGGCAGCGCAAAAATGGCTAACGCACCACCGAGCATAATTACCAAGGCAATCACCCAGGCAAAAATGGGTCGATCAATAAAAAAATGAGACATGGCAACTAAGTTCCTTAAAGGGCAGCGGCACTGAAATCAGTCACCAAATCAACATTGCTTGCTTCAGTCGGCTTTACCTGAGCCCCTGGCTTCAAGCGCTGCAAACCCTCCGTGACGACCTTGTCTCCAGCCTCAATACCTTTACCGACCAGCCAAGCGTTACCCACGGTCCGCAGTGTTTGTAGGTCGCGAAGTTCGACCGTGTTATCCGGCTTCAGCACCCAAGCCGTGGCGACACCTCGGCTATCGCGAATGATGGCTTGCTGCGGCACCAACTTGGCCCCTTCTTTCACACCTTCCTTGAGTTCCGCATGAACGAACATGCCCGGAAGCAGTTTGTGATCCGGGTTGGGGAACACCGCTCGCAAGGTCACTGAGCCGGTACCTTCGTCGACGCTGACCTCGGAGAATTTCAGCACTCCCGGTAGGGAATAAGCGCTGCCATCGTCGAGACTCAAATTGACTTGAGCCTGATTCTCGCCGGCACTTTGCAGTCCGCCTGATGCCAAGGCGCGCTGCAGCCCCAAAATCCGGGTGATCGGCTGGGTCACGTCGACAAAAATCGGATCAAGTTGGGTGACGGTGGCCAACTCCGTGGCCTGCCCATTTGTGACCAGCGCACCTTCAGTAACGGCGGAGCGGCCGATCCGGCCGGACACCGGCGCCAGCACACGGGTATACCGCACGTTGATCTCAGCCATCTGAACCTCAGCCTGCGCCTGCTTCCATGTCGCATAGGCGTCGTCGTATTGCTGACGGCTGACCGCGTTGGTCTTGAGCAGTCGCTCGTAACGTTGAGCCAGTTTCTCGGCGGTCCCGAGATTGGCCCTGGCCTTGGCCAGTTCAGCTTGATAGGAAGCAGGATCTATCTGATAAAGCTGCTGACCCTGCTTGACCTCTGCCCCCTCTTCAAACAGCCGTTTTTGCACGATTCCACTGACTTGCGGCCGTACTTGCGCAACTCGAAAAGCAGATGTACGACCCGGAAGATCGGAGGTCAAGGTCAAGGCTTCAGCCTTGACCGTGTAAACGCCGACGTCGACTGCAGGGTTTTCAACCGCTAGTGGTTGAGATTTACCGCATCCCGCCAACAAGACAGCAGTGAAGGGAAGGATATGTAAGGCACGCAAAGGCCATGAGCTGTTCACCGGAGATCTCCTAAAAGCAGATAAAGCATGATCTGATGTATCACAATTAAATTCAGTGTACCATGATGCAGTCCGATCGCGGCAAGCGCTTTTTCCGGCTCACTTATTCGTTAGAGTTCTTGATTCGATTAGAATCGGTCACCTGTTCCCCCGCAGTGCTGGGTGACAGATACGTTCAACATCTCGATGCGGTGAGCTGTTTAATTGAAGAACACCGCGAGCAAGACGATAGAGAGAGAAATAATGAGCAGGGATTCAACCTTGGAAAATAAACACAACGGCATTCTGGTGATCGCCAAGGCTGCGGCAGTGATGCGGGCGCTAGGTGACAATCCAAAAGGACTTAGTCTTGCGGCGATAGCCCATATTGTTGAATTACCCCGCTCTACCGTTCAGAGGATCATCGCTGCGCTGGAAGTCGAGTATCTGGTCGAGTCTCTGGGTGCGCGAGGAGGCTTTCGCTTAGGACCTGCGCTTGGGCAACTTATCAATAAAACGCAGTCGGACATCATCTCGGTGGTCCGTCCCTTTATCTGCGAACTTTCGCTGCTTGTGGGGGAGTCGGTCACCCTGGCGTCATTGATAGGTGACAAAATCTATGTCGTCGAACGGATTGTTTCCGAACGGGAACTACGAATCGTCTTTCCAATCGGTATCCAACCGCCGTCGTATGCGACCTCAAGTGGCAAGGTGCTTCTCGCCGGCCTTAACTCTGAAGCCGTTATAGCGCTGCTTCCCGAGTCACTGCCCAAACTGACACCCATGACCCTGGATAAAACCGCATTGCTTACGCAATTGGACGAAATTCGCGTTCGCAGTGTTGCTCAAGATCAAGAGGAGTACATCGAAGGCATCTGTTCAGTGGCTGTATCGATCAATACGTATCTGGGTAACTATGCAATTGCCGTCGTTGCTCCGGCTTCTCGCACCGCTGCGCGAGCCGAGCAATTTGAAGCGGCCCTTGTGGAATGTAAGCAAAAAATAGAACGAATGATCGGTTCTTCTCTCTTGCCGAAAAGGGAGAACTTAAATGGCTAGAAAAACCGCCGAGGAGGCAGAGCGTACACGTCAGAAAATTTTGGCGTCGGGCGCGCAAGTATTCGCAGTAAGCGGCTTTTCTTGCGCGACGTTAGAGATCATTGCGAAACAGGCTGGGCTGTCGCGAGGCGCTGTATATTGGCACTTCAAGGGCAAGGAAGAGTTGCTGCTGGCCGTATTGCAAGACATTACGCTACCTGTAGAACGTTTTTTTTCTGCCGGGATGAACCTGCAGCGCAATATTCAGCGTTTGTTCGTCGCCATCGAACAAACCTTAATAAAGGTTGAGTCACGTCTACTCTGCGAAATCCTGTTGAAAAGAAGTGAGAACATCGCAGGTGAAGCACCTATCACCGAAAGGCTGCATAAGGTCCAAGGAAATTTCACTTCTCAGATGCAATGTATGCTGGAAAGCGCGATAGCCAAAGGTGAAGTGGACCCGTTACTGGATATCAACGTCACCTGCCGGCTGTTTCAGATGTGTTTAAGCGGTCTTTTCTTTGAGTGTGTACAGGGTGCCCTCGACATTCCGCGTCACATCAAGATGACACTCAATATGATCAGCGATGTCCTTTTCAAGCCACCACCGCGCCTTCTCAGCATTTCGAGCGGACGCACGGGATCACTCTTTGAATAACCCATAGTTTCGTAGACTGTTGGCGCTGCTCGATGAACTGCGCCAGATACGTCAGCAAGGAATTGCCTTCGAACACGAAGAACATCACAAGGGGATCAGCTCAATCACAATAGGTGTCGGACCACCCAGGGCTTTTATTACATAAACGTGGTCGGCCTGTGGCCCATTGTGGCGAGTTCGCGATCAGCGGCAACATAGAACAGATCGACGCGGAGTTGAATGCTGCGGTCGGGCACTTTCGCACATAAATATTAACGGTTTAAGACGAAAAATTTTCGTCGTTGGGTATGAGTCGTCGCGAGAAGGTTGTCCCCGCTCTCGTCACGTTACCCAGACGCAAAGCATCGCCGAAAGCCTGCTGGGTAGGTGGGCGCGATAGTACTAGCAACAAGGTGACGATATATTCCTGAGCATTGGCTTGTAGTGTGGTGAGAGTGCCGAGCCTCGCGCCTACGCCAGCAATTGGCTCACATCACCATGGAGTGCTATGAACAAAAAAGCGATCGCCATCTTCTCCTGGCCTTCGAAGTTAGGTTTCGCGCCATCAAGGCATTTGCCGGATGCGACCCCATTGCGCCGAGGTGCTGACTGCTAGCAGCCTGTCGGACTCGAATTCATGAGCAGGGCATCAATAATGGGGCGAAGCAATTTGCCTCACTATTTAGGTATTTCCAGGCATTTTTGCCCCGGGCTTCCTGGGTGCGAGCGGATTTAGCCCATTTTTACCCGCATTGGACGGATTTGTGGCGCATAACGGCCATGCGTTTCAAATTCCAGGCCAGACAGACCAGGCGCCATTCCCCGCTCACCTTGTCCTTGCCCCGCAGCAGGAACTGACGGAAGCCCATGACCGATTTGATGATGCCGAACACCGGCTCCAGGGTCTGTTTGCGCAGGGCGTAGAGGCTGCGCCCCGGCTGAGTCTTGAGCTTGTGCGCCATGCGTTGCTGGGTCGTAGCATCGGCGTCGAGCGGCGGGGGTTCCGCAAAGCGCGCCCGCCAGCCGGGGTGGTGGTCTTCGCGCGCCACCACCAGGTAGGGTTCGATTGCGGCCGCTTCGCAGGCGGCGATGTTGCTTTCGCTGCTGTAGCCGCAGTCCCCGAGCAGCGCCTGCACCTGGCCCAATGATGCCGGCAGCGCCTTGAGCTCGGCCAGCATGGGGACAACTTGTTGCTTGTCGTTGTCTGTTTGAGTGAGGCCCTGCGCCACTATGAGTAGCGTGTCGGTATCCACCGCAGCCTGGGCGTTGTAGCACTGTTCGAAGCCGCCGCCGGCCACCCGCATGATGTTCGAGTCTTCGTCGGTGAGGTTGATTTGGTCGTGCGCCATAGGCCCTTCCACCGGTGCGTTGGGCGGCGTGCCGCCGGGCTTCTTACCAGTTTCTGCCGTACGCGTCGCACGCTGGGCGAGTTTTTCCTGGTAGATGGCCTGATCCTGCTCGAAGCGCACGCCTCGATCTTGGCCTTCGCCGCAGCCATGGCGACCAATCGATCTTGCCGGCGTTTTATCTCGTCCGGCAGGTCAACGCCATCGGGGAGTTCTGTCTGGTCGGAGCTTTCTGCCAGCGCCAGGAGCTCCTGCACTTAGGTCTTGAGTTGGCGTTCGAGTGCCTGGATATGGCCATAGGAAAGTGCACTGTGGCGTGAGGCATTGGCATGCAACTTGGTGCCGTCGAGGCTGGTGGTGCCGAGCTTGAGCAGCTTCATTTCCCCCGCCAGCTCCAGCACCTGGAGGAAGATGTCGACCAACTCGTCGAGGAAGCTGGCCAGGGTGTCGTGATCGGGGTGGCTGCCGGCTGCGAGGTAGCGAAAGGCGAGCGACTCGTAAGTGGCGCGCTCAATCTTGCGGCTGGAAAAGGTGCGGTGACATAGCCATAGACCAGTAGACTGAGCAGCACCTCGGGGTGATAGGCGGCGCTGCCGCGTCCGCCATAAACCCGGGTGAGCGTGCTCAGGTCGAGCCGTTCGATGGTTTCGAGAATGAAGCGGGCCAGGTGATCTTCTGGCAGCCAGTCATCCAGCGATGGCGGGAGCAGGTAGTCAGTCTTGCGGTCGATCGGGCGAAAGCGGTTCATACGGAGGCATCGGCTGGGCGGGGCCGCGATTATCCTGGAATACAGCGATTAAGTCCGACAGGCTGCTAGGCCTTCGATTTTTTGCGCCTTCAAGATGGTACCGACGATGCAGTAGATTGTCCCGTCCAGCGACTTCCCCGTGTGAGGCTCATCTCGCGACCCATCCACACAGCCCGTTCCAGCAGCGCAGGTGTGGCTTGATCGGTATCGGTACTACTGGGCTCGGCTCCACCAATTTTGAACTGCATCCGCTGCTGTTGCCAGCATGGTGGGATCGGATCAAGCCCACTCCGCCCGCGTGGCAAGCCCGAACAACTCGCGCAAACCACTGATACCCAGCTTGCGGTACAGGCGTTTGATGTAGGTAGCGGCGCTGATGGGGCGCACGCCCAGTCTCTCGGCAATATCATCAACAGCATAGCCGGTCATCATCAGGCGCAGTAGCTCTTGTTCACGCAAGGTCAGTTCAACGTGCTGCTGCCGGATCACCCGTTCTGTCAGCAACAGGGGTATCTCGTTGGCCTGCAGGTAAGCGTGGCAGTGCAGGCGCACTGCTTGAACCAGCAGGGGGCGATGGTTTCCAGGTAATTCATGTCCTGTTCGGAAAAATGTCCATGTTCACGACCACGGTAGAAGTTCACCGATAGCCAGCAGTTGCTTTCGCAGCGGGTAAGCAAGGCTACCCGCTCGCAAATCTGTGGCTGCTCGTAGCAGATGCGCCGGTACTCGGTATGGGCAATGTCGTCGATGGACTGGCGTTGCACTATGGTGCTCTCGCCGGCGCCCCACTTGCTCATGGCCTGCTGGTTGCCGTCGTGCTTGCAGACTGCATATCCAAGACCCGATCTGTTGACGAGGCATTGGCGATGTATAGTGAGCGCCGATTTGAACGATGCAAAATCATTTGTGACGCTTCATTGCAACTTTGTCGCTATGAGCAGGAAGACCCACTGAAAAATAGAGAGCAGTCGGCGGCTCTATTGCTGAAAACCTATCAATATTTGGGGCAGCCTATCTAGAAACATCAGGTCGACGTTATCTGTCAAAAAGTCTCGATTCACCTCTCAGGGTAAATCGGGTCTGAGTTTACTCATAATTATACAACGACCGGCAACCAATCAGCGCTGGTCAGCTTTCTGAGTTCGTTACTCCCAGCAAATGGTATATGTATTCGATATGCGACTTGGCAAATTCCTTGTTTAACGGAACGTGGCCGATCATCAGTCGCATATAGATTGCAGAATAGATGGTCGCGGTAGGAATGGCAGTCACCTGCCACCCCCCCGCACAGATCCGTACGTGCAGAATTACCGCATACGGCTCCTGCCTTGGGTTTTGACGCCGAAGCGGGTTATGGGATACGGGTGCATAGTTAGCTCGCGTGGATAGGGTATGAACAACCGGGCTAGCGCAATCATGCGCTCCCAATTCAACCGGTGCCGCTGACTTCGTCGTTTAAGAGCATGCCTCCACGCCCTGATAATTTCACGGCGAAAAGCATCCAACCGCCGCGTATTGCCGGGGACATGGTAATAATTGCAATACCCTCTAAACAACCGACTCAGCCACTGACCAATCACTGGGACTGGCTCGTGCCTGCGCTTGTGAAGTTGCACTCGGATTTCCTTGAGCGTTGCCCTCATACGTTTGCCGATAGTTACGCGTCCAACCTCGAACTTCCCGTTCTTGGCCTGACTACAGAAATGCGTGAACCCAAGGAAATCGAATGTTTCGGGTTTTCCTTCCCCTCGCTTCTTACGATCCTCCACCGCGAACCGGCCAAACCGTAGCAAACGTGTTTTCTCTGGGTGTAGAGTCAGGTTGAATTGAGCGAGTCGAACTTCCAACGCATGGCGAAAACTCCGTGCATCTTCAGGCTTTTCAAACCCAAATACACTGTCGTCTGCGTACCGCACGGCAATCATTTCGCCTTGTGCCGTACGCCCACGCCATTGTCTTACCCATAAATCCATCACGTAGTGCAGGTAAATATTGGCTAGCAGTGGTGAAACGGGCGCACCTTGTGGTGTGCCTTGCTTCGCAGGAATTCGTTTTCCGTTTTCGAGAACACCTGTACGTAGCCATCGAGCTATTAGCGCTAACACACGCCTATCCGCGATTCGGTGTTGCAGGAAGCACATCATCCACTCATGGTCGATGGTGTCAAAGAACGCACGTATATCGACGTCCAATATCCACCGTACCAGTGTTTTCTGTATTCCCACCGACAGAGCGTCCAATGCATCATGTTGCCCTCGACCAGGGCGAAACCCATACGAAAGTCCGAGAAAGTTCTGCTCATAAATCGCATTGAGCACTTGTACGATTGCTGCCTGGACGATCTTGTCTTCCAAGGCAGTTACGCCCAGCGGCCGCTCGCTACCGTCTGCCTTTGGGATGTACACCCGCCGAACAGGTTTGGCTCGATAGCGACCACTGTGCACGTTGGCGTGCAGGGCTTTCAGCTTTATGAGAAGGTCTTGCTCGTACTCTCGCCACGACAGGCCATCCACACCACTGGCCGCATCTCGCTTGAGGTGTAGAAACTCTCGCGCAATAGCTCGACCGTTACGTGGTGCAGCAGGCTCGTGAACTTGACCCGGCGATCCCGCCGGGCTGCTTGACGTACAGCGAGCAACCCTGACAACACATTTGTCCGGCTCTGAGTCCGGGATGCGGAAGGCTGTTCACTGTTCCCCTTGGCTAACTCCCTTTCCTCCATTACCTCCGCCGAGCCAAGCTCATTGTTCGGCAACTTCTCAGGTACTACGGAGTTATCCGACTTCTCATGCGCGTAGACGGCAGACATTTGGCTTGTGGCCTCTTCTGCCCCGTCTGGTGTGTCATGACCAGACACGAATGAGATCTCCCAGCTTCCGTACAGTTGACTTCCCAGCATGCTCAGGGTCTACGACCGCGCAGGGCGTGATACATGACTTGCGATTATCGTCATGCACACCGTGGCCTTCCGCTTCGCATAACAGCGTCGGCGCCCCAAACTGATGATTTCGCGGCTCAATGGCTGGCCTGCTAGTTTCCCCTGCCAACGCTTCGCCATACACCTCGCGGTGCATAGCGCATGACTCGGGGTCGAGGTGTTTCGCCATAACTTCTCTCGTAGGGACTTTCACCCTTTATCAACTGCCAGCTTGGCTGGCGCACTAAGCGCTCCATAAACCCCACATTCAAAGTCACCACCTGATCCCCGATGCTGTGCTCCCGATTCTTTTCCGGAGCCCGCACCTCATGATGCGTCCCGACGCCAAAGTCGAAAAAGTCTATCTCTACCCCAAAACCGTCGACTTCCGAAAACCCATCGACGGCCTCGCGGCTCTGGTCGAACTGGATATCAAGGTCGCGGTGTTTGACCTGGTACTTTTCGTCTTCCTCAACAAGCCTCGAAACCGAGTGAAGATTTTATATTGGGGTGTGTCACGAACGCTGGCGTAAGCCAGCGATGCTGTATCAAAGATGGGGGCAGTCCAGTGGAGCTTGGAGAGTGTCTAGAAAAACCGGGACTATTCAGTACAGATTGTCGATCGCATAGGCTTGTTGGAAGCTTCCTTGATTGGCTGTAGGTGGAACTCGGTAGCGCAGCATGGAATAATTTTTCCCTAGGCTGTTGACAGACCTACCGAACAAGTCCAGAATTGCGTCCATTCCTGAGATAGGAAGGCGGAAAATATTTTGTTAATCAAATGGTTAGAGGCTGGGTTCTAGTTCCGTTTCCCGCTCCATTTTTAAGCAGTCTGGCCCTCGGGCGAGATTGAGTGAAGCCAGAACCAAGTCTTCGGATGCGGCTTTGGGCACTGGAATACATACCATGTGTTTCAGTTAGCGTGTCCCCTTCGTCTAGTGGCCTAGGACACCGCCCTTTCACGGCGGTAACAGGGGTTCGAGTCCCCTAGGGGACGCCAATGCGGGAATAGCTCAGTTGG
>LNAP01002340.1_pt1 | contig 36996 bp, 36 predicted proteins | sample 602601 | NCBI WGS metagenome assembly LNAP01 (sample SAMN02440304, study PRJNA202911) | soil metagenome | biome: Subtropical and temperate rainforests or woodlands; isolation source: soil samples (1 kg each in a 20% v/v slurry with milli Q water) were... ... | reverse complement strand
ACCGGGAAGAACTCGGCCATCGGCGAGGCGGTGGTGGACATGGTCAGGTGGTAGTTGTGCATCTGCCCGGCGTGCGGGATCACCGGCACCGACCAGGCTTCGGCCATGGCGTTGATCTTGCGCGCTGCGGTGATACCGCCCACCCGGTTGGTGTCGTACTGGATCACGTCGACGGCACGGCGTTCCAGCAGGTCTTTGAAGCCGTAGGAGGTGAACTCATGCTCGCCGCCGGAGATCGGCATGATCCCCATTTTCTTCAGCTCGATGTAGCCTTCGATGTCGTCGGCAATCACCGGCTCTTCCAGCCAGCGTGGTTCGAATTCAGCAAGTTTGGGCAGCATGCGGCGGGCGTATTCCAGGGTCCAGCCCATGTAGCACTCGAGCATGATGTCGATGTCGGGACCGGCCAGGTTACGCAGGGCACGCACTTGCTCGATGTTCTTGCGCATGCCCGCCGGGCCGTCTTTCGGGCCGTAGCCGAAACGCATTTTCAGCGCGGTGAAACCCTGGTTCAGATAGCCCTGGGCCTCTTCGAGGAACAGGTCGAGGTTGTCATTGGCGTAGAGCTTGGAGGCGTAGGTCCAGATCTTTTCCTTGGTCCGGCCGCCGAGCAGTTTGAACACCGGTTTGTTCACGGCTTTGCCCATGATGTGATCGCCGAGATCGCCGCCATGCCGATGCCTTTGCGGCCCCAGGCGTGGCTCTGGCGGTACATCTTCTGCCAGATGTATTCGTTGTCGAACGGGTCTTCGCCAATGGCAATCGGCGCCAGGTAGGTGTCGATGATTTCCTTGGCCACACGCGGCGCCAGGGCGCAGTTACCGATGCCGACGAGGCCGGTATCGGTCTCGACTTCCACCACCAGCCAGCCATGGAAACGGAACGAGCCCATGGCGTCGCCACGTTCGAACAGGATGTCGCTGGCGTTGGTGCAGAAGTGTGCTTGAGGCGGAACGACTTTGCCTTTCCACTCAAAAACGCGGGTACGGATGGCTTTGATTTTCATGAATACAGTTCCTTGCGCTGCCGGCTTTTTGTAGTTGTCGGGTCGCTGCACAAAACCGCACGGGGGGCGGGTTCCGGCATTCGATGGAGCGACTTTAGCCAGCGCTCGGGGGTGCGGATAATCACTTATGCGTATCCGGCGATAACCTGCGGTGATAGGAAAAACCGAATAGTGAGTGGATAGGGTTATCAGCCACACACAAAACAAATGTGGGAGCGAGCCTGCTCGCGAAAGCGGTAGTGCAGCCACCTTTTTAGTGACTGTCAGACCGCTATCGCGAGCAAGCTCGCTCCCACAGGGGATCAGTGTTGTGTCAGTAGTTGTTGGTGCCCATTCGGCAGGCGATTTCGAAGGCCTGGCGAATCGCGCCGACGTTGGCCTTGCCCTGCCCCGCGATGTCGAAGGCGGTGCCGTGGGCCGGCGTGGTAATCGGGATCGGCAAGCCACCCTGCACCGTCACGCCTCGGGAGAAGCCCATCAACTTGATCGCGATCTGCCCCTGGTCGTGATACATCGTCACCACCGCGTCAAAGGCACTGGCATCGCCCTGGACCTTGAGGAAAATCGTGTCCGCCGGGTATGGCCCTTCGGCCGCAATCCCCAGCGCCTGGGCCGAACGAACCGCCGGGCCGATGATGTCCAGTTCTTCGCGTCCGAACGAGCCGTTGTCGCCGTTGTGCGGGTTCAGCCCACACACGCCAATGCGCGGTTTTTCCAGGCCGTTGCGCTTGAGCGCGGTGTCGATCAACTGGATCGCTTCCACTACCCGCGTCTGGGTCAGCATGCCTGGCACTTGCGCTAATGCCACGTGGGAGGTCACGCGGGAGGTCCAGAGGTTGTCGAGCACGTTGAATTCACAGAACGGCCCGTGAAAATCCAGCAGCTCGGCGAACCAGTGCAGCTCATCGCTGTGGGCCATGCCGGCCATGTGCAGCGAGGTCTTGTTCAACGGCCCGAACAACACCGCGTCGGTGGTCCCGGCCTCGGTCAGGCGCAGGGCTTGTTCCAGCGTGTCGAGGCTGTAGCGACCGCCGATGACACTGGCTTCACTGCGTGGAAATTCACCGACGGTGTCTCCGCGAAAGTCATAGAACAGCGGCGTGTCATCATGAAACTCCAACTGATCCAGCGACTCGACGCGACGGTAAGGAAACTCCGTCCCGGCGATGCGCATGCCGCGACGCATTTCGGCCTCGTCGGCGATCAAGATCACATTGGCCTGGCTGCGCACTTCAGGCTCCGCAAGCAGGCGTGCGATCAGTTCCGGGCCGATGCCTGCCGGGTCCCCCAGCACCATCGCGATGGTTGTTTTGTTCATGCTTCACTCCTCAAGGGTTCAGGCCATTGGCGATCAACGGCGCAAGGCTCGCAGCGATAAACCCGCTGCGCGTTGCTGTAGAACAGTCGCTCCTGATCGGCGCTCGGCAGATCAGCAACGATGGATTTGAAACCGCTGTAGATGTCGTCGAACGAGCCGCACAGGCTGTCCACCGGGAAGTTGCTGGCGAACATTGCCCGGTCAGTGCCGAACATGGCGATCACTTCACGCACGATCCAGGCGTTGTCCTTGGCGCGCCATGCCTGGCCCCTCTGGCCAAGGCCGGAAATCTTCACCTGCACATTTGGCCATTTGGCCAGCCGAGCCATCGCCAGGCGCCAACCGGCCAGGCCTTCGGCGCTGCGGTCATTGGGCAACCCTGCGTGGTTGAGAATCAGCGTAGTGCCGGGAAAGTCCCGAGCCAGCCGTTCGGCTTCGTGCAGGTTCCACCAGGGGGTCTGCAAATCGAAGTGCAACCCCAGCCCTTCGAGGGCGGCAAAACTGCGCCGCCAGTGTTCGTCGCTCATCAGGCTGCGCACATGACCAACCTGCGCCGGTGAAGTCGCTCCACCCGGTTTGTGACGCACGCTGCGCACGCATTTGAAACTCGCTTGTTCGGTCAGTACCGCGAGGGCGTCCGGGTGGTCGAGCCAGGCCTGCGCCACGACCGCATTGGGTACGCCGTAACGGGCCGTCAGACTTTCGATAAAAACGGTTTCGCCAATCGGGTCTTGCGGGTCCCATTCGGTCTCGACGTACACCGTTTGCACCACACGGTGCGGGCCGGCGTCAGCGAAATAGTCCTCAGGAAAATAGCGCCGTTTAATCGCGCTGTAGTCGCCGTAGCGGAACGGGATATTGGCTTCGGGCGCCAGCCACGGATGGTCATTGATCGTCGGGTCCCAGAAGTGATGATGGGCATCGATGATCGGACCGTTCCATGCTTCGCCAGATAAGTGTTCAGCCATGGCGCACCTCGTCGAGACTGATGAACAACGTCGCCAGCACAAAGACTGCCGAGCACACGGCAAAGAACCCCAGCACCGGCGCAAAACCTCCGGTCATTTGCACAATGATGCCCACCAGGATCGGCACCGCGATCCCGCCGGTGCTGCCGGCCATGTTCATCACGCCGCCGATCAACCCGACCCGCGCCGGTGCCGCCAGCAATGCCGGGAAGCTCCAGTAGAGGCTGCCCCACATCAGGAAAAACGCGGTCATGGCCAACAACGCCACGGCGGCAAACGGATTGCTCAGCGTCGGCAACAACAGAAAGGCGCCGAGGGCGACCACACCGGAAAACGCCAGCAGGCTCTTGACCGCCACGCCACGGCTGACACCTTTGCGGATCAACCCGTCACAGAGGAAACCACCGGTCAACGAACCCAGGGCCCCGCACACGAAAATCACGAAGGTCGCCGCGCCGATGCCTTTGATATCGAAGCCGCGAGCCTGGGCCAGATAGCTCGGGCCCCAGGTCAGCAAACCGAAATACACCATCGCCCAACTGGCACGGCCGATCAGCAAGCCGCTCAGGGAACGGGCCGCGATGCCCAGGCCTTTGACCGGCACACGGGCGGCTTCGGCAGCCGGCGTCGCGCGCCCGGCGTTGATCTTCTCCAGTTCTTCGGCATTCACTTGCGGGTGAGTGGCCGGGTCATCGCGCAGATAACGCCGGGCCAGCCAGGCCAGCACCAGGGTCGCGATACCGGCAATCACGAACGCCAGGCGCCACGAATCCAGGGATGCAATCAGGTAAGCAATGATCAACCCGCCCAGCGCCACGCCCAACGGGCTGCCGCTGTCCATCAGCACCGCGCCGCGACTGCGTTCGCTCGGCGCCAGCCACAGGGAAATCAGCTTGCCACCGGACGGGAACAACGGCGCTTCGGCGGCCCCGAGTGCAACGCGGGCGAACAGCAATGACAAGCCGCCGGTCGCAAACGCCGCCAACACTTGAAAGGTGCCCCACAACCCGGTGGACCAACTGATGACCCGATGCGGGCCGAAGCGATCGATCAGCCAGCCGCCGGGAATCTGCAACAGCGCATACGCCCAGAAGAAACTGCTGAGGATCAGCCCTTGCATGCTTGGCGACAGGGAAAATTCATGGGCAATGGTCGGCATGGCGATCGACAGCGAGACCCGGTCGATCAGGTTGACCATGGTCAGCGCGAAGACGATCGCAAAGATCCGCCAGCGCACGCTGCTGGCTTTGGTGGTGCCGGCCAGGGGTGTGGCCGCGTTGATCGGTTGGGCAGCTGCGCCAGGCAGATGCAGGGAAGCACTGGGACGAGCCATGGTGCGTACCTCGTTTCTTATTGTTGTGAATGCCGTGCGTGGTCGGTTCGCCGCGCTGATGAGCACTATCGAAGGCTCGGTGATAACCGTCTAATCAATGATTGAGATACGGCGATAGCCTCGGGTTATGGCATACCGCGCTTTCAGGGGGCTTTCATCGCCGGCCACCATGACTGACTTTCCTCTCAAAACGCTCTGGCACACAGTTTCCAGCCCTCGTCACGTATTTGCCCCTGATGACCTATAACCGCAGGCTATCGGTGTATGTATTGTTTTGACTAGACGCCGAAGCGGAGGCTTCCCACACTCAGTCCAGGCTTGCAGCTTTTGAGCACCGACAAGTCATTCATAACAATTACAAAAAACGAGGCCCTTCCATGCGAAATGCATTCGTCCGTCGCACATCCCGTCTGTTTCTTGGCTGCACACTGGTCGCCGCCGGCGCCCTCCCCGCACTCGCCAACGCTGCCTGGCAGCCGGACAAGAACGTCGAAATCCTCGTTGCCGGCGGCCCCGGCGGCGGTACTGACCAGCTCGGTCGGCTGATCCAGTCGATCATCACCACACACAAGTTCCTCGACGTGAATACCATCGTCCTCAACAAGGGCGGCGGCAACGGTGCCGAAGCGTTCCTTGACCTGAAAATGAACAAGGGCGATCCGGAAAAACTGGTGATCGGCACCAACAACATCTACCTGTTGCCGCTGGTTTCCAAGCTTGGCTATCAATGGCAGGAGCTGACTCCCGTGGCGGCCGTTGCAGAGGACGACTTCATTCTCTGGAGCTACAAGGATGCCCCCTGGAAAGACGCCAAAGGCTTCTACGAAGCGGCCAAGACTGATCCGTCGAAACTGCGCATGGGCGGCAGTCAGTCCAAGGATGTCGACCAGACCCTGACCCTGCTGCTGAACCAGACCAACAACAGCAAACTGGTGTACATCCCGTTCAAGAGCGGCAGCGAAGCCGCGACCCAACTGGCCGGCAAACACATCGCCGCCAACGTCAACAACCCCAGCGAAAGCATCAGCCAATGGCGCGGCGACCAGGTCGAACCGCTCTGCGTGTTCAGCAAGGAACGCATGAGCTACACCGAGAAAGTCGCGGGTGATAAATCCTGGGCCGACGTTCCGACCTGCCACGAACAAGGCCTGGGTATCGATCAATACCGCTTCCCGCGCACCGTGTTCATGCCCGGCGACGTCACCGCCGAACAGCGGGCGTTCTATGTCGAGCTGATGCGCAAAGTCACCGAGACTCCAGAGTTCAAGGCCTACGTGAAGCAGAACGCGCTGGTGCCGACGTTCCTCGAAGGCGAGCCGCTGACCGCCTACATTGAGAAAGACACCGCCCGCGTCACCCCGGTGTTCAAAGAAGCCGGCTGGCTGAAAAACTGAGTTGTTCACGGCCGTGCGCGTGCGCACGGCCGTCACCTCTGGAGGTGCTTTCATGTCCCATTCTTCGGATTCACCGGCGCTGGTCGGTACCCGCTGGGTCGAACTCGGCCTGACACTCTTCACCACGCTGATCGGCGCGGTGGTGATGTTCGGCAGTCTCGAACAAGGTATCGGCTGGGGCGATTCAGGCCCCGAGCCGGGTTACTTCCCCTTCTACATCGGATTGCTGTTGAGCGCCGCGAGCGTGGGCAACGGCGTGTTGACCGTGGTGCGCTGGCACGCCCTGAGCATTGCATTCGTCAGCCGCAGTGCATTCAAGCAAGTGCTGTCGGTGTTCATCCCGATTGCGCTGTTCGTCGGCGCCATGCCCTTCACCGGCATTTACGTGGCCTCGGCCTGCTTCATCGCCTGGTTCATGTGGCGTGACAAGGTGCGCGCCAAGCCTTACGGCAAATGGATGATCGGCACCGTGTCCCTCGGCGCGGTGCTGGCCAGCTACCTGATTTTCGCGTTGTGGTTCAAGGTCCCGCTGGATGCCGGCCCGATGGGCGACTGGATTGCACTGGCCGGGAGAAGTTTCAAATGAGCGAATTCGATTCCCTGCTGCAAGGCATGAACCTGATCCTCACCCCGGGCCACATCGGCCTGATGGTGATCGGCGTGCTGCTGGGCATTCTGGTCGGCGTATTGCCCGGCCTCGGCGCCCCCAATGGCGTGGCGTTGTTGCTGCCGCTGACCTTCACCATGTCGCCGGTGTCGGCGATCATTTTGCTGTCGTGCATGTATTGGGGCGCGCTGTTCGGCGGTTCGATCACCTCGATTCTGTTCAACATCCCCGGTGAGCCCTCATCGGTGGCGACCACGTTCGACGGTTACCCGATGGCCCGCGAAGGTCGCGCTGCCGAAGCGTTGACGGCCGCATTCAGTTCGGCGCTGATCGGCGCGCTGGCCGGGGTGTTGCTGCTGACCTTCCTGTCGACCAAGATTGCCGCATTCGCCATGTCTTTCAGTTCGCCGGAGTTCTTCGCGGTGTACCTGTTGGCGTTTTGCACCTTCATCGGCATGAGCAAGAATCCGCCGCTGAAAACCGTGGTGGCGATGATGATTGGTTTCGCCATGGCCGCCGTGGGCATGGACACTGTCTCCGGCAACCTGCGCCTGACCTTCGACCAGCCCGCGTTGATGACGGGCATCAGCTTCGAGGTGGCCGTGATCGGCTTGTTCGGGATCGGCGAAATTCTCTGCACCGTCGAGGAAGGCCTGGTGTTTCGCGGCGAGCATGCGCGCATCACGCCGATGGTCATCCTGCGCACCTGGGCCAAGTTGCCGCGTTACTGGTGGACGATCCTGCGCAGCACCCTGGTCGGTTGCTGGATGGGCATCACACCGGGTGGCCCGACGGCGGCCTCGTTCATGAGCTACAGCCTGGCGCGGCGCTTTTCGAAGAACCGCGAGAACTTCGGCAAGGGTGAACTCGAAGGCGTGATCGCCCCGGAAACCGCCGACCACGCCGCCGGCACCAGCGCGCTGTTGCCGATGCTGACCCTCGGCATTCCCGGATCGGCGACCGCAGCGGTCATGCTCGGCGGGTTGATGATCTGGGGCCTGCATCCTGGCCCGACGTTGTTCGTCGAGCAGCACGATTTCGTCTGGGGCCTGATCGCCAGCATGTACCTCGGGAACGTGGTCAGCCTGATCGTGGTGCTGGCCACCGTGCCGCTGTTCGCTTCGATCCTGCGCATTCCGTTCTCGATCATCGCGCCGATCATCATCATGGTCTGCGCCATCGGTGCCTACTCGGTGCACAACTCGTTCGTCGACGTGGTGTTGATGTTGGGCTTCGGTGCGCTGGGTTATCTGTTCAAGAAACTCGGTTACCCGATTGCGCCGCTGGTGCTGGCGGCGGTACTGGGCGACAAGGCGGAAGATGCGTTCCGTCAGTCGATGCTGTTCTCCGACGGCCACGTGGGGATTTTCTGGTCCAACCCGTTAGTGGGCTGCCTGACCACGGCGGCGTTGCTGATGCTGTTCTGGCCGTTGATTTCCAAGGCGCTGGGCACCCTGACGGGGCTGCGCAAACCCCAGGTCGCCAAGCCTAAATCGGTGCTGTAACACGGCAATGCTGGCAACGCCTGGCATTTGTTGTCAGGCTTGCCGCAGTCCTAATTGCGAGCACGGCCCATGACCCGAATTCCTGCTGCCAATGTGATCCACAGTCGACTGCGTCTGCGCCAACTGCGGCTGATGCTGGCGTTGCAGGAATTCGGCTCGTTGCGTCGCGCCGCCGACCACATCGGCATGACCCAGCCGGCAGCCACCAAGATGTTGCACGAAGCCGAAGACTTGCTCGGCGTCGAACTCTTCGAGCGTCTGCCCCGGGGCATGCGCTCGACCCCGTTCGGGGAAACCGTCATCTACTACGCGCGCATGGTGTTTGCTGAACTGAGCGGCATGCGTGAAGAACTGGTCGCGCTCGAATCCGGCAACCTTGGCCGGGTCGCGGTCGGTGCGATTCCGGCGCTGGCCTCGGGGCTGTTGACCCGCACCATCGCGACCTTGAAGCAAAGCCATCCACGCTTGTCGATGAGCATTCAGGTCGACACCAGCGACGTGCTGGTGCAGGCGCTGTTGCAGGACCAGCTGGATATCGTATTGGGCCGGATTCCGGCGGGCGCACGGGCCGAAGAGTTGCTGTTCGACAGCCTCGGCGAAGAAGCCTTGTGCGTCATCTCCGGCGCGCAGAACCCGTTGGCGAAAGAGAAAAACCTGAGCTGGGCCGAGTTGCAGAACATGACCTGGGTACTGCAACAGCAACCGAGCCCGATGCGCGCGATCATCAATCAGGTATTCCACAATGCGCGGGTCGACATCCCCAGCAGCATCGTCGAAACCACCTCGATCATGACCTTGCTGTCCTTGATCCAGCAGACCGACATGCTGGGCGTCACACCGGTGTCGGTGGTGGAGGATTACCCGGGCCGTGATTTGCTGGCGGTGTTGCCGATCAAGTTTGAAGCACGGCTGCCGCCGTACGGGCTGATTACCCGCCGTCACCGCATTCAATCGTCAGCGATGCAGGCGTTCATGAATTCGGTGCGGGCCGAGCACGCGCTGGCCAAATAAAAAAGGCCCGGAGCCAATGCTCCGGGCCTTTCATTTTCACGCTGCTTTACGCTGTTTTACGGAACACAAATACCAGCCCGACGATGATCAGCAGCATGCCGAGCATGCTCAATACCGCCAGCCGATTACCGAAAATCAGGTAGTCCATCACCGCCGTCACGGCCGGCACCAGGTAAAACAGACTGGTGACATTCACCAGATTGCCCCGGGCGATCAAGCGGTACAGCAGCAACGTTGCCAGCACCGACACCACCAATCCCATCCACAGCACCGGCACGATAAACCCGCTGCCGTGTTCGAAATGAAACGGCTGGAACGGCACGAAGATCCCGCAGAGCAGCAGCCCCGCGAGGTACTGCACCGGCAGTGTGCCGAGGGGATTGTCGGTGATGCGCTTCTGCATGATCGAGCCAAAGGTCATGCTCGCCAACGCCAGCAAACCAAAAAGCATCCCGGCCAAAGACATGCCGGCCAGACCGATGCCCTGGTAAACCACCATGATCAACCCGACCAGGCCCAGCGCCAGACCGAACATCCGGCTGGCCGAGCGCTGACGCTCCATGATCACCACCGTGAGAATCGGCTGCACACCCATGATGGTTGCCATAACGCCCGGTGTGACTTTGAGGTCCAGGGCCAGCAGATAAAAAATCTGATAAGCCCCCAGCAACACCACGCCCGTGGCCATCGCATACAACATCGCTTTGCCACCCTTGGGCAATTTCAGCTTGAGCAACGGCACCAGCAGCATCAATCCGCACAAGGCGATGGCAAAGCGAATCAGCAGAAAGGCAAAGGGCGATGCGTGGGCCAGGCCCCATTTGGAGAAGATCGCACCGCTGCTCCACAGCAGAACGAACAGGCTCGTGGACGCCGCCGCGAGCGCGGATTTTTTCGACAGGACAAACATGAATACCACCTGTAGTCAGGCAAGAAGCCAACTCAGCCGAAGCTGAAATTCAGTAGTTTTTTTCAGGCGGGCGCGCAGAACAGCAAAGAACGCTGATCAGCCCGAAACGCCAACGCCCGGCGGTGATACGACTGCGTACACCGGCGTGCTACTGACAGGTGGGGGGTAATGACTGATCTGCGCAGGCTGCTTATTCCCGCACGGCACGACGCCAGCGTTGACCGCTGAATCGACTACCGCATTGATGAGGGAAGCTGGCATGGGCTGATCTTTTTGATGGGGTGGGCGGTGGGTAACAGAACCACCGAGCGCCGACTATAACCAGCGGCGGACATGGATTGCAATGACTTGGACAAAGGGCCAATCACGACACCTCGTCGCGGGCGCGCCATTTAAATTCTGCTCATAAAAAAACCGCTCCCAAGGAGCGGTTTTCTTTTGAATCCAGTCACGCAAACAACCAATACCCCAACAACGTCAGCACCACCACCGCCAACACCGGCCGCAGCACGCGGTACGCCTTGGGATTACGACGCTTCCAGCGTTTGACCACACCACTGACCTTGTCGCTGGAATTCTTGCTCCAGGCATACGCCTGGTTAATCCCGCCGACACGTTCATCATCAAGGTTCTGAGGTGCGGTGGCGCGACCGAGCAAGCCGCTGAGCCAGCGGTTGATGAAGGTCATGACGCGGTTGCTCAGCGGTCGTTCGATGTCGCAGAACAGAATGACGCGGGTTTTCTCGGATTCGTTCTTGACCCAATGCACGTAGGTCTCATCAAACATCACATCTTCACCATCACGCCAGGCATACACCTGGCCGTCGACAAAGATACGGCAATCGTCGGAGTTCGGCGTCGACAGCCCCAGGTGATAGCGCAGCGAACCGGCAAACGGGTCGCGGTGCGGGTTGAGGTGGCTGCCACCCGGCAGCAACGCGAACATTGCACCCTTTACGTTGGGAATACTGCTCACCAGCGCCACGGTTTTCGGGCACAAGGCTTCAGCGGATGGCAGGGGTTTGTCGTACCACTTGAGGTAGAAACGTTTCCAGCCTTTCTTGAAAAACGAACCAAACCCCGCATCGTTGTGTCTTTCGGCGGCGCGGATGTAACCCTCGTCGAACAGGTGCATGGCTTCGTCGCGGATGACTTCCCAGTTGTCTTTGAGCACGTCCAGTTCCGGAAACTTGCTGCGGTCCAGATAGGGTTTGGACGGCACCCCGGAGAACAGGTACATCAAGGCGTTGTAAGGCGCAAACAAGGCCGAGTGATTGACGAATTGACGCAGAACCGGCAATCGCGCCTTCCCGCGCAAATGCACATAGAGGGTGCTGCCCAGGAATAGCAGCAACACTGACGCTTTCGCGGCAAAGGAAAAGGTCATCTACGGCTCCTTGAGGTTAGGCTCTTCGCACAACGCCATTTACCCGACGTGGCAGCCGGCCATGATAAACACTACCGGCCTCGGGAAAAACCCGCAAAACTCGACATTCAGTATTAAGGTTTGTGCAATAAAGCACTTATTAACATAAGGTTCCTGAACGGGGGCTGACCTGAATCAGCCCTCTCACCAAAAGATCAAACCATCGCAGGCAGCGCCTACTGCTGATTTTCCTGCTCGGTAAACAGGTCGCTGAACAACATGCTCGACAAGTAGCGCTCACCGGAGTCCGGCAGGATCACCACGATGGTCTTGCCCTGCATTTCCGGTGTTTCGGCCAGACGCACCGCCACCGCCATCGCGGCGCCACAGGAAATACCGCACAAAATCCCTTCTTCCTGCATCAGGCGCAGCGCCATGGCCTTCGATTCGTCATCGGTGACCAACTCAACCCGATCGACGATCGACAAGTCCAGATTCTTCGGGACAAAACCGGCACCGATCCCCTGGATCTTGTGCGGGCTCGGCTTGATCTCTTCACCGGCTATCGCCTGGGTAATCACCGGCGACACCACCGGTTCCACAGCTACCGAGATAATCGGTTTGCCCTGGGTATTCTTGATATACCGCGAAACACCGGTAATGGTTCCGCCGGTTCCAACGCCCGCGACCAGCACATCGACTGCGCCGTCAGTATCGTTCCAGATTTCCGGACCGGTGGTTTTCTCGTGAATGGCCGGGTTGGCCGGGTTGTCGAACTGCGACGGCATGAAGTATTTGGCCGGATCGCTGGCCAGGATCTCGGCAGCCTTCTCAATGGCGCCCTTCATGCCTTTGGCCGGTTCGGTCAGCACCAGTTCGGCGCCCAGTGCCTTGAGGACTTTGCGTCGCTCGATGCTCATCGACGCCGGCATGGTCAGCATCAACTTGTAACCACGGGCCGCGGCAACAAAGGCCAGGCCAATGCCGGTATTGCCCGACGTCGGTTCGACGATGGTCATGCCAGGCTTGAGTTTGCCGGAGCTTTCGGCGTCCCAGATCATGCTCGCGCCGATCCGGCACTTGACCGAGTAACCCGGGTTGCGCCCTTCGATCTTGGCCAGGATGGTCACACCGCGCGGGGCAATGCGGTTGATCTGCACCAGCGGCGTATTGCCAATGGAATGGGCGTTGTCAGCGTATATACGGCTCATGGCTGGGTCCTTGTACAGCGTTGAATAAGCCCCCAAAGGTATGCCTGTTGCCAGTGGTCGTCCAGTCAGGTCGAACGTCCGGTAAACACCGCAGTCAATGGCTTTACATCGTCAGAGATTTGCCGCCATGAAACGTCGATACCGTTGGCCCCTGTGGACCCTCGCCGGTCTCGTTGTGCTGCTGATTGCCCTGCACTTCGCCCTGCCCTACCTGGTACGCGACTACTTGAACGAGAAACTGGCGGACATGGGCGATTACCGGGGCCAGGTCACCGACGTCGACCTCGCGCTGTGGCGCGGCGCCTACAAGATCAACGGGCTGAAAATCGTCAAGGTCGACGGCAAGGTCCCGGTGCCTTTCGTCAATGCACCGCTAATCGACCTGTCTGTCAGTTGGCACTCACTCTGGTCCGACCGCGCTGTGGTGGCCGAAGTGCAGTTCTTCAACCCTGAGGTGAACTTCGTCGACGGCGGCGCCAACAAACAAAACTCCCAGACCGGTCAAGGCACCGACTGGCGCGCACAGTTGAGCAAACTGGCGCCGTTCACCTTTAACGAAATACGCATCTACGACGGCAAGATCAACTTTCGAAACTTCAATTCCAAGCCCCCCGTCAACATGAACGCCACTCAGGTCAACGCCAGCCTCTATAACCTGACCAACGTGGTCGACACCGAAGGCAAGCGCGACGCGCGCTTTGAAGGCAAGGCCCTGTTGCTGGGCCACGCCCCGCTGGAAACCACGGCCACCTTCGACCCCTTGAGCAATTTCGAAGACTTCGAATTCCGCCTGCGCGCCAAGGATATCGAGCTCAAGCGCATGAACGACTTCGCCTCGGCCTATGGCAAATTCGACTTCAACGCCGGTCACGGCGATGTAGTCATTGAAGCGCAGGCCAAAAAAGCCCAATTGACCGGCTATATCAAGCCGCTGCTCAAAGACGTGGACGTGTTCAACTGGCAGCAGGACGTGGAAAACAAGGACAAAGGGCTGTTCCGGTCCATCTGGGAGGCCATTGTCGGCGGCTCCGAAACCGTGCTGAAAAACCAGGGCAAGAACCAGTTTGCCACTCGCGTAGAACTGAGCGGCAACGTGCATCGACAAGATATCAGCGCGTTCCAGGCGTTTTTGCAGATTTTACGCAATGGTTTCGTTCAGGCATTCAATGCCAGGTATGAGCGGCCGAAACCGGATCAGGGTTAAGTCACCAAGTGACGCCCCATTCAGAGACTGAATAAGCCGTCTGCGTTCACAGTCGACCGGCCTGCGCGTTATAGTCGGGCACTACACTTATTGCGCCCCGCCCTGCCTGATTCAGGTCGGCTTACCGTTCGAGGATTAGCAGATGAAGTTCGAAGGCACCCAGGCCTACGTCGCCACCGATGACCTGAAGCTGGCGGTCAACGCCGCCATTACCCTGGAGCGTCCACTGCTGGTCAAGGGCGAGCCAGGCACCGGCAAAACCATGCTCGCCGAGCAATTGGCCGAGTCCTTCGGTGCGAAATTGATCACCTGGCACATCAAGTCCACCACCAAGGCGCATCAGGGCCTGTACGAGTACGACGCGGTCAGTCGCCTGCGTGACTCGCAACTGGGCACGGAAAAAGTCCACGACGTTCGCAACTACCTGAAAAAGGGCAAGCTCTGGGAAGCGTTCGAGTCCGAAGAGCGAGTGATTCTGCTGATCGACGAAATCGACAAGGCCGACATCGAGTTCCCGAACGACCTGCTGCAAGAACTCGACAAGATGGAGTTCTACGTTTACGAGATCGACGAGACCATCAAGGCCAAGAAACGCCCGATCATCATCATTACCTCCAACAACGAGAAAGAGCTGCCGGACGCCTTCCTGCGCCGCTGCTTCTTCCACTACATCGCGTTCCCGGATCGCGTGACGCTGCAGAAAATCGTCGACGTGCACTACCCGAACATCAAGAAAGACCTGGTCAGCGAAGCGCTGGACGTGTTCTTCGACGTGCGCAAGGTGCCGGGCCTGAAGAAGAAGCCTTCGACCTCGGAACTGGTGGACTGGCTGAAGCTGCTGATGGCCGACAACATCGGCGAAGCCGTACTGCGCGAACGCGATCCGACCAAAGCGATCCCACCCTTGGCAGGCGCCCTGGTGAAGAACGAACAGGATGTTCAATTGCTTGAGCGCCTGGCGTTCATGAGCCGTCGCGGCACCCGCTAAGAGGCTGATCGCCATGCTGCTCAACCTGTTCAATGAAATGCGCGCAGCCAAGGTGCCGGTCTCGGTGCGTGAGCTTCTGGACCTGATCAATGCGCTGAAACAACGCGTGACCTTCGCCGACATGGACGAGTTCTATTACCTGTCCCGGGCGATTCTGGTGAAGGACGAACGGCATTTCGACAAGTTCGACCGCGCGTTCGGCGCCTACTTCAATGGCCTGGAGAAACTCGACGATCACCTTCAGGCGTTGATTCCTGAAGACTGGTTGCGCAAGGAGTTCGAACGCTCCCTGACCGAAGAAGAGCGGGCCGCGATCCAGTCCCTCGGCGGTCTGGACAAGCTGATCGAAGAATTCAAGAAACGCCTCGAAGAACAGAAAGAACGCCATGCCGGCGGTAACAAATGGATCGGCACCGGCGGCACCAGTCCGTTTGGCTCCGGCGGCTTCAACCCGGAAGGCATTCGCGTCGGCGATGCCGGCAAGCGCCAGGGCAAAGCGGTCAAGGTGTGGGATCAGCGCGAGTACAAGAACCTCGACGATTCGGTGGAACTGGGCACGCGCAACATCAAGGTCGCCCTGCGCCGCTTGCGCAAATTTGCCCGTCAGGGTGCGGCGGAAGAGCTGGACATCGACGGCACTATCGACCACACCGCGCGCGATGCCGGCCTGCTGAATATCCAGATGCGGCCGGAGCGGCGTAACACCGTCAAGCTGTTGCTGCTATTCGACATCGGCGGCTCGATGGACGCCCATGTGAAGATCTGCGAGGAACTGTTCTCGGCCTGCAAGACCGAGTTCAAGCACCTGGAGTACTTCTACTTCCACAACTTCATTTATGAGTCTGTGTGGAAGAACAACATGCGCCGCACTTCCGAGCGCACGTCGACCCAGGACCTGCTGCACAAGTACGGCGCCGACTACAAAGTGATCTTCATTGGTGACGCTGCGATGGCACCGTATGAAATCACCCAGGCCGGCGGCAGCGTCGAGCACTGGAACGAAGAAGCCGGTTATGTGTGGATGCAGCGGTTCATGGAGAAGTACAAGAAGGTCATCTGGATCAACCCCTATCCGAAAGATACGTGGGGGTATACGTCGTCGACCAATATTGTGCGGGACTTGATTGACGACCAGATGTACCCGTTGACGTTGCGGGGGTTGGAGGAAGGGATGCGGTTTCTTTCCAAATAGAGATTTTTGTTGTCTGTGAAAACGTCTTCGCGGGCAAGCCTCGCTCCTACAGGTTTCTGTGTTCGTGCATCGTGCACCAACCCTGTAGGAGCGAGGCTTGCCCGCGAAGCTTTTAGCGGTTTGAAAATCGCTGCAAATACTCGACCTGTTCGCGATGCGCCACCTCCTGCACCACCGGCCGCAACCGCACTTTCACCCCCGGCAAGCACTGCGCCAGCCGCGCGAGTGCCAACGGCGTCAACGCCCCCAATCGCGGATAACCGCCAATGGTCTGCCGATCATTGAGCAACACAATCGGCTGCCCGTCCGGCGGGACCTGGACCGCGCCTAGCGGGATGCCTTCGGAAATCATCGGCTGGCCCTGATACTGCAACGGCGTTCCCAGCAAGCGAATGCCCATGCGATCGGCACGGCTGTCGAGGGTCCAGACGCTGTTGAACGCATCGAACAGGCTCTGCCCGCTGAACTCACCGATCTGCGCGCCGAGGACCACATCCAGTGGCGAATCGACTTTGAAATTAGGCCGGTGTTCTGCCGGTAACTCCCGCAGTAATAACAGCGCACTCCCGCGATAGCTCAACGGCGCGCCTTTGGCCAATGGCCGGCCCATACCATCCAGGCCGCCGAGTTCTTCACGGACCACCGTCGCGCTGCTGCCCAACACCTTTGGCGCGTCAAACCCGCCCGGTGCCGCCAGATAAGCTCGCGCCCCGAGCAGCGGTTGAGTGAATTGCAATCGCTGGCCCTTGTTCAGCCGGAAACTGCGCCACGGCGCCAATGCCTCGCCATCCACTTGCGCGCCCAGGTCCGCCCCGGCCAGCGCCAACACGCAGTCTTCCTCGGCTACGACGCTGAAACCGCCGAGGGTGATTTCAATCACCGGCGCATCAAGGCCATTGCCCAACAACCAATTGGCCCACGACATCGAACGCCAATCCAGCCCGCCGCCCTGGGTCACACCCAGATGCCGCACGCCGAAACGACCCGCGTCCTGCAACAGGCACAGCGGCGTACTCGCCTCAATCAATAGACGGCTCATGCCTGGGCCTCCAATGGCGTGTCGTCACCGCCCAGGTTGATGAACTGCGCATGGTCGACCGCTTCAAAGCGCACGGTGTCACCCGGTTGCATCAGGCTGTAACCATCGCGTTCGCGGTCGAACAATTTGGCGGGCGTGCGGCCGATCAGGTTCCAGCCGCCGGGGGACACCACCGGGTAGGCGGCGGTTTGCCGCTCGGCGATGCCGACACTGCCGGCCGCCACCTTTTTACGCGGCGTATTCAGACGCGGCGCGGCAAGCACTTCTTCCACCAGCCCCATGAAAGCGAACCCCGGCGCGAAACCCAGCGCGAACACTTGATACTCGCGCTCGCTGTGGCGGCGGATCACCTCGTCCACCGACAGCCCGCTGCGCTGAGACAACAAGCTCAACTCCGGACCGACGCTCAAGTCATACCAGACCGGCAGCACATGGCATTTACCGCGAGTGCTCGCGTTGGGTGACAGGTCGATCAGCGCTTGGGCGATCAATTCCCGGGCTTGAGTCGGACTCAACGCCGTCAGGTCGTAATGCACCATCAACGTCGTGTAAGACGGCACCAGATCGATCAGATGCCCGGCAAACGCAGCGCGCAGGTTTTCGCTGGCCGCCAGCATCCACGGCATGTTGGCTTCGGCAATTTCATCGAACAGACGCACCATCAGGCAATCCAGCGCCACCACCTCAACCCGCGGTTTCATGGTGCGCTCTGCTGATCAAGGGCTTCGCGAATCCGCCGCACCGCGGCCACCGAACTGGCGTTGTCACCGTGGACGCACAAGGTGTTGGCCTGCAAGTGCAAGGCGCTGCCGTCGCTGGCGGTGAGGTTGTCGCCACGGGCGATGGTCAGCGCTTGCTCGATTATTTTCTCTGGATCGTGATGCACCGCCCCCGGCAGTTGCCGCGAAACCAACATGCCGGCACTGTCGTAGGCACGGTCGGCGAAGGCTTCGAACCACAAGGTCACGCCGTATTCATCGCCCAGTTGCTGGGCGGCGCTGTTGTCGCGCGTGGCCATGAGCATCAGCGGCAAGTTCCGGTCATACGCCGCCACGGCCTGAAGCACCGCGCGCAATTGCGCCGGGTTGGCCATCATGTCGTTGTACATTGCGCCGTGGGGTTTGACGTAACTGACGCGCCCGCCTTGGGCCCGGCAGATGCCGTCGAGGGCGCCGATCTGGTAATGCAAAATGTCCTGAAGTTCCTGGGCGGTGTAGGCCATGGAGCGGCGGCCGAAACCCACCAGGTCCTGATAGGCCGGGTGCGCGCCGATCTGCACGCCGTTACTCAGGGCCAGGCCGACGGTCTTGCGCATGATGCTCGGGTCGCCGGCATGGAAGCCGCAGGCGATGTTGGCGCAATCGATGAAGGGCATGACCTCGGCGTCCAGACCCATGGTCCAGTTGCCGAAACTCTCGCCGATGTCGCAATTCAATAGCAGGCGGCTCACGGTGAACACTCCTGTAGGCATTTTCTTTTTTTGCTGTCGGGCAGATGCCCGCAGATTATCAGCTACTCGGCTTCAAGTTGTTTGCCACGGGTTTCCGGCAAGCTCAACGCAGCAAGGATCACCACACCGTAGGACACCGCCGCAAAAGCCCCGATGCCTACGCTCAATGGCACCTTCTGGCTCATCAAACCGATCAGCAACGGAAACAACGCCGCCAGGGCCCGCCCGATGTTGTAGCAAAAGCCCTGCCCCGAACCGCGAATCCGTGTCGGAAACAGCTCGGTCAAAAACGCGCCCATGCCACTGAAAATCCCCGAAGCGAAGAAGCCCAGCGGGAAGCCCAGCCACAGCATCACGCCGTTACTGACCGGCAACTGGGTGTAGAGCAACACGATGGTGAACGAGCCGACGGCGAACAGGATGAAGTTTCGTTTGCGGCCGAGGATGTCCGTCAAATAGGCACTGATGACGTAGCCGACGTAGGAACCGACGATCACCATCGCCAGATAACCGCCCGTGCCGAGTACGCTTAAACCGCGTTCGTTTTTCAGAAACGTCGGCAGCCAGGACGTGATCGCGTAGTAACCGCCCAGTGCGCCCGTGGTCAGCACCGAAGCGCGAATCGTGGTGAAGAGGATACCGGGGGCGAAGATCTCGTAGAACTTCGCGGCGTTGCCCGGCTCCTGCTTGGCCTTGGCTTCGCGGTAGATTTCCGGGTCCTTGACCAGTCGACGGACGAAGATCACGAAAATCGCCGGCACGATGCCGAGGATGAACAGCGCACGCCAGGCATCTTCCGGCGGCAATACCGAGAACAGCAGCGCATAGAGAATCGCCGTCAGCCCCCAACCCAGCGCCCAGCCCGATTGCACCATGCCCACGGCCTTGCCGCGGTCCTTGGCGCGAATCACCTCGCCCATCAGCACTGCGCCGGCGGTCCACTCACCGCCAAAACCGAAGCCCATCAAGGTACGGCTGATCAACAGTTGCTCGTAGTTTTGCGCGAAGCCGCAGAGGAAGGTGAAGAAGGCGAACCACAGCACCGTCAGTTGCAAGGTGCGCACACGGCCGATGCGGTCCGACAGAATCCCCGCCACCCAACCACCGATGGCCGACGCAATGAGCGTGCTGGTATGGATCAGCCCGGCCTCGCCAGTCGTGATATCAGGGTCGGCACCACGAAGCTGAGCATCTGGGTGTCCATGCCGTCCAGGCCATAGCCGATCTTGCAGCTCCAGAAGGTGCGGCGTTCCTGCTGATTGATGTTGCGGTACCAGTCGAAAGGTCCCGGCCGAGACGTGGCTTTGGGGATGTCGAGCGTGTCGGGCGCACTCATGGCAACTCTCCGTGCAAATTTTATTGGTATTGTTCTGAGCCCCGACGACGCCTATCGTGGGAACCGGATGGCCTGATTTTTGGTTGTCCGGCCCTGCTGCGTCCAACTAATAAAAACCCGCCCTAGGCATAAGAAAAACTTAACGCCATGAACCTGAAATTTCTCGAGACCTTTGTCTGGGTCGCCCGACTCAAGAGTTTCCGCCTGACGGCTGACAAGCTCTTCACCACCCAGGCATCGATTTCCAGCCGCATCGCGGTACTCGAAGGCGAGCTCGGGGTGAAGTTGTTTCTGCGCGACTCGCGGGGGGTGAGCCTGACGCCCGAAGGCTTGAAAGTGCTCGAGTACGCCGAGCAGATGATGGACACCATGCAAGCCCTCAAGCAGTCGATCGAGACGCGCTCAAGCAAGGTCGGGCGCGTGCGGATCGGCGTGATGGACACGGTGATTCACACGTGGCTGAGCCCGTTGGTGGCACAGATGATGGATCACTATCCGCGGGTGGAAATCGAGCTGGTGGCCGATACGGCGCTCAACCTCTGCGATCAGCTGCAAAAAGGCTTTCTCGATCTGATCCTGCAAACCGATCTGGTGCGTCAGGAAAGCGTGCGCAGCCTTGAACTGGCGAGCCATCCGATGGGCTGGATTGTCGCCAGCAATTCGATCTACAACCGTGGGTACACCGGCATTGCCGATCTGGCGCGCGAGCGGATCATTACCTACTCGAAAAACTCACATCCGCATCAGGACATTCTGAGTCTGATGCAGGCGAACGGGGTCATGACGCCGCGGCTGAACTGCGTGAACTCGGTGTCGGCGATTACCCGGTTGCTGCGCGACGGATTCGGCATTGGTGCGTTGCCGCCGGTTCTGGTGGCCGAGGAACTGGCGCGGGGGGAATTGACCTTGCTGGCCATCGATCAACAGCTGCCTAATTTGCAGGTCGTGGTGTCGTGGCGGGTGGGTGTGGAGTGGGTCGAGGAGATTGTTGCGTTGTGTCAGCAGGTGCTGGAGGGGTATGCGCGCAAGGTGGGTGAAGACTACATCGTCCTCGCACGCTGATCGGCGCTGATGATGATCGCTCCCACGCTCTGCGTGGGAAGGATCAGTGTTACAGGCCGCGCACATCCCGGTCTTCGATCGGCCGGCTCTGGCGCAAGCGTTTGCCGCCCAGCACCACCCAGTCGATCAGACGGAACAGGCATTCGATGCCGAAGGACAGCAGCAACGCACCGCTCATGCCCCAGATCATCGCTTCCGGTGTCAGCAGGATCTGGTAGCTGTAGCCATTCCAGGTTTCCTTGCGAATATCCGGATCCGCCGCCAATGCGACCTGCAAGACACGGATGTACCACGGGCCCTGCATGGCGTGGAACTGTTTATCGAGCGCCACCTGACGGCTGAGCAAGGTGCTCAGGCTCTCGGCGTCGCTGCGGAAAATCGGGTCCTCACTGGCGCGGTAATGGGCGACCAGCGCCTGCATATCGCCCTTGAAGAACTGATTGGCGGTGCCCTGGAAACCGCTCAGGCTGGTTTGCGCCTCAATCAGATGCGCTTCGACCCGTTTCGCGTAATCGCTGATGAACCCCGGCACCTGGACACCGATCAACAGGCCCGCCGCAAACAACACCAGCCGTAGATAACTGAGCAACATCGGGTGAGATCCTTATTCGGTCTTGCCCTGGCTGACGCATTCGCCGCGTCGCCAGAGGCTCCATTGGCCCGGTTCGTAGCGGGTCCAGGTTTCGTTTTCGGTCAGGGGTTCGGTGGCGATCACCGTGACCACATCGTTAGGCGTGGTTTCGGCCTGGAAGTCGACGATCACATCGACATCCTTCAACCGCGCCGGGCCGAATGGCGCGCGACGGGTGATCTGGACCAATTTGGTCGAGCAATAGCAGAACAGCCAGTCGCCGTCGCTCAACAGGCAGTTGAACACGCCTTTGCTGCGGTATTCGGCGCAAGCGGCGACCAGGTCCGGCAGCAGCGCTTCGATCTCGACCGGTTCTGGAAACGCTGCGCGCACCCGATTGAGCAGGTCACAGAACGCCGCTTCGCTGTCGGTGTCACCGACGGGGCGATAAAAGCTTTTGATCGGCTGAAAATCCGCCAGCTGACCGTTATGGGCGAAACACCAGTTGCGGCCCCACAGCTCACGCACGAAAGGGTGCGTGTTGGACAGGCAGACCTTGCCCACGTTGGCCTGACGGATATGCCCGATCACCACTTCGCTTTTGATCGGATAGCGCTGCACCAGGTTCGCCACTTCTGACTCGCTGCTGGCCGCCGGGTCCTGAAACAACCGCAGACCGCGCCCCTCATAGAAAGCGATGCCCCAACCGTCACGGTGCGGACCGGTGCGGCCGCCGCGCTGCATCAGCCCGGTGAAGCTGAACACGATATCGGTCGGCACATTGGCGCTCATGCCCAATAACTCACACATGCTCGGACTCTCGCTTCAAGGCCGGATTACAAACGCGGTTCGACCCGCAATCGCTGAGGGTTGCTCGGCACTGGCGGACGACCGTAACGATCATCGCCGGCACCGCCGAACGGATGATCGTCGTCAGGATCGTCGGCCCGGGCGGCGGCCTTGGCGGCGGCGGCCTGTTCCTTGCGAGCGTTGGAAGCCCGTTCAATAGGGAACCGGATCGCCACGAACACCAGATAAATGCCAAAAGCGATCATGCCGTACATGAACAGGTCGGAAACCGCCCGCCAAGCGTTGTTGCCCACCTTGAACAGCAGATCGAGCGCAGTGATGGCGATGGCCGGGGCCACTTTTTCCTTCACCGGGTCGATGATGGTCGGGCTGAATAGCAGTACGGCGACCAGCAGCCGCAGCGGTTCACGCAGCCAACGCCACATCCAGCGGGTGATGCGCATCCACACCAACAGGCAAAGGCGTAGAGGCCCCAAGCGATCAGATAGTCGTTCTCGGTCATGGTGTCCATGGCAAGGCAGGCAAAGAGGCGCTTATAGTAACGACTTTTCGCCCGTCAGGCGTAATCCATGTGGGAGCGAACTGTGGCGAGGGAGCTTGCTCCCGTTCGGCTGCGAAGCAGTCGCAGCGCTTTTGGGGTCGCTTCGCAACCCAGCGGGAGCAAGCTCCCTGGCCACACAGGCTCACTCCTACAGGGTCTGCACAGGCATCAATATTTGCATTGCGCCTGCAAAACCCTATTTTTCGTACAACGTCCGAGAGTCCTTCATGCCCTTATCCGCCAACGTCACCAGCGCCCCGATTGCCCACAAGGCCGACGGCCCTGACCCGTATGCCTGGCTGCAGGAGCGCGACACCGACGCGGTGCTCGACTACCTCAAGGCTGAAAACAGCTACCAAGAGGCGCAGACCGCCGATCAGGCCGGGCTGCGCGAAACCCTGTTCGAGGAGATCAAGGGCCGGATTCTCGAAACCGACCTGTCGCTGCCCTCCCCTTGGGGCCCGTACCTGTATTACACGCGCACCACCGCCGGTGACGAATACGCCCGCCACTACCGCTGCCCACGCCCGGCCGATGACAGCCTGCAACTCGACGAAAGCCAGGAACAGCTGCTGCTGGACCCGAACGAACTGGCCAATGGCGGCTTCTTTTCCCTCGGCGCCTTCAGCATCAGCCCGGATCACCAGCGCCTGGCCTACAGCATTGATTCCACGGGCGATGAGATCTACACGCTGTTCGTGAAGGAATTGTCCAACGGCCGTGTCAGTGAACTTGAGTTCCAGGATTGCGACGGCAGCATGACCTGGGCCAATGACAGCCTGACGCTGTTTTTCGGCGAGCTGGACGACACCCACCGTCCGCACAAACTGCTGCGCTATCGACTGGACGGCACGGCGGCCGAGGAAGTGTTCAACGAGCCGGACGGCCGCTTCTTCCTGCATTGCTATCGCTCCAGTTCCGAACAGCAATTGCTGCTGTCGCTGGGCAGCAAGACCACCAGCGAAGTCTGGGCCCTCGACGCCTCGCAGCCGCAGCAGGCCTTTACTTGCCTGGCGCCACGGGTTGAAGACCATGAATACGACGTCGACCACGGCACGCTGAACGGCGAGTGGGCCTGGTTCATCCGCACCAATCGCGACGGCATCAACTTTGCCCTGTACACCGCCGTCGATACCGGTGTTGCGCCCACCGAGGCCGACTGGCAGAACCTGATCCCCCACAGCGACAGCACGATGATCGAGGGCATGAGCCTGAACGTCGGCGCGATGACGTTGAGCCTGCGGGTCGGTGGCTTGCCGGTGATTGAAGTCCACCCGCAGGATTTGCCGAGCTACCGTGTGCAACTGCCGGATGCGGCGTACAGCCTGCATGTGCAGAACAGCCTGGAGTTTGTCAGCGAGCGGATCCGCCTGCGTTACGAAGCCCTGAACCGTCCGGCGCAAATACGCCAGCTGGAGCTGGACAGTGGCGAGCAGAAAGTACTCAAGGAAACCCCGGTGCTCGGCCCGTTCGACGCCGACGCCTACGTCAGCCAGCGCCTGTGGGCGACGGCACCCGATGGCACGCAAGTACCGATCAGCCTGGTGGTCAAGCGCGAAGCCCTCGGTCAGCCGACGCCGCTATACCTGTACGGCTACGGCGCTTATGGCGAAAGCCTTGACCCGTGGTTCTCTCATGCCCGCTTGAGCTTGCTGGATCGCGGCGTGGCGTTTGCGATTGCCCACGTACGGGGCGGCGGTGAACTGGGCGAGGCCTGGTATCGCGCCGGCAAGCAGGAACACAAGCACAACACCTTCAGCGACTTTATCGCCTGTGCCGAGCACCTGATCGACAACGGCTTCACCACCTCAGCACAATTGGCGATCAGCGGCGGCAGTGCCGGCGGTTTGCTGATCGGCGCGGTGCTCAATCAGCGACCCGAGCTGTTTGGCGCGGCCATTGCCGAAGTGCCGTTCGTCGACGTGCTCAACACCATGCTCGACCCGGACCTGCCGTTGACCGTCACCGAATACGACGAGTGGGGCAATCCTGAAGAACCGGACGTTTATGATCGGATCAAGGCCTACGCCCCTTACGAAAACGTCACCGCGCAAGCCTATCCGGCGACCCTGGTGATCGCCGGCTACAACGACAGCCGCGTGCAGTACTGGGAAGCGGCGAAGTGGGTGGCGAAATTGCGCGCGACCAAAACCGACACCAATCCCCTGTTGCTCAAGACTGAACTGGGCGCCGGGCATGGCGGGATGAGCGGTCGTTATCAGGGATTGCGTGACGTAGCACTCGAATACGCATTTGTTTTCAAGGTTTTGGGGATTGCCTGAGGAACTTGGCCCGGTGTTTCGGTCTTAAGACCAGACACCGGGCCCAATACAACACAACTCCCTTGTGGGAGCGAGCCTGCTCGCGATAGCGGACTTTCAGTCAATAATTGCGTGACTGACACACTGCAATCGCGAGCAGGCTCGCTCCCACAGGGATTGGGGATGTCCCGAACAACCGGAACCAGACACAAGAAAAAGACCGTGCCGACATGTCAGAACCGACCTTACTGAACAACGAAATCCGCGACTGGCTGATGGACTGCGGCCTGTTCGATCAATTGCTGCCGGCAGACTTCGCCGCGGCCTCCGGCTACTTCAGCATCAGCACCATCGCCGAAGGCGAAGAGATTTTCCATGAGGGTGATGCCGGCAGTTTCATGTGCATCATCCATACCGGCCAGGTGTCGGTGCAGAAGACCAACGGCGACGGGCAGCTGGTGACCATGGCCACCCTGCGCAGCGGTCGCTCGTTCGGCGAAATGGCGGTGCTTGATGGCGAACGCCGCTCGGCCAGTTGCGTGGCCGCCAGCAACTGCCAACTGCTGAACCTGGGTAAGGACTCTCTGGAAAAAATGATCAACGAGGCGCCGAAAATCGCCGCCAAGATCATCCGCGCCCTCGCCGTCGCCCTTTCCAAACGCTTGCGCATGGCCGACGGGCAACTGCTCTCGCAGCAGGTTTAACCGCCTGGGGTTTTGGTTTTCGTGCTGTTCGGCTCAATCCCCGGCACCGGTTGATCCTTGGTCGGCGGACTGGGCATCTCGATCGGCACCAGCGGTGGGCCGCCACTGCCAGGCCCGGCCTTGGGCAAGGTGGTCGGGGTGATGGGCGGATACGGCGTCGGGGTCGCCGTGCCGGGCGAACCGGGCATCGGCGCAGGGCTTGCTGGAATGGTTTGCAACTGCTGGGCCTGCACTGCACTTATCGAGAGCGCGGCCAAGGCAATGACCGTTAGAATGGTGCGCTTCATCAATGGCTCCGTTGGCCTTGTTGTCATTGGCAGGCTACTCCCAACTGCCTCTGTTTGCCTTCCCCCAATTTGAGATTTCCATGAAACGTTTCGTTCTGCTCGACACCGCCCCTATCCCTGAAAACGGCGGCGCCTTGTGCCTGTTCGAGTATGGCGAGGATTTCGTCATCAAGATCCAGGGCGGCGACGGCGGGCAATTGATGAACACCCGCATGCACGGCTCAGAAGATGCCCTGGCCGAGATCCCGTGTCGCAAAGTGGCCGGCCGGCCGAACTCGCGAGTGCTGATCGGCGGCCTCGGCATGGGTTTTACCCTCGCTTCGGCCCTCAAGCATTTGGGCAAGACCGCTGAAGTGGTGGTCGCCGAGCTGGTGCCTGGCGTGGTGGAATGGAATCGCGGGCCGTTGGGCGAGAAAGCCGGCAATCCGCTGCTCGACCCGCGCACCGTGATTCGCCTGGAAGACGTGGCCAAAGTCCTGCAAGCCGAGCCGCAAGGTTTCGACGCGATCATGCTCGACGTCGACAACGGCCCCGAAGGCCTGACCCAACGGGCCAACAGCTGGCTTTACTCCGCCGGTGGCCTGAGCGCCTGCGCCAAGGCCCTGCGGCCCAAAGGCGTGCTGGCAGTGTGGTCGGCCAGCGCCGACAAGCAGTTTTCCGACAAGCTGAAGAAGGCCGGTTTCAAGGCCGAAGAAGTCCAGGTCTTCGCCCACGGCAACAAAGGCACCCGCCACACCATCTGGATTGCCGAGAAGCTCAAGGGCTGAGCTAAACTCACGCCATAACCGTCATTAGTCTTTTACAAAGGTGAACCCATGAGTTCGTCAACGCCGACCAATACCTCGAAGCTGGATCGCATCCTCGCCGACAACCAGCGCGACAAGGAAATGGGTTACCGCGACAAAGCCCTGAAGATGTACCCGCACGTGTGCGGCCGCTGCGCCCGCGAGTTCTCCGGCAAACGCCTGAGCGAGTTGACCGTGCACCACCGCGACCACAACCACGACAACAACCCGCAGGACGGCTCGAACTGGGAATTGCTGTGCCTGTATTGCCACGACAACGAACACTCGCGGTATACCGACCAGCAGTATTTTCACGAAGGCTCGCTGAGCACGCCGAAAATCGCCAAGGCGACGCATAACCCGTTTGCGGCGTTGGCGGGGCTGATGAAAAAGGAAGACTGAGCCCTTTCGCCCACACAAAGGCACGCTACCAGCGCTTACTTGGGCGATGACTTGAAAACAAAACTGACCCGCAGCATGGGGCAAATCCTGCTGGGGGAGCTGGCGCGGTGAAGAATGCACCCGGGAAATATAACGATGCGCCCTGGCAGAGGGGCCACTGACTTTATGATTTCCCCACCCTCACCGTAAAACAGGAGCTCGGCCCCCCAGTCTTGTTGCCAGTCGTCATGGGCAAAATAGATCGAAGAAAGATAGTCCTCTCGGCTACTGTCTTTATGCGCATACCCTTCCGTGCCGTAGGTATGTCCATTGGCGTACGCCCTAAGCAGATTCTGCGATGAACCAATGGCTGCTTCGATCTGTAGCCATAGCGCGCTGACCGATTGCAGCCCCTGCCTGTCGGCTAAAATAGCGGCGCTATCCGTCTCGCTACTGGTATCTCCACCGGCAAAGTGCGAGTGCCAGAAAAAATAATTATCGTTTTGAACATTAGAACGCCAGCCGTACTGCCAGATCGGTTTTTTAGCCAGCGAGCTCAACTGACTTGCCAACTCTGTCGATATTATCCCGTCGTAGATTTTTACATCGCCAGCGCCCAGACTCATCTCAATCTCCCTATCCAATCCATAACACGTATTCAATATTTAGCCCGCCATACGCTTCACTGCTCGGATGTTCATGACCATGACTGGCAAAACTGCCGAGTCCGCCGTCAGCAGCAATGACACTGAGTTGTTGAGCCATGAACCCCGCGCGCAACCAATTCACCCGCTTATCCGATTCGACTGAACGTGTCGATATAAACAAAAATAATAAAGCCTGCCTTCCCACATTGACTTCATCTTCAAGTGATTTCTGTAACTGCTGAAATATCACGTCCTCCGAGGAGACTTGAACAATGTCCAGCTGGGGGTCACCCCACTTTTCTATCAGTGCCATGCAACGATGCTTCACTTCATCCAGACGCCAACTACTTGTTTCGTATCCCAGCTCGCGTGATGTTTTACGCTGCAACCAGGTACTATCAGACACGTCGATCATCCGTCGAGTCAGTTGTACAAACTCCCGCACATTCAACGTACGCGCCTCTCGCCAGCAACTGTAAATAATCGAATACAGCGGCATATCAAGCTCAATAAACCCAACCGTCGCTTCGTCCAGTTTTATCAGCTTATGCATGCGCACTCCTTATAGCGTGATGATCGCCATGGATGAGCAGCAATAATTCATGGTCGGTTTAAAACCGCTCAGTTCGAGCGACACCGGGTTTTTATTTCTGACCTGCAGCGCATGAAATAACGCCGCTATCGAATGGCCCAACTCGATATAAAGTGCGCTGAGACTTCTCACGTCTCGATAGCGTTCGGCCAGCCGTTCGAAATCACATTGAATGACCAGCTTTCCTGGACGTTCACCGATCGTCGTGGCGTCGTGTATCACGAAAAACCGATCATGGTACGAGTCATAAAGAAAACAATGGCCGTGCCTATCTGTATATCGACATTCCAAAGAATGGACCGCGCCATTAGAGGGATAGACACGCCGAACACCTGGCCCCAGATCCTTGATTGCCCACGTCGTGATTGCGTTGTTCCTGAAAACAAATCTGATGGCCTCGAACACACAATCCGCAACCGCTGGGTCACTGGCTTCTTCAAGCTGGGGCGTACACCGGAGTCGAGGTTTACCAAACAATACAGATTGGGTTCGCATTCGTTGATTGATGGCGGTTTTTCCCCCGCTCGAGTAGTGGGTTCTGCAGCGCTCACATTCATAAATCGCGCCAGCCATCAAATTCGCAGCCTGCGCCCTGCTGTCGACTCCCTCGTCCGTCAGCCTTTCGAACAAACGCTCATTCTGTGAAAACAGCAGCCGACCCGTATCCGCGTCATACCTGTAAAGTGATTTTTTTGACTCAAACAAGGCATCGATTATCATCCAGAAAAATCCTTTTCCTGTACAAGTGATACATCAACAACAGCCTGGCCATATAACTGATGCCCACGAAATGGATAATCTGCGCCGCTCCAATATAGCCAAAATAGATCAACGCACTCAAAGGCACAAAATAGAAAACCAACAGCCATTTATTGGCGGCGGAAATAACCCTGTTCATCGCGTTCAGCCGAAACACCCCATTCAGCGAGATAACAATGACCATGGCCGGGTAGTAGGTCATCGCCACCAGCGAATGAATGAATTGCCCCGGCGATATTTGATTTACCAGAACACTGGCGATCAATGCCAGGCCGAACGGAACAAACCAGGTGACCTTGAACGTATAAATAATCGCCCTGAAAAACAGCGCAGAGTCTTGCGCTGAATTTCGACGAATGATCAACACGGCAGCACGCGCACAGATCATCCAGCAGGCCATTTGAAACGCAAAGGGAATGCGAAAATCAGCGAAGTCTTCAGGCGCTATCTTGAACGCCACAACGCTCAACAATAAACCGGACAGTGAAATACTGGCCACCGTGGACAATTCCGGCAAGACAATCCGTCTGATTTTCAAACTGAACATCAACGAGGGTCTTATCGGTTTAATGCTGATATTTCCGGAGGTTTTAAGTATCGACATGCCGACCACAAATAACGCCAGGTCGATTGCCACCATCCCCAGGCCTGCCACGACATACGAAAACCCCATACCGCTCAGCCACAGCGTCAAGTAAAGTCCGATGTTGCACAACCACACGCCCATCTGCAGCCAGAACACTGTCCGACCATACCCCAGCAACATCAAGTAGGCCTGATTGAGTGAAGCGAATACCAGAACGCAGACGGATACCATTCTAAGTAACAGAAATATCAGCAGACCCGCGTTATCGCGACTCTCCTCAATCATGCTGAGTGAAAGCAGCATATACACAATGGAAATAAGTGTCCCGACGACTAACAGTGCGGCCGCGCATCTACTGTAGGCACGATGCCTTGATACTTTTGACAACTGTAAAAAAGAAATGACCCAGGGCGATGCAAACGGAATCAACGCGGACATAATGTCTATGTTTACACTCAACACACTGAACTGATCAGGAAAGGCGACGGTCATCAACATCAGCACGCTGATACCTTTGATGACATCCACGGCCCCGGTGATGACAAAAAAGATATCGCTGAGGACATCGTCACGCGTCGGCATTTCTGCTTCCGACTTTCCCCATCGTTGCCGTGTACATAGGAATCTCGTCGCTGGCCAGATCGATGGACAGGACCGCTCGAAGTTCATCATCCCTTGTCGCCGGGGTGGTAACGCCCTGCACATTGAACTCACTGCACGCGTTGACATGCATGTGCATGATTCTCCCGGCCTCGATAAACAGGTTTCTCAAGGCTTTGTCGTGTCGGTAACGCCAGGCATAGGAACTGGGTGTTGCGGTTAGCACCAGCGTGTAATTGGCTGTCCTGGGCGCGACCATGCCCCAAATGATGCGAGACATTGGCTCTCTGAAATCTCCCTCTTTGATCAACCCCAAGCGCTGTTTCTCGAGTTCGAGAAAGTAAACCCCCGGTGTCAGACCGACAACGTCATACACCACGACATACACGGAAAATGCCGCACCGAAATTCTTGGTGTATTTCAAGCGACTGCCTTCCAGACGTCGACACATGTCCAGTGTTTCCAGCAACCTCGATACCGAGTGTGCCAATATTTCCAGAAACTCATCAACTTCAAGAGGGAGTGCCTTGAATTGTCGATGACTCCTGCGCTTGAGTGCTTTTTCCGGAAAACCCGGGATCCAGTCGTTACTGGCTGATGCAATTTTTCGCAGCGCAAGAACGGGTTGAACGCTGTCGATAAACACTGGAACTTTCGGTACTGGGCACAATGAAGCCGACTCATATTCAAGATACTTGTTATCGAGAATCTTCACCCGATCCTTATCATCATCAACGTACTTGATGGTTCTGGACAACAAGTAGAACGGGATACACGCTTCCCATCCTCTGTCAGACCAATGCAAGATACTCTGCGGATTAATCAGGGTGTCCGTCGCCGGAGTACTTTCATTTCGTACCGCGGCGAGCCGGGCGGCATGGTCGGGACGGATAAAAAAAGAGGGCGCGACTTCGAAACTTCTGCCACTGCTAAAGTCACTGAACTCTAGAATATGGTCACAATTTTTGGCGAACGATATATAAGCGTTTTTCAGGCTTTCATGCAGCATTCGATTGCCCTCCGATCATGACGGCACTCATCACCCCTTCCACAAGTGGATCGAGTTCCAACATACGTTCGAAATTTATCACCTGAAGGTTGTATTGAGCTTGATTTCTGTACTTCATCTTCAGCAGTGCCGTTTCGACTTGCATCGAAGCGTGCCCGGCGTCCAGATGAACCGATCTGAATGTTCTCGGCTCGCGATAACGGAACATATTGCGTTCCCAGAGACAGGTAAAGACAACGGCGAAACTGACAGAAAAATCAATATACGAATCCCGGACGCCAAACAGCGGCGTATAGAGATCCGGGGTCTCAACATGTTTGACGGTATTAAAGCTATACGTCACGGCATTGAAGTGAAGGACCGTCTGATTGGCGAAGTCCACCAGATAAGCCTCGACTGGATGCCGCCCGCCGCCGCTGGGTACAGTCTTCTTGAATACCCGACCACCCGTATTGAGTTGCGCTTCCTTTTGTACACCCAGGCTGAGACTCACTGCACTCAGGATGTTCTCCAGGTCGCTTCCCGTGCCGCCAGCGCTGATGAGTGCTGCACTGCGTTGCGGGTTAACGCCCTGCACCGAGATTGGGGCGTCAGGGTAGGCTTTGAAACGCTCCATTTCCTCTTCCATGGCCAGATACGCTTGCATCCGGTTATTGTCTTTGGTGCGACCGTCCTTGTCGTATTCAAAAAACGGATAATTGTGCGTGACGTTCAAATAGTCTGAAGCACTTTTCCAGTTGTAGCTTTCCAACTCAGCGGTTCTATCTTCACTGACAGTGGCGCTATCGCTTAGTTTGACAAACCCGCTACCTATCAACTTTTCCAGCAAATCGGATAACGACCCACTGTCTGTTTCAGGCGGGATTGAACGCGCGGAAAAGCCAAGTAGATACTCGACAACGGGAAAGGAAATTCGAATTCTCTTGTGTGAGCCTATCAGATAAGCCAACGCATAGTTTTCAAGCGTAATAATTCTTAAATCGGAATTTACCGACAGACTGGCAACCATGCCTGCTTACTCCTGAACAATGGAACAGGGCAATTTTACTTGCCCTGTTCCGACACAGCTTATGACAAAAGCGGGTTAACTCAGTTAACGCCACCGTCACCATGCTGCAGGCAAGCTTCGTTTCGTTCGATTTCCACGAAATCTGCAACATCATACTGTTCGCTGATTTTCTGGCAGTTATCTACAGCAGTTTTGATCGAGGTTTCGGTAGATGCTATGGAAGTTTTTTCGATAGGCATGATTCATATTCCTCTATTAGTTATTTATGTCCGCTGATAACGAACGCCCCCAATCTAAACAAATGAAAATCTGTGTCAACATGCAACTTTTCGTTATAAACAAATAATGGATCCAACCTGATTATTAAATTTGACGACCTGCGGGTCGACTGCTACCCGAAAAACCGATGATTGTTTACTCACCTGTTTATTAGCTAAACGTCTGTAAGAAGCTGGCTATCTGGCCGATTGCCATCCGCCCCAAAAAGAGAAAACCGCTGTTATTTATATAACTTTTTAATATTAAAAAAGAATTAAAACTATTATTTTTATTTCGTTTGAATATTAAAAACAATCAACATTTTCGTTTGTGATTCATGACTTTTGGAGAAGAGAGGCCTTTAAACCGGCCGTTTCAGTGTTTCCAGAAGGGCTTTGACAGACCACGAGGCTGGTGTTGCTCAAGCGGCCCCTTGAGATAGCGGGGCCGGAAGGAGTTGAGTCACCAGCGCCCGTCATAAAGGCTGGCGCTGGTGTAATGGAGCAAGGAGCGAGCACTCCCTGCTTCAGATTGTTACAGAACGATGTTGACCAAGCGACCCGGCACAATGATGATCTTTTTCGGAGTGACCTCTATAAACCGCGCGACCGCTTCATCCTTGAGCGCACAGGCCTCTATCTCGGCCCGGTCGGCCTTGGCAGGCACCACAATTTCTCCGCGTAGCTTGCCGTTGACCTGCACCATCAGTTTCAACTCCGAGCGAGTCAATACGTCAGGTGACGCAACGGGCCACTGCGATTCGAGAATGTCCCCGGCGAACCCCAGTTCGGTCCAGAGCACATGGGCGATGTGTGGCGTAATCGGGTTGATAACTTTCAACAGGATCTCGAGCCCTTCTCGAATGACGGTACCAGAGGCAGCCTTCTCGCTCTCCAGCAGGTTGAGGATTTTCATCACGCCGGAGACGATCGTGTTGTAGTGCAGCTTTTCATAGTCCTTGTTGATGCTCTCCAACACGCTATGAATCTCGAACCGCAGTTGCGCCGAGTGCTCGTCCAGACTGCCTTGCTGCACTGAAGCCACGAGGGTGTCCCGGTGCTTGAAGGCGAAACTCCATAACCGCCGCAGGTAGCGATAGGCGCCCTCCACGCCGCTGTCACTCCAGACAATGCTTTGCGTGGGCGGGCCAGCGAAAATGGTAAACAGGCGAGCCGTATCTGCACCGAATTTCTCGATGATTTCCCGTGGCTCGACGACGTTGTTTTTCGACTTGGACATTTTTTCGATGCCGCCCATCGTGACGGGCAAGCCATCTTCCTTGGCGAGCGCCTCAAGCGCCTGACCACCATCGCCGAACCTGACATCGACTTCCGCCGGGTAGAACCAGCGTTTGGCGCCATCATCCGCTTCTCTATAGAAGCACTCACGCAGCAACATGCCCTGCGTGAACAGGTTCTTGAATGGCTCATCGATCTCGATCAGCCCTTCGTCACGCATCGCCTTGGTCCAGAACCTCGCGTACAGCAAATGCAGAACGGCATGTTCGACGCCGCCGATGTAGTGATCCATCGGCATCCAGTATTTCGCCGGCCCGGCGACCATCGCTTCTTGATTAGCCGGCTCGCAGTAGCGCATGAAATACCAGCTGGAATCGACAAACGTGTCCATCGTGTCGGTTTCACGCCGTGCGGGGCTGCCGCAGGACGGACAATCGACATGCAGGAAATCAGGGTGTTTGAGCAAGGGATTGCCGGACCCGTCGGGTATGCAGTCCAGAGGCAAAATGACCGGCAGGTCCTTGAGCGGCACCGGGACATCACCACACCGGTCGCAATAAATCATCGGGATCGGCGTGCCCCAGTAGCGCTGGCGGGATATGCCCCAGTCCCGAAGTCGCCAATTGATTTTTTTCTCGCCGCCGTGGTTGGCGAGTTCGGCACTGATGGCTTCGCTTGCCTCTTTCAGTCCCAGGCCGTCGAATGCGCCAGAATTGATCAACACACCCCGATCCTTCGCGGCGTATGACGCATTCCACGCACGGGCGTCGTACTCCAGCCCTTCAATGGCGATGACCGGTCGGATCGGGAGGCCTTTTTTACGGGCCAATGAAAAATCACGCTCATCGTGAGCCGCCACTCCCATGACCGCACCCGTGCCGTACCCCGCAACCAGGTAATTCACCACCCAAACCGGGATCGACGCACCGCTGACGGGATGCTCGACAGTGAGGCCTGTGAAGACGCCGTCCTGATCAATGCCGGACAATTGTGCTTCGCTGGTGCCACCACTTTGGAACTTCCCGATCACCTGAGCCAGTTCAGGATTGAGTTCCACTGCCCGCAGGGCGATCGGGTGTTCCGGGGGGATTGCGCAGAACGTCACGCCCATCAAGGTTTCGGCGCGGGTGGTAAACACCGACAGCCGCCCTTCCTCGATGAGGGTGCCGTTTTTATCCTGTATTTGATGAGTGAACGCGAAGCTCACCCCTTCACTTTTACCAATCCAGTTGCGCTGCATCGACTTGACCATTTCCGGCCAACCATCCAGGTCATCAATATCCTTGAGCAGTTCCTCGGCATATTGAGTGATAGCAAAGTAATAGCCAGGTACTTCTCTCTTTTCGACCAGCGCGCCTGACCTCCAGCCCCGGCCATTAATAACTTGTTCATTGGCCAGTACGGTTTTATCAACAGGGTCCCAATTAACAACCTGAGTATGTTTGTAAGCAATACCTTTTTCAAGCATCTTCAAAAAGAACCATTGGTTCCATTTGTAATAGTCCGGATCACAGGTTGCAACTTCACGGCTCCAGTCGATACTAAGCCCAAGGGGGCTCAACTGTCCCTTCATGTCCTGAATGTTCTGACGCGTCCAGTCGGACGGCGACTGACTGGACGCCAGGGCCGCGTTCTCAGCGGGCAGCCCGAACGCATCCCAGCCCATTGGCATCAATACGTTAAAGCCCTTCATGCGCATTTGCCGCGCCAGTACATCATTGATGGTGTAGTTGCGAACATGCCCCATATGCAGTTTCCCCGACGGGTACGGCAACATGGAACACGCATAATACTTGGGGCGCGAAGGATGCTCGGAAACTTCAAATGTTTTTCTGGCAGCCCAATCGGCTTGAGCGCTAGTTTCGACCTCGGCCGGATTGTATCTTTCCTGCATAAATACCTTCTCTGTACTTATCTATAAGAAGAAAGATCTCATGACCTTCCATTAGTCAGCCAACCCGTACTCCGTTAACGCCCTACCATACAATACAAACCCGAAGGCTTTCCAGTCGCGGGCCAAGCCTGCCATTGCGATCAAAATCGCGCCTGCTGGCAAAACGGGCGGCAGGCATGACCGCGTTCCGGCTCGGTTTACGTCGGCACCCGCGGTGTCTTTTCTGAACAGTGCCGGACATTCCCGTATAATCGTGCCTTTTGTTCAAAGGCACCCCGCTCGTGGCAGACAAACGGTACAGCTGCATTGGTTTGTATAACCCCAAATCACCGGAAAACGTCGGCTCGGTGATGCGCGCCGCCGGCTGCTATGGTGTGGCGTCCGTGTTCTACACCGGCAAGCGTTATGAACGCGCCGCCGACTTCGTCACCGACACCAAGCGCGTCCACTACGACATCCCGCTGATCGGCATCGACGACTTGAAGAAAATCCTGCCCTTGGGCTGTGTGCCCGTCGCGGTGGAACTGGTCGAAGGCGCCCGCTCGCTGCCGGAATACACCCACCCTGACCGCGCCCTGTACATCTTCGGCCCGGAAGACGGTTCGCTGGATAAAGAGATTCGCGACTGGTGCGAAGACGTGGTCTACATCCCGACCACTGGCTGCATGAACCTGGCCGCCACGGTCAACGTCGTGCTCTACGACCGCATGGCCAAGGGTCTCAACACCCGCTCCGGGGCAAAATTCCGCTGAATCACCGCACATTCGATGGAACAAGCCGACCGCCCCGGCAGTCAGCTTATCTATCTATTGTTGAAGCAGCCTTGCCTGCCAGGAGACAGATCATGAGCGAACTCAAGCGCGTAGAACGCATCGAATCCACCCCGTTCCAGACTCATTCCGAGCAGAACGTTCACGGCTGGGAACGTGTCGGCTCCCTGGCCGGCGGCGTGCTGATGATGGGCAAGGGCCTGCGTCGCGGCGGGTTTTTCGGGTTGATCCAGGTGGCCATCGGCGGCGTCGCCCTGGCTCGCGGGATTACCGGGCACAGCTCGGCGAAAAGCCTGCTGGAGAAAAGCCGTCAGGACATGAACAACGTTCGGGCGAAGATCGAGCGGGCCGGGGAAGAGTTGGGCAAGTTGAAGGCGAATGCCGAGGCGGCGAC
>LNAP01000694.1_pt1 | contig 37002 bp, 25 predicted proteins | sample 602601 | NCBI WGS metagenome assembly LNAP01 (sample SAMN02440304, study PRJNA202911) | soil metagenome | biome: Subtropical and temperate rainforests or woodlands; isolation source: soil samples (1 kg each in a 20% v/v slurry with milli Q water) were... ... | reverse complement strand
CACAGCAGTCGGCGCCGCAACAGTCGCGCCCGGCTCCACAGCAGGCCGCTCCTCAGCCGGCTCCGGATTTCGACAGCTTTGATGACGATATCCCGTTCTAGCGGTTACCGGAGACTTTTTTGTAAAGTTTCTCTCTGAAACCCCCGCCTTGCGGGGGTTTCGTCGTTTTGGGTCTGTAAAAAAATAGTTGACGATAAATTGCTAGTCTAATACCTTGAATTTACGTAAAGAATTCGAGGTTCACTTGCCACTTTCAATTCGCAGTTTTCAGTCGGACAACGGGGAGCGATTCGCCATTCTGGTGGATGAGACGGGCATGCCTCCTTATTACCCTGCGCTGTACGTGACTGCCATCCTGAGAGGGGCATCGCTAGCTGTGAATACGATAAGGACTGCCCTTACTGCAATTAAGGTTCTTCAAGCTTGGCAGGACTATTCTCACATTGACTTAGAGTCGCGATTCAAGCGAAGCGAGCTCCTTCTCGATCACGAGGTGCATTCGCTACGTGACTTCATGCAGGAACCGTTAGCAACAGCAGGACGCCGTGAGGGCAAGATTGCTTCGATCAAGCGCAGACCGAAAACGGTTAGCACTAAAAGCCAGTACAACCGGATGACCATAGCTGCTGAATACTTGGGTTTTCTAGCGGGCCGGCTGCAACCAGTATCGAATACCAGTAGTTCGGCCACGGCTTCAATGGTGGCTCGGATCAAAGCTAATCGCCCGAAAATCTCTAGTAAGTCAGATATTGATCGTGATGAAGAATATCTCGACGACGAGGTGCTCGACGCAATTGAGGAGGCTTTGAAGCCGGGAGCCGGCTGTTATTCGACAACAGACCTTGGCTTGCAGATGCGCAATGCTCTGATGTTTACGATCCTTCGTCTCGCAGGGGTAAGGCGGGGCGAGTTATTGAATCTGAAAATTGAAGATTTCGATTTCGGCAAAAACACGATGCGTATTGTGAGGCGGCCCGACTCTGAATCTGATTCTAGAGCGTACCAGCCGGTCGCAAAGACACGTCAGCGTACCATCCCCCTCATGCCTGAGTTGATGCACCAAATACACGAATATATCCTTAAGCACCGTAAGAAAATATCCGCAGCTCAACGGCACGGCTACCTCTTTATCAGCCATGCGGGCAAGACAAAAGGCAGTCCGCTATCCAACTCAGCATTCGGTAAATTTATCGGTGAGATATCGATGGTTGCTGCTGAGTTCTCCAATATTCACGCGCATGCGCTCCGTCATCACTGGAATTACTCTTTTTCGATTAGAGGTGATGCTTCGGAGATTTCGCCTGAACGTGAAGCTAAGCTTCGCTCCTATCTCATGGGCTGGAGCGAAACCTCAGGTACTGCGGCGACGTACAATCGACGACACATCAAAGAGGAAGCGGGCAAAGCCGTTCTGGGAATGCAGAATAGGTATCTAGCGAAAGAAGATAAAGGGAGTCAACAATGAAATTGGGTTTGGCCGAAGATTATAAGCCGGGAGAGTTTTACTCTAAAGACGGTTATTTGGTTGTATTTGATAGTCCGCGCTGGAAGCTAAATCGCGATATCGATATCCCAGTTTCAACGCTTACTCCTGTCTTAGGGGCTGGCCTATATACCTCATTTCAGCGCGTGCTTGCTTTTTATGCGCAATCTCACGCGCCCTCTCATGTTAGGAATCTCTATGAGCGGTGCAGGCACTACCTCCTAAATACATCGGGCCAACCACCATTTAGTGTTGAATCAATGATTTCGTACCGGTCTCAATTAGATAGGCAAACTGACTGGTACTTAGGGACACTTCGTGGAATGATCCGAAAGTGGGCAGATTTGGGGTATGTCGGTATCCCGGCTGAAACCTTAGCTCTTTTGGCTAAATGGAGGATTAAAGGCAACGAGAAAGGATATGCAGTGCAGTCTATGTGTCCGGACAGTGGGCCTCTGACTGATATAGAGATGGAGACAGTAATTGGCGGTGTCTTGACGGGGTATGCTGAGGGGCGCCTGACATTAAATGACACCAGCTACGCCATGATTTTAGCTATGACAGGGCGTAGACCTGGTCAAATAACTTCGCTGAGGATCAAAGATATTTTGATCGTGCAGGATAAGTATTTTATAAATTTTCCTCGGGGTAAGCAAAGAGGTACCAGCTTTCGTACTGTTTTTAAGAAGTTTCCTATTGTTGAAGACTTGTGGATGCTACTTCAGCAGCAGTCAGCGGCTGTTATCAAGTCTTTTGCAGGTGTGATGGGGGCGGACGTGCCTGTTAGCTCGATTCCAGAGTTGCCGTTATTCCCTGCGGTAGACCAGTTTGATCCCGCTGCCGATTTAGAAAGTCAGCTCGATGGTGATATTTTACACGCTGCCTCGTCTTCAGTGTTGGATGCTATGGTGCGCCTAGAAACTAATATAAAGATGATCAGTGAGCGTACAGGGCTTCGTATCCATCTTAACCCGACTAGATTTAGATACACGCTGGGTACAAATTTGGCCAGAGAGGGCAAAGGCGAATACGTAGTCGCAGAGGGGCTAGATCACTCAGATAACCAAAACGCGGGTGTCTACGTTAGGAATGTTCCCGAGATCGTTGAGCGGCTTGATAAAGCGCTTGCTTTGCAATTAGCCCCAATTGCTCAAGCGTTTCAAGGAGTATTGGTCGTAAGCGAGAAGACGGCCCGCAGGGGGGGAGAGCCACACAGCAGAATTCGTAGTGGTGGTGGCAATGTTGGCAACTGTGGGAGCTATGGGTTCTGTGGCGCCTTGGCTCCAGTAGCCTGTTACACCTGCACTCATTTTCAGCCATGGCTGGATGGGCCTCATGAGTATGTACTCGATCAACTCATCAGTGAACGTGACGATGTATATGCAGATACTGGCGACTTGAAAATTGCGTCTGTCAACGACAGACTTATTTTGGCTGTAAGTGACGTTGTAGCTCGCTGCAAGGCTAAAAAAAGTGAGATAACTGATGTCTAACATTTTCCTATTTACCCCCAAGGCTCAGCTCGATTGTCGGCAGAACCTCGAAGAATTTATTGTCATGTGCCGGGATAGGCTTACAGTTTTTGGGAAAGAGCTTGATTGGTATAATAGTGCTTGGCCTGCGGTTGGTAATTTCACAAAAAAGGGTGCGTCGTCGCGCGGATACACAGATGAGCAATTGCTGGATCAAGGAATTATGTCTTTTGCTAAGGCGTATGTTCGTTATCAGCAAGGGCATAACCCCAATAAGCTAAAGAACGAGTTTAAAGCTATTCGTTGTATTGAGTCTGCGCTTCTTACAATCAAGGGGAAGGCAGATATAACGCTGACAGATATTGGCGTTCTTGATGAGGCTGGTAGGGTTGCAACTTCTTACGGCGCTAGCGGCTATCAAGCTGGTATAAGTTTAGTAAAGCTTGTTGGTTTTTTGAGTGAAAGTGGAATAATTCCAGCACCTCTTGTGTGGAAGAATCCTGTTAAAAAACCAAAAGAAAATATCGGAACGGATTTAGTTTCAAAGAAGAATCGCGACGATAAGATGCCACCTGCTGGATCTCTTGAGGCCATTGCTGAAATGTTTTTCAACGATCCGCAGGGATCGAGAGATCGATTTACTACATCTATTTTTGCTCTCTGTCTTTGTGCTCCATCCCGCATTACTGAGGTTCAAGATCTTCCTGTCAATTGCTTACACTGGGACACTGATGCGAAGGGCGTAGAGCGTTTGGGGTTGAGATTTTACGCGGGAAAGGGATTTGAGTCGGATATCAAATGGATACCTACGGTGCTCAAGGCCGTTGCTCGAGAAGCCGTGCGTCGCCTCACTGAATTGTCCGAGCCAGGCCGCGCTCTTGCAAAATGGCTGGAAGATCACCCGGATAAATTTTACCGCCATGAGGATTGTCCGGATGTTGGTGAGAACCAGGAATTAAGCAATGAGCAAGCCTGCCAAGCACTGGGTCTAACTCCAGGGATCAACGCTAGAGATGCGCTCCGAAGCGGGCTCCGTGGATACAAGCCTTACGAGGAGGTGTATGCAAAAAAAGGCAATGTAACGTTGGCTTTTCTAAACTTTTTCATCCGCAGCAAATTGCCAAAAGGATGGCCATGGATGAATAAAGAGCGGCACATTAAATTTTCCGAAGCATTATGTTGCTTCCGCCAAAATGAACTGCGTATGGATTTTCCTTCTAGGCCAATCATCCTCTGGACACCAGGTAAAAGTACTTTCACGACAGATATCAACTTTATTGATGGTCAAGAGCGAAGCGTTTGGGAACGTAATGGCTACAAAAACTTGGATGGCACCCCTATTTCAATGGGCGCGCACCAGATCAGACATTATCTAAACACACTTGCCAATCGTGGCGATCTTGGACAAATGGACATTGCGAAGTGGTCTGGGAGGGCAAATATTCATCAGAATGCCACTTACAATCACATGACTGACGACGAGCATGTAGCAATGGCGAGGGAGGCGGGTATAGGAGTCGCTCTTGGGAAGATTCAGCAAAATATCCCTGTTACCTATGCCGATCTTGAAGCGGTAGGTGAGGGTGTCGCTCATGTTACGCCTTACGGGTTCTGTGTTCATGACTATTCGATGGTACCGTGTCAGAAATACCGTGATTGCTTGAACTGCACAGAACAAGTCTGTGTAAAAGGCGAAACCGTTAAGTATGAAAGGTTAAAGACTCAACGAGATGGTATCCGTCTGCAATTGGTCAAGGCTCAAGCCGCGAACGAGGATGGGATCTACGGTGCTGATCGTTGGAGCCAACACCAGATCAAAACACTGGAAAGAGTTGATCAGCTTATCGATATCCTAGAGTCGAAAGATATTCCAGACGGCACGGTCGTTCGTCTGAGCAGCGATCAAGAATTTAGTCCGCTGAAACGTGCCATTGCATCTCGGTCGGCTACACCGCAACTTCCTTCACCTGAGGAGTCCGAGCCTGACATGGACGAGCTCCGCGCTCTTTTGGGAGGCTAATGCATGGCCAAGCATTTAAGCGCTAAAGACCTTGATCTGATTGTTACATTGATCGATGCCTGGGAGGGGAAGCTTGGTTGGGAGGCGCTCTGTGATGCTATCGAGCCTTTGGTTGGGTCTAGACCTACACGTCAGACTCTAAACTCCCATGAGAGGATCAAGAGCGCTTTTACACACCAGAAAGCCAGGCTGAAGTCCGGTTTTGTTTCAACCAAGCGACCTGCGAGCCTCAGCATCGCTGAGCAGAGAATTCGTCGGCTTGAGGCTGAAAATTACCGACTAGAGCGTGAGAACGAACGGTTGTTGGAGCGGTTCATGCGTTGGCAGTACAACGCCCATAAATTCAACGTGTCGGCGGACAAGCTTGATGCTCCGCTGCCGTTTGTTGACCGTGACTCCTCAGAGGCGAAATCCTGATGGCTAACGGGCAGCAAATTGCTGAACAAAACCACGCTGCATTTCTTGCCTGGGCAACCTCGAAGTCTGACGGTGACTTCAGAGAGTACGTTCACCGGGGCAAGCTGAAGCGTTCCGAAATCGCAACTGAGTGCGGGTTCGGGAAGAGTGCTCTCGTGCAGAATCCGGCCATCCGTTCGGCGCTGGAGAGCCTTGAGGCTGAACTCAGGGTGGCAGGAGTATTGCCTCCCTTGGTGGCTTCTCTGCCATCGGGACAGAAAGTGGAGCCTGCGCTGAGAGACACTGATGCGAAACAGCGGAGGCAGGACGGTCAGCGACTGAATTCGCTGGAGCAAGAGAACGCCGCGTTGCGCGCTGAGCTCCGAGCCGCCAAGCAAATGCTAGATCGCCACACGCTCATGAGCGAGTTTCTCGAAGAAACCGGAAGGATGCCCAGATGAATGCCATTGCCCCTATGCTGATCAACATCAGTGTACGCATCACCAGCATCCGTTCTGCTAACCGCAAGGGGTGTATCGCGTTCGGTCATCGCATGGATGTTGTTCGGGGCATCAATGACCGGTCGAGACCTGTGGTCATCAAGGTGGCGGACGCTATCGCCAAGCTCTCCGACATCGCTGTAGGCGCCATCTTTGAGGTCTATGGCGAAGTCACCACTATCCTGAGGACTCATGGCGCGTTTGCGATCAATGAAATGACCGTTGATGCCCAGGATATTCGTCTTGTTCGCCCGAGCGGCTCTCAAGTAATCCAGTGGTTAGGTGACAACGTCAGAGGGGTTGGTGAGGTTAAGGCTACTCGGCTTTGGGATACTCTGGGAGAGCGGCTTTATGAAGTGCTCGATCATTCTGATCACGAAGCCATAATGCTGATCATCCCGACTGAAGATGTTCGAGAGGGCATGTTCAAGCGTTGGGCTGAAGACGGAGATGCTAAAACACTCCGCTTCGTCCAGGACAAGCAAATTCCACTAGGCATAGCCAGGAAAGCAATTCGGTTCCACAAGAAGAACACGATCTCCGCGCTGACCAGTGATCCGTATCGGCTTCTCAGTTTCGCAGGGGTATGGGGACTGGTGGATGGCATCGCCAGAGAGAGCTTTGGCGTGAGCATTGATGATAATAGAAGGATTGCTGCGGCATTGGAGGAGGCTCTGTATCGAGTTTCTGAGAAAGGCCACACATGCAGCTCACTTAGAGATCTTCAGGCCACCGTCGGGCAACTGATCAAACCCCATTCAGCTCCAAGCGCGGCGCTGGCAAAGGCCTTGTTGGCAGGCTCGTCAGCCGGTCAGTTTGTATGCAAGGAGCTCGATCACCTGGGTGTGATGCTATTTGCACCTGGTTCATGGCTGATGGAGCGACGTTGTGCTCAGTTCATCCGAGACCTGATCGTTACCCCGTCGTTGCAGCCACAGCTGTTCGCTGTGGATGTAAGCGAGGTCATCACGCAGTTTGAGGCGGGGGAGAGGGTGCATCTGGGGCTTCCTGCATTCGGTTTGAACCAAGCTCAGAAGCTCGCAGTAGCTACCTCATTTGCCAAACGCTTCAGCATCATCACTGGCGGTGCCGGAGTAGGAAAAACCACTGTACTCAAGGCTCTGTACAAAGCCCTCGATACGACAGGTCGACCTCGATTCCAAATGGCGCTATCTGGCCGAGCCACCGCTCGAATGATTGAAGCTACGGGCGAGGACGCGCGGACTATTGCAGGCTTTCTGAACAAGGTGACAGACAAAGAAATGGGGCCGGCGCCAATCATCGTCATCGATGAAGCGTCGATGCTTGATCTTGTCACGTTCTACCGACTGGTTCAGAAGCTACCACCTGAAAGTCAGGTGATCCTAGTTGGCGACCCTTACCAACTACCACCCATTGGAGCCGGACTTATCCTGCACGTGCTGTGCAGCATGCCCGGAGTGCCTGCCACTGAGCTAACAGAGGTTAAGCGTCAGTCAAAAGAGTCTGCCATACCATTGGTATCCCGCCAGATTCGCGATGGAATACAGCCGATATTCAGCTCTAACGAGGCAGATGACGTCGTGTTTTTGCCTTGCTCCGATGATCAAATCATTTCGACTGTTATCCGGCTGTATGAACAAGAACCGGAAAACACACAGATCCTTTCGGCCACCAGATCCTGTGCCTTCGCTGGGGTCGAGACTATCAATCGAACCTGCCACATCAGATACGCTGACCACAGCAGCCCCTTACTTGCAGAGAACCCTGAAACAGGTGAGATCGAGGCAACAGGCTTGTGCGTCGGGGATCTGGTTATGTACACCGCAAACGACTGGATGCGGAACCTGCAAAACGGATCGCTTGGGCAGATTGATGAGGTGTTTGATAAACCGCAATCAGTAGACCTGGGGGATGAGAACAAGCCTCGTATCGCCATAGCGCTGGGAATGGCGACCTTCGATGGTGTTCAACACTACGTCCTGGACACCGACGTCGATTCAATAGAGCTCGCTTACTCCATCACGGTGCACAAGGCGCAGGGGTCACAGTTCAAAAGGGTTATCATCCCTGTCCGCAAATCGCGCATCTTGGACAGAACATTCGTCTACACCGCAGTCACCAGAGCTCAGGTGCAGGTCATACTGGTTGGCGACATCGATGCGGTGCGAGACGCTATTAGGTTGCCACCCAAGGCCTTTTCAAGACAAGTTGGTTTGAAGGCGCTTCTGGATGCCGAACTTCAATAGGGTGATAGCGAGACCTCCTAAATCCCAAGAGGCCGAGGATGTCCTAGCTCATTGCTACGTAGGTGCCTTTGCAGGCTAGCGGAAGCTTCGCGCGACCTGACTAGGAGCAGTAGGATCGCATCTGCCCCCACTGAGCCAAACAGTCTTTATAGGTTTTTCCTGTGCCAAAGCCGTGCGACTGTTGATTTCGGCAGTCCCAAAATCTGTATCACCTCAGATTGGCTGCGCCCTTCATTTTTAAGCTCCTGGACTGCCTCCCATTTTTTCTTCGCTGCCACGGTCTGTGGATGAGGGAGCTTCTCGGGCTGAGTAGGGAGTGAGGTATCGAGCAGCTCCATAGCATCCAATTCCTCTATGGCTAATAGAAGAATGTCTCTGGCCGTTTTCTGGTCTTTGGCGGCGTGGACGAGCGCTAGCAGCGAAACAGGGTGCAGATGTAACGCTTGAGCAAGCTCTTGGCTGGCCTCAAGGGTCGGTGACGTTTTGACCGCTTCAAGTTGGCTTACGTGTGATGCCGTTACAGTCATAGCAATGTCGTGTTGTGTCAGACCCAGCCGAATCCTAACCAACTGTAATACTGCCGCATACGCGTTGCGAAGCAACATCCTGACTCCCCTCAAAGCAGGACGGTATGCCGTGATTGCGAAGATCCATACAAGTCTATATATTTACTCGAATGGGACTGCGCCTTAACGGATTCATATTTCAGTAGCGCCATCCCGCTGCAGGACGTAGGCCTGTCTCAATGATTCGGGGCAAGCGGATCTGGATACGGCTCGTAGCCTCTCAGCGGGAGCACTTCACATAAACAATAGCTATGTATTGCCAAATTGTTTGAGCTAGCTCTCTGCCAACGTCGGTCGACTCACCGCATCGCAAAACCAGGAAACCTGCACCATGTTTATTTCAGATGAGTTTTGTATGGTCGGCTTACCGGGCTTCCCTGGCCCTGGCCGCACGGCTTGGCGGATGGTCGAGCGAGATTCGGAAGATTTTTGGTATCACGTTCGCTTTCGCATTTGTGAAGGAGCAAGGGCTCGGTTCAAAAAATTGATGCCAGCAGACCCTTCTATGCTCGTCCACCTAGTCTCTCAGCGGAGCCGAGAGCAGTCGATTGAGGTTGTTCAAGTTGTGACTGCTCCTTGCATTAACGGGAGCTCTCTAGAACGCATGGAAAAGTTGATCAGTGCGATCGTCGGCTATGACAGAAACGGTGAGTGCGTACTGCTTCATAAAGTCGATAGCGGAGCAATCTACAGTAGTTCTCCTGGTGTCAGCGACGCAGGCTTGCTCAGCAATATTCGAATGATTTACGACGCGACGACTGCCGCCGGGAGGCATTTCCATTGCACTAGCTACCAGACTCCGACCACAGTCACGCTGTGATAGAGACAAGTGAGTCGCTCTGCGACGACGTCACAAGATGGTTAATCCATGAAAATCCAAATCCTTTCAGATCTGCACCTTGAATTTGCTCAGTACGATCCCTCCCCAAGCGATGCGGACGTTGTCATCCTGGCCGGCGATATTGATATCAAATCGCGTGGAGTCTCATGGGCGAACGACACATTCCAGTGCCCTGTGATCTACGTGTGTGGAAATCACGAGTACTACGGTGGGCACATTGATCATACGCTCCGAAAAATGCGGGACGCGGCAGCACCGCATGTACACGTTCTCGAAAACGAAGTGTTGATCCTGGGAAAAACCCGGTTTTTGGTCACGACGGCGTGGACAGATTTCTCGTCGACGGGAAATGTTGTTGCGGCAAAACGCGTCGCTTGGGAATGGATGAACGACTTCACCGTCATAAGAACAGATGAAAGTTACCGACGCCTTCGTCCCGATGACCTGATCGCTAAATCTAAAGCAGCTTATGCCTGGCTCATACAGGAACTAAACAAGCCATTTGATGGCAAAACGGTTGTAGTTACGCACCATGCACCGGCGTTGGATCACGTTGCTGATGATCTTCCCGCACACCTGATCGCAGCCTACGCCAACGATTGGCCGGAGCTTTTGGAAAAGGCTGACCTTTGGGTCTACGGACATACCCACATTGCAGCGGATTTCTTAAAGCATAGATGCCGAGTCGTTTCCAATCCTCGTGGATATCCAAATCAACAGACTGGATTCGATCCCGATTTTTTGATCGAGCTTTGAGGGTCTGTCTCTCAGCGATGAAACTCAGCGAAGTGAATTTCGCTTCGTAATGGCGTAATGCGGCAACGCTTTCGCTGCGGCCTGCACCTCCATCGAATCAGAGAAATTTACATGGCTACGTTAGAAGAGATCTCCCAGCTACTTTACGGCCCAGGGGAGCATATGTCTGGCTGGCAAGGCACCCAGGATGAACTGATTGCATTGGCCGCCAAAGCGTTCCCAGGAAAAGCATTCTGCGTGGTGAAAGAGTGGATTTTAATCGACCTCACCGTGACACCCGATGAAAAGGAAAAGCTCACCGGGCTCGGTCTACTTTCCATGGCGCTACTCGCTCACGAGATAGTCCTGGACAGTAAAGGACGCTTCCAACCGTCCATGTGGGTGCGCAGTAATTTCGGTGTTTCATTCACTGAAGGCTGCATGTTTGAAACCAACAATACCGTCTACCTCCTCTTGGGATCCGGGTTGAAAAAAGAGGCTAGCATTGGTGCTGCTTTTTCGATGAAAGTAGGGTGAGCGATGCTCGCCGACAATTTATACAGAGTCGTTTTGGAGATATGGCCGGATGCCTGAAATCATCGAAGTCGAATTTCATAGTAAGTATCTCAGTGACTTCCAGCTGAGCCGTCTTGTACAAGCGAGTCTCCGAAAATACACAGTGGCCATTACGGCTTTTATCAGTGATGCAGTGATCATTGATGATAGGTGCCTTGGCGTGTCTTTCGATCACCTGCCGCAAGACGACGCGTACCGAACAGCCAATGGCGGAATTATTTGCACAGAAAAAATTCAGAGGGCATGGAAAGAAGGGCGTTTCTGGCTTCTTGAGACCCGAGAAGGAAATTACCTCGTTGGTAGCTTCAAACGTGGGGGCGGACGACAAAGTTTTCGTGAGTTGCTTCGTTGGGGTGAGCGTATCTGAAGTCTCATTCAGCAGTGTTCCGAAGCGGTGAGCCACCGATAATGGAGGGTGAACAGGTACGGCCAGTCCGTGCACCCCAATTTTGGATCGCTCTGGGGAGGGGCGCATGGTACCGAAACACCAAGGTATTGCCTCGTCGGCTGAGAGTCTGGATGGAAGCCGCGTTTAATCCCCCAAGTCCGGTCTCAAAATCGAGCGAATCTCATAAAGCTTCAAACTTACATCGTGCAGCCGGGAGATGAAGCTATTCAGGAAGTCATTAGTGACTTCAAAGTACTTTCCTTGCTCATTTTTGCGTCGATGAAGAATTTGTTCACCTGCATTGTTTGTGATGGGATAAGCGTGGACGATATCGGAGCGCTCGGCATTCAAGACTTTGAATAGGTCGGCTGCAGCCTGACTAATGGATCCTACATCTGGTTTGGACGGCGCTATTTTTCCGGCGCTCCGTTGGAAGGACTTGAGCAGTCCACCACCCATCTGCTCTTCCAGCTTCGTACGGTTCTGATCCGGGTCGAGGTAGCACGTTACCTCGGCCATAAAGCTACTGATCGAAGCGAAGCCATACAATGCAATTCCTACTCGGTAGAGATAGGTATCGTCATCGGGTAATGCAAGCAGCGTGAGGCTTTTGATTGGTTTCAGTTTTTCATCGGTGCTCACTAGCAGTCCCTTTGTGGCCTATCGTCTGAGGAAAACTGCACACTATTGCGTGCAGTGATCGTCAGCAAGCTTTTACGCGAACAATAAGTCCCGGAGGTTCAACCACCCTGCAGATTGTCGAAACGTCTTTCCCCGCATAATGCTGAAGGGGCGCGATGTTTGATGGCCCTTCAGGGACTGAATTCCCGTCAGCAGCAGGAGCCCAGACGTTCCGAGTGATAGAGGTAGCGGAGGCTTAGCGTATGTTCAGGGCTGATGGCTCAAGGCAGGATGTGGCTAGGTGGCACTATGAAGGCGTGCAGTTTGAGCTTACCCTTCAACAGGACTCTTTCATGCCAAGGATTGCCCCGTGATCGACAAAATCATGCTTCGTGGTGTCTCCAGCTATTCCCCTCAAGCGGTTGTATCGATTGCCCCACTTAAGCGCGTGAGCGTGTTGTACGGCCAAAACGGCACGGGCAAGACCACCATCGGTAATTACCTCCAAGCGTCCACCGAAGCATGCTATAGCTTCTGTGGAGTGGAACCCGTGAAGGCTGACCGTGAAATACTGGTCTACAACCACTCTTTCATGGAAAAGAATTTCCACGAGGCCTTGTCTCAGCCTGGTGTCTTCACGCTCAATGAAGGGAACATTGAGGCTGAAACCGCTCTCACGACTGCTGAAGCAGCCATCACCGCGCTGACGATTAGCCACGATGCAGAAATGGCTAAGGGCGCCAGTTGCAAGCTTGCTCAAGAGCAAGCCTATGAAGTGCTCTTGGATAGTGTTTGGAAGCAGAAGCGTGACTTCGACAATACTGCCCTAGGCTATTGTGTTAAACCGCTAAACACTAGGGAACGGTTTCTTGACGCGACGCGACGTGTTGCGCTCGAAAGCACGGTAGACACCGCGCAGGGACTGCTTGACGAGGCTGCCGAGCTACAAAACGCGAGTGATCAAGAGCTGCCCAACATTTCCCCGATCACTTTCCAAGCCCATGCCTTTGAAGCGAGTCCTATTTTCCAGGAGGTGATCACAGGGTCGGGCAATTCGTATCTGTCGGCCTTTATTCAGCAGCTTGGAAATTCTGACTGGGTCAAGCAGGCGTTGTCGTACGCGGCTCAGGCGAAAGATCAATGCCCACTTTGCCAGCAGTCCTTGCCCCCAGATTTTTATGCCGAGATTCATAAGGTTTTCGACAAAACTTATGAATTGCGTCTGGGTGAGCTTGATCGTGTTGAGAACCAATACAAAGGCGCCGTCGAGCAGTTTCTGCGACGTTGCGAGGCGCAGGAGTATCAACAGCAAGCCCTGCAGATCCATGTGGCCAACCTCCGGGCGGTATTTCAACGGAACCTGCAATCTATTTCGACCAAAGTAGGGAGCCCATCCCTGCCGGTCACATTAGAGTCCACGGCATCTTTGGTGGCGGATCTGAACATTGGGATAGCGGCTGAGCAGCAGAGAATCGATGCATTCAACGCCAAGATTAGAAACAAAAAACTGCATGAGGAAGATATCAAGCGACGCTTCTGGAACTGGTTCCGAGCCACCTGTGATGCCTTCCTAACAGCGTTCGACAAGGTGGACAAGGAGCAGGCTCGCCAGCGGCAGGAAGCTAAAGCAGCGGTTCAGGATCTTCGAGATCAGATAAAGGCGCAGCGTGACATCATTGCCCAGTCTAGAGCTGCGATCACGAACGTCGATCAGTCTGTTGAAAGCATCAATAACTGGCTGCGGATACTTGGTCTGAACGGTTTTGAGCTGATCAAGGAGGAGGGGCCCGTGCCGCAGTACCGGCTTCAGCGTCCTAGCCAAACTGAAGGGGTTTTCAAGACATTGAGTGAAGGCGAAAAGACGCTTATCTCCTTTCTCTACTTTCTTGAAGTGTGCAATGGCGAGCTGAACGCTACGGCTGGAAGGCTCAAGGGTGATCGGATCATTGTGATCGATGACCCAATATCGAGTCTGTCTCACAACTACATCTACGACATTGCATCGCTGATCAGGCGTCAGGTACTCACCCCCAAAAACCGCTTCAAGCAGGTGATCATCCTGACCCACAACCTGTTTTTCTTCCATGAGATGATCAAGCTCATGAAGGAGGATGGTGAGAATTCCTTGGCCATGTTCCGGATAACAAAATCCGAGTACAGCTCGGTTGTCGCGATGGAGGAAAGGGAGATCCAGAATGATTACCAGGCATTCTGGCAAACCATCAAGGACGCGCTACACGGGCGAACGTCCCCCAATGTCATACCGAACATGATGCGCAACATCCTCGAGTACTATTTCAGTTTCGTGCATCAGACAGCGAGCCTGCGTAAGGCGTTGACTGACCTTAGCGAGGAGAACCCTCAGTTCAGAGCCCTCTACCGATACATCAACCGAGAGTCACATGCCGACTCGGTCAATATCACAGATTTCGGGGAAATTGATCCGACTGCCTTTGTTGCGCGATTCAAAGATGTATTCATCAAAACGAATTTCGAATCCCATTTTGACAAGATGATGACGTAGGCCTTCGTCAGCATCGGTGTGGCATGGTGCTCTATGGACGGCACGGTCGGCTGGCCATTACCGATGGTTAGTATCTCGCCCTCGCTAGGGACGAGGCAGAGCCATCTTCGACTAGATTGGGTTCAATGATGCCGTGCGCACGGCTGATCAGGTTTGGCCTTCCCAGGTCAAACATCCACTGGTAGCATTCGGCCTGCAGCTACCACCCAAGGATTCTTCTTCCTGCCTAGCACTCATCTGCTCGCTTTGCACATGGCGTGTAAAGGCTGTCAGCGGCCCGCTGAGATCAGATGGAGAATACGCCATGACAGATCATGGAAAAGTTGTTCTGGTTCGCCAGTACAACCGTTTCCGGTTTGGGCAATGGGAGACCGTGTGCATGCACATGCGATCCCTTCCGCGCCGGTAATTGAACGTACCTAGGTGGTGGCTGTACTTTCGATATCCATTGAGTTTTCGAAACCGCTCAACTGCTCGCAATTGGGACATCCCAAACTTCTCTTTGCCGTGGTTAGACCCCACAGCACGCTCTCGCCGGGCCCACCGGCCAATCACGACGTTCCAAATCAATACAACCTGTGACGAGATGTCCGCTCACGTCTTGCGGATCGACAGGCTGTCGAAGAGCGGAAACTGAATTATTCAAAATTATGGTTCAGCAATAATTATTGCTGAGCCATAATTTTCTGTCCTCGGTTTGTCGAAGTGCTTAGTGGCGTCACAATTGCCTGACCGATCAGTTCGTGCCATTAGTCCACCAGCACCTGACTGGTCAGCAGCGTCGCAATCGTCCCTATCTTGGGACGGATAGATCGTGATCTGAATAATGACGGGTACCCGGATGAATAGGTCATGAGGGCGATTAGCACGATGCTGGGTGGCAGCAATAAATCTGTTGTCTGTGGCTGACGAAAATTAAATAGACCTTCGGTTACTCAGCGCTGGCGCTAGCCGAGTCAGACTCTCAAAATAGGCACTTTTGCGCGGTTGAAAAACCAGAGTCATCCATGAGCAGTCCATACCAAGCCAACTTCACGCAATGCTCTCTGATAGTACCTGAGACCCGAATCGTTGCCGCGATGTTGCTGCAAGGTCTAGACGGTCAGGAGTGGGATAGGCAGATACACGAATTGAATGTTCTGCAAAAGCGTACGGCTAGGACTGCCGATACCTACGCCAATCTGGCCCGTTTACGACTGCGAACCATGAGCTCTGATTTGTGGGCGCTGGTACGGGATGGTAGCGTCCCTGTCGCCACCCACGCTGCTCTTGCCGTCACGGTCAAGTTCTCGCCCTTGTTCGGGGACTTCCTGCGTACGGTCGTGCGCGATCAATTCCGCCGTTTCGCCACCCATTTAGAAGCGCGCCACTGGGACGCCTACATCGAAGACAGCCTGCGTGCGCAACCGAATATGCCTACCCTCAGCGACTCCACTCGGGTTAAGTTAAGGCAAAATGCCATGCGTATGCTGGCGGAGGCCGGTTTCATCGAAAACACTCGCAGCCTGCGCCTACGTAGTCAGCACATTGAGCCCGTAGTTCTTCATTATTTACGTCAACACAATGAGCAGTATGTGCTCGATTGCCTTCAGGTATGCCCGTGAACAACCTCGATGAACGCCTCAATAAGATCCTTGACCGAGTAACCTCCGATGACTTTCTCGGTGGTCAGGGTCTGGGTAATGAGGTGCCCTTCTATGCCTTCGACTATCCACCGCAGGATGAAGTGAAGGTGCGTGAGCACGTGCAGTTTCTCGAAGGTGCGATTTCCAAACGCCGCCCTGAACTCAAGGTTGCCTTTATCAACCTGTTCGAACTGATGCTCGACATGCTGAAAGACCGCAACAAATTGGATCAATCCATCGAGATGCAAGCTAAGAAAGGTGACGACTACATGCTCAAGGCCCTCAAGGCACCACTTGATGCAGGCAAGGTCGCCAAAGAACTGGTTGATCGCTATCCGCCAAGTGAGTTTGACCTGCTTGTCATCAACGGTGTCGGCAGTGCCTACCCGCTGATTCGCACCCACAACCTTCTGAATAACCTCCAGCCGTTTATGGGGCAGACCCCGTTGGTGGTTTTCTATCCCGGCCTCTATGACGGCCAATCGCTAAAGCTGTTCGGTCAGCTGGGCGAGAAACCCTATTACCGCGCTTTCCGACTGGTGAGCTGAACAGGATGTCCACCGTGCAAATCAAGAGTCTGTTTACCCGCTCTATTCACCGCTCGATCAACGGCGTGATCAAGGCTGACCAGGATGACGCTGAGTCCGTCTGGCAAGAGCTGGATGAGTACGTCATCACCCGCGAGTTGGATCAGCATCTGCGCAGCTTTTTTGAAAGCTACCTGGCTGCCCTCGACAAGCCTCAGGATGCGTCGGGGCGAGTAGGGGTGTGGATCTCCGGTTTCTTCGGTTCGGGTAAATCGCACTTCTTGAAGATCCTCTCCTACCTGTTGGAAAACAAACAGGTCAGCAAGGACGCCGTCACGCGCCAGGCCATCGATTTTTTTGAGCGCAAAATCGCCGACCCGATGCTCGCCGCTGATATCAAGCGCGCCATCGCCGCCGAGACGGATGTGCTGCTGTTCAACATCGACAGCAAGGCTGATAGCGGTGACGGCCGCGACGCCATCCTTCGTGTCTTCCTGAAGATCTTCAACGAGCGCCTGGGCTTCTGCGGCGATCACCCGCATATCGCTCACATGGAGCGTCACCTGGACGACCTGGGCAAGTTTGCTGGGTTCAAGCAGGCATTCGCTGACGCTTCAGGCTCCACTTGGGAAGATGAGCGCGACGCCTACCATTTCCAGGTTGATGCGTTGGCTACGGCCCTGTCGAAAACCCTTGGGCAGGAAATCAAGGATGCCGATGCTTGGGTGGAACGTTTTGAAAACGACTTCAGCCTCAACGTCGAAAGCTTCGCCAAATGGGTGAAGGAGTACCTAGATAAGCGCGGCAAGGATCAACGCATTGTGTTCCTGGTGGACGAAGTCGGCCAGTTCATTGGCCAGGACACACACCTAATGCTCAGCCTGCAAACCATCACCGAAAACCTCGGTACGATCTGTGGTGGTCGCGCCTGGGTTCTGGTTACCTCGCAGGAGGACATCGACGCTGTGCTGGGTGAAGTACGCGCCTCCAAGGCTAACGACTTCTCCAAGATTCAGGGTCGCTTCAAAACCCGCTTGTCGCTGTCCAGCGGCAACGTCGATGAAGTCATCCAGCGTCGCCTGCTCGACAAAGAACCAGAGCCCAAGGATGCCCTGCGCAAGATCTACCGCGAGAAGGCTGACATCCTGCGCAACCAGCTCAGCTTCAGCAACACCGGGCGCACATACAAAGCGTTCACCGACGAAGACAATTTCGCCGCCGTTTACCCCTTTGTGCCGTATCAGTTCCAGCTGGTGCAGCGCATTTTTGAAAGCATTCGCAAGGCGGGTGCCACCGGTACCCACTTGGCCCGAGGCGAGCGCTCGCTGCTGGATGCGTTCCAATCAGCCGCCAAGGCCGTCAGTGATAAAAACGTCGGCGTCCTGGTACCGCTTTACCGCTTCTATCCGTCTATCGAGGGCTTCCTTGAGGGCGTGGTCAAATCGACCATTGACAATGCCGCCAGCAACCCAAGCCTGCAAGAATTCGATCCCTTTGTGTTGAAGACTCTGTTCCTCATCCGATACGTCGATGAGATCAAGGGCAACGTCGATAACCTGATCACCCTGTTTATCGATGAGATCGACGCTGACCGTCAAGGTCTGCGCAAGCAGATTGAAGACAGTCTTCAGCGTCTGGAAAAGGAAACCCTGGTCAGTCGTAACGGCGATGACTTTTTCTTTCTGACCAATGAAGAACGTGACATCAGCCGCGAGATAAAGGACGTCGACCTCACTAGCGCCGACGAGGCGCGCGAGCTGGGTCAGCTGCTGTTTGATGAAGCGCTGCGTGGCCAGCGCAAGTTCCGCTTCTCCGACAACGGCAAAGACTTTGGCCTCAATCGCCAGTGCGATCTGCATCCCCTAGGCAACCGCATTGATGGCGACCTGCTGATCTCGGTCATCAGCCCACTGGTGGATGATCGTGGCACTTGGAATGAGCAACGCTGCATTCTTGAATCCAGTCAGGGTGACGGCAGTGTGCTCTTGCGTCTGGAGGACGAGCGTGACCTGGCCCGTGAACTTCGTCTGTACCTGCAAACCGACAAGTACATCACGCGCAAAAACGACGGCACACTGCCGCACAACACCAAGCGCATCCTTCAGGATCGTGCAGAAGAAAACCGCCAGCGCCGCCAGCGCCTGAGTACCACCGTGGATCGTCTGCTGCGGGAGGCCGAGGTGTATGTGGCAGGCAACAAACTGGAAACCAAGGCTTCCAGTGCACCGATGCTAGCGGAGGAGGCGCTCGACTACCTGGTGCGTAATACATTCAGCAAGCTGGGCTACATCCAGCACCTGAGCAGCGACCCTCAGAAAGAAATCCAGACCATGCTGGCCACGCCGCAAACGCCGGGCCTTGGTTTGGAGAGCACTGGCGAAGCCAACCCGCGTGCCCTCAAAGAGGTTAGCCAGCACATTGAATTGCTCGCCTCACAATCGCGACGCATCGTCCTGCATGACCTAGCGGAGACCCACTACGGTCGTCGGCCCTGTGGTTGGCCGGAATGGGAAACCGTACTGCTGATCGTGCGCCTGATGCTCAAAGGCGAAGTCAGCCTAATCGGTAACGGTGGCCCGCTGGCACCGCAGCAAATATGGAATGAAATCTCCACCCCGGCGCGCTGGCGCACCACCGAAATTCAGAAGCGCCAACAGGTCGGCTCCGGCGAACTGCAAAAAGCCCGCCAGCAATTCAAAGAGGTGTTCCAGAAGATCGCCCCGGATGGCGAGGACAGTCTCTACAGCCTTCTTCAAAACAGTCTGGCTACCTGGGAGAGTGAGTTCAAACAGTGGCGCGCATTGGCACAGACCGGTCAGTACCCGGGTTTGGATGACATCGACCAGGGTCTTAAGTTGATTGGCAAACTCAAGGCGGCCCCGGATAGCTTTGATGCCATTCAGCTGTTCCTCAAGGAACGCAGTGCACTGCTCGACCTCTCTGACAGTTACGGCGATCTGGATAACTTCTACAGCAGTCAGAAATCCTCCTGGGACAAACTAGGTGCGGCTCAGCGGGACTTCCAGCCTAACCGGCCCAAGCTGGAGAAGGATGAAAAAGCCGCTCGTGCACTGGCTCGCATCGACGAAATCCTTAGTGCCAAAGCACCGTTCAATCTCATTCGCGAAGGTGAAGGGCTGATCCAAACGATCACCCAGATCAACGACGGCTTCCTCAGCGAGGCCCACGAGCGCGCGGATGCTTGGTTGGACAAGCAATTAGCCAAGGTCAACGCCGAACTGGATGACCTTCAAGCAAGCACGGATCAGCGCAACAAGAGCCTGCTCGCCCTGCAAAACCTCCGGCAGCGTATTACCAAACAGCGCAGCCTGGCCCATATCAATGACATGTTGGATGAGGCCCGCGACCTGGCCGATGCCGCTATCGATCATCTGCACCTGTTGGCCGAACAGGCCGCCGCCAAAGCTAAAGCGGCAGCCAGCGCACCAGCACCAATGCCTGTGGCATCTGGTAACGGTAACCCTGGTCTGCCAGTAGCAAAGTCCACTACTCCGATTGTTAATACGCCTGCGGCAGTTGTAGCTCCAGCAACACCCGTCAAAAAACGCAGGGTAGTGGATGCTCAGCTGCTTGCTGGCTCCGGTTATATCGAGACCCAGGCCGATATCGACAGCTTCCTTGCCAAACTGCGTAATGAGCTTGAGCAGGCAATCGCTGACAATCAACGCGTTGAAATTCGCTAAGGAACAGCCATGTACAAGCCAGGCGGTACGATCAAGCAGCTGTTGGACAAGGTTGCTTCGCAGGAGTACATCCTGCCGGCGATTCAGCGTGAATTTGTTTGGTGGCCAGAGCAGATCTGCCGGTTGTTCGACAGCCTCATGCAGGGCTACCCCTTCGGCACTTTCCTGTTCTGGCGTATCGCACCGGAGAAGCGCCAGGAGTACCAATTCTATGATTTTGTCCGTGACTACCATGAGCGCGACAACTATCACTGCGCTCTGCTGAAAGCCCTCCCCGAACGGGATCTCGTCGCCGTGCTCGACGGTCAGCAGCGTATGACGGCGCTTAACATTGGGCTGCGTGGCTCCTACGCGTGGAAGCTGCCAGGCAAATGGTGGTCGAGCAACGATGCCTTCCCGCTCCGTCATCTTTACCTGGATCTGCTGGGCGAGCCTGATGTGGAAACCGGCTCCGAGTACCGTTTTGAGTTTCTCACTGAGACCGCTACGGAGCTAACGGGAGAAGGCCAACTGTGGCTTCGCGTTAGTCGCGTCCTGCTCGAGAGCGAGGATGATCTGATCGACAGTTTGGATGAGCTTGATCTCAGTGGTGAACAGCGCCGGCAAGCGAAGAAAGTCCTCCGCCATCTCTACCGCACCGTTCACCACAAGGAGCTGATTAGTTACTACGAAGAAGCCGAGCAGGATCTTGGGCGTGTACTGAATATCTTCATTCGTATGAACAGTGGCGGCACACCGCTTTCCTACTCGGATCTATTGCTGTCCATTGCCGTGGCGCAGTGGTCGAAGCTTGATGCCCGGCAGGAGATTCATCAGCTCGTCGACCAGATGAACAAAGAGGGCGACCAGTTCAACTTCAGTAAAGACCTAGTGCTCAAAGCCGGTTTGATGTTGTCGGACATTGGCAGCGTCGGCTTCAAGGTGGAAAACTTCAACAAGGCCAACATGGCACTGCTGGAGGAAAACTGGTCACGCATACGCGAGGCATTGCTGCTGTCGGTTCGGTTGCTGGCCAGCTTTGGTTTCAACAGCCAGAACCTACGTGCCGACAGTGCCCTGTTACCCATCGCTTACTACCTATTCGCCCGCCAACCTGGGGAGGGCTATTTGTCCCGCGTTGAGTACGCTCAGGATCGTGAAAATGTGCGTAAGTGGCTGATTCGCAGTCTGCTCAAGGCTTCGGGGATCTGGGGCAGTGGTCTGGACACCCTGCTGACTGCTTTGCGTGAGCAGATTCGTACCCGTGCGCAGACGGGCTTCCCTGTATCTCAGATCGAAATCGTGATGTCCGCGCGCGGTAAGACGCTTTCCTTCGCGGAGGAGGAGCTGGACGAGTTGGTCGAGCTTCCCTATGGCGACAAGCGAACTTTTGCTTTGCTCTCGCTGATCTTCCCAGGCTTCGACCTGTCCAGGCACTTCCATGTAGACCATATCTACCCGCAGGCTCGTTTTACCAAGCCTCAGCAGCGTAAAGCAGGTATCCCGGAGGAGTTGGTAGCAGAGGTGGCGGATAAGGCTAACCGTCTGGCTAACCTCCAGTTGCTCGAAGGCAGCATCAACAACCAAAAACGCCAGAAGATGCCACATGACTGGTACGCCCAGTTCAAGCCAGATGCTCTCGCGCGCCAGCAGTACCTGGCTGGTCTGGAAATCACCGATCTCCCAGAAACGCTGGCGGAGTTCCCGGCGTTTTATGAGCAGCGTCGCAAGGCGCTCAGGGCCCGAATCGTTTCAGCCCTTCAGTAGCCATATTTGCCGAGGAGAAATGCCATGGGCATGGAAGAGCCGCTGGAGGCTACCGACTGGCAGCGAACTACCGATGAGTTAGAGACAACCTATACCTCACACCTTGAGCTCTACAGCTTCAAAAAGTACCCCGCGCTCGATTATGAGAGCTTCAAGAACACCTTCTCTGCGTTGGCAGAGGAGGTGGAACTATTGGCAGCGCTGATGTGGAAGTGGGGGCACTGGGGCAAGGACGACTTTCCCTCCAAGCAGAAGACCTTGATCGGCGAGATCGAGAGCCTGTGGCCTGCTTTTCGAGGCTGGGCGTTATCTGCTGGTGATCAATTCACCCCCGAAGCCACTTTTCAATGGTGGGATAAGTGTTTGGGTAGGCTGCGCTATATCACCAGCGCCTACCTGACTCACCTGATCCATCCGTTACAGGTGCCGATCATCGACCAGCACAATTTCCGCGCCATGAATCATCTGCGACAAATCACGTCCGCAAAGAAAAAACCATCGTCCTGGTGCGATATCGTCCGGCTCAAGCAATTCCTGCATGAGGCGAGCAAACGATTTCAGCGCCAAGAAACTGAATTCGACAAATACCTAATGATGTATGGCCGTGCGCTCAAGTCGCGCAAGGTCAGATCGTCTTCTAAGGAACAGGCATGAACCGCTCTGCACTCAAGAAATACGCCCCTCAGGCCCGTCTCGACTTTATTGAGGCCGTTACCCTGCGTACCCGTCGTCTGGGGCTTGATCCGGCAATGTCGGTCAGTGTCGAACAAACGGGCGACGTATTGCTGATTGGTGGCCAGCCGTTCCCGGCCAGCGTTGCCAAGCAGCGCTCTGAGCTGGCTCGACGTATTCAGCAGCAGGGCTTTAATGCCGTGATCGAGGCGCTGGCTTACACCTGGTTTAACCGCCTGGTAGCCATTCGCTTTATGGAACTAAAGGGCTACCTGAGCCACGGCTACCGTGTGCTCAGCCACCCGCAAGGCCATCAGCCGGAGATTCTCGATCACGTTCAGCACCTAGATCTACCAGGTATGGACAAAGCGGAAGTTATTCGCCTAAAAACAGCGGGTAATCAGGATGAAGCGTTGTACCGCGAGATCCTCCTCGCTCAGTGCCATGAGCTGCACCGTAATATGCCTTTCCTCTTCGAGGCGCTAGACGATGCCACTGAGCTGCTGCTCCCGGACAACCTCCTGCGTACCGACTCGCCCATTGCTCACCTGATCAGCGAAATCGAAGAAGTTGACTGGCAAGAAGTGGAGGTCATCGGCTGGCTTTACCAGTTCTATATCAGTGACAAGAAGGACGAGGTGATGGGAAAGGTGGTCAAGAGCGAGGACATTCCCGCCGCCACCCAGTTGTTCACTCCTAACTGGATCGTTCAGTACTTGGTGCAGAACAGCCTCGGTCGCCTCTGGTTGATGGCCAACCCCGGCTCCAGCTTGAAAGAAAAAATGCCGTATTACATTGAGCCCGCTGAGCAAACACCTGAAGTCCAGGCCCAGTTCGATGCACTCATCAAGGTACGGGTGGATGAGGATGGCGGCACGCTCAATCCGGAGTCGCTGACCGTGCTCGATCCAGCCTGCGGTTCTGGCCATATACTGGTGGAAGCCTACAACCTGCTGCGCGCCATCTATGAGGAGCGCGGCTATCGCCTACGCGAGATTCCTCGGCTGATCCTGCAAAAGAACCTTTATGGTCTGGATATCGACGACCGTGCGGCTCAACTGGCTGGTTTTGCCCTGCTCATGAAGGCTCGTGAAGATGATCGTCGGTTGTTCGATGATGAGGGAAATCCTCCGAACCTCAACGTCTTGGCCATTCAGCAAAGTGCAGGTCTACCGGATGAGGACATGTCTCGAGTTGTTCTTAATGCCGCTATCCAAATTGAAGGTGGCGATGCATTTCATTCGGGACAGCTGTTCGGCGGTGGTCAGCTGGAAACCCAGCACAGCTCCGGCTTGACCATGCGTGAGCTACGTGAACTCATTCAACTGTTTGCCTATGGCAAGACCTTCGGCTCCCTGATCAGCGTGCCTGAATCCCTCAAGGCCAAGCTCGGGGCCATGATCGACCTGCTCAATACAGTGCGCTCACATGGCGATGACCTGTCGCGCAGCTATGCGAGTCAGATACTGGAGCAGTTTGCCGGGCCGGCGAGGGTGCTCGCCCTGCAATACGATGCTGTAGTGGCAAATCCGCCGTACATGGGCGGCAAGGGAATGAATCTGGCGCTCAAGGAGTTTGCCAAGAGAAACTTCCCGGATAGCAAAGCAGACCTTTTTGCCATGTTTATCGAACATGGCTTTACCTGGTGCAAGTCAACAGGATTCAACAGCATGGTGACCATGCAGAGTTGGATGTTCCTTTCGTCATTTGAACGAGTGAGGGAGGGTATTCTGCGGTCAAGAGAGATTTCTGCTTTTATGCAGATTGGGTATAACAGTTTTCCAGAGCTGAACTCAAAAATAGCGCAGGCGTGTGCTTTTAGTATTTTTTCAAAAGGGGTTGAAGGATTTAAAGCGCGGTACGTTAATTTGAACTCGGCTCCTCAGTCTTCAGACAAAATGATGGTTTTTTTACATAGAACACCAGAAATTATTTTTGATGTTTGTAAGGGGGAGCTAGGTAGGGTTGGGGGGAGTCCAATTGCATATTGGCTAACAAATAATTTTAGAGCGCTTTTTGACCTAAAGAGTATTGGCGATAAGTTGGGCTCGGATGGCCAATTGTTGACCGGAAACAATGAAAGATTTTTACGCCAACTTTGGGAGGTTGACTTTTCTAAAGTTGGAAAAAGTCGGGATTGGAAGCTTCATCATAAGGGGGGAGATTTCCGTCGTTGGTACGGAAATGTTGATTGGGTTGTTGCTTGGAGTGAGAGTGCTAGAAAATTCTATAGGGAGGATAAAACGGCGAGGATTCCGAAGGAAGAGTTGTGGGATCTCGAAGGGGTAACTTGGTCAACCGTCACATCGTCGCAGCCATCTTTTAGACTTGTTAAATCGGAGGAGAGTTTTAATAAAGCTGCGCCAACCTTGGTTTCGAGAAGATCAGGTGACACTTTTCTCGCTTTGGCTGTTTTGAATTCAAAGGTGTCAGCGTGGTTGCTTGACTCTCTTAATCCGACATTGAATTGTTTGGTTGAAGATGTGGAGAAACTACCTTTTCTTCAGTTGGATGGCGGCTCTGAGGAGATCGTAGAGAATGTAAAGCGCTGCATCGATATCTCAGAGACTGACTGGGATTTCTATGAGATATCTGCTGGCTTTGAATGCAGTAGGGTTTTGGCGGGTTTTGATGAAAAGTATCTATCGGCAAGCTTTGCTCGTTGGGAAAAAGCGTGTCAGTCTAGAATTGATGAGTTGACCGCGTTGGAAGAGAAAATCAATCGTCTTTTCATAAACTCCTATTGCCTCCAAGATGAACTCTCTCCTGAAGTGCCCGAAGACCAGATCGCTCTCGTTCGTGCCGACAGAGAAAAAGACATGCAGCGTCTGATTTCCTATGCAGTCGGTTGCATGATGGGACGTTACAGCCTCGACGAGCCTGGCCTGATCTATGCCCATAGCGGTAATATTGGCTTCGATCCCTTGCGCTACCAAAAATTTCACGCAGATGCCGACGGTATTATTCCCATTACCGACGAGTCTTGGCTCGAGGACGATGTCGCCGAGCGCGTGCGCGAGTTCGTCAAGGTTGTTTGGGGCGTCGACGCCCTTTTGGAAAACATGGAGTGGCTGGCTGACAGTCTTGGCCGCAAGGCAGGAGAGTCTGCCGACGAGGCTATTCGCCGCTACCTGTCCACCAGTTTCTACAAGGATCACCTACAAACCTACAAGAAGCGTCCAATTTACTGGTTGTTCTCCAGCGGTAAGCACAGGGCCTTTGAGTGCTTGGTCTATCTGCATCGCTACAACGAAGGCACGCTCTCGCGTATGCGTATGGAGTATGTCGTCCCCCTGCAAAGCCGTATGCAGGCTCGTATCGATAAGCTCACTGACGACATCAACAGCGCTACCAGCAGTGTCCAGCAGAAAGCCCTACAAAAGCGCAAAGACAAACTGACAAAACAATTGGAAGAACTCCGTCGCTTCGATGAAACCCTACGCCCCTATGCCGACCAACGCATCGTGCTCAACCTAGATGACGGCGTTAAGCTGAATTACGGAAAATTCGGAAGTTTACTGGCAGACGTCAAGGCGATTACAGGCGGAAAAGAAGATTAAATAATAAAATTCAATGGACTGCGAGAAGGCTCTACTGCCACAAGGGGTAGAGCGTTCTCTCCATTCGCTTGCAGAGAGCCAGATTGTCAGGCTGGTTGCTATGAGGGGCTGAGCCGCCGCAATCGACTAATCTTGCTCATGGGCTGATACGACTCAAAGTAGGCAGTGCGAGCGGCATTTGCTGGGTTATGCATGTAAGCATCCATACTGGGCATAGCGCTGACGAATGCCTGGCAGGATCCAATGATATGCCAGCCGTATGAGAATCATCTGATGCCGGCGGCCTTCGGTTCGGTACGACCACGTTTCGCAGAGGCCTATGGCATTTTTTGCCAGCAGGCAGAGTTTTTGATTGGCACTCTTTGACTACCCTATGGTGGTGAGTCAGATTTATTTATTTGGTAGAAGGCGCATCATAAGCGCTTTTTTGGTTTTAACCGCTGGGGGCGGTGATTGATGTCTGAGCTATCCGCACAACTCGAAAGAATCATCGATAGCCTGCAACAGCAGTTTTCTCGCAGCCGAGTGGTTTGGTGGGAGGATCCGCAAGGAGAATTCAGTGAAATCCTCGATGCTATGCCATTGCAAGGCATACAGATTTTACGGCGGTCTGCAACGCCTGCGTTAGCAATCAAGCGGCAAGTCGAGGTGCTTGATCCCGCAGGACTGTTTCTCATTTATGAAGACCGCATCCCTCCTGATCCTGAACAGGACTGGTTGTTGGATATCCGTCTCTATGCCGCGCCATTTGCAGCAGATCGCACCTCCATGCTGTTGCAGGAACTGGGGCTGCGTCAGCACAGCTTGCGTGAGCATTTGAAGGTGCGTAGTGCGTTCTTCGCCAGCAAAGAAAGAGTGGCCCGGATTCATCGCCTGCTCAGCCCGGATGACGATGAAGCGGCACTGGATCTGAAGATCCTCGCTGTGCTGGTTAAGGTTGAACAAGCTGAGCTGTTTGCCGTTCTCACGGCCATTTTTGCGACCTTGGCTGAAGCTGAAGATCTGGAAAACAACCCGCTGTGGGAGTCAATTGCCAAGTTCGACATGCAGCCAGTGTTTTGGCAGTTGATGCAAATAGCATTTGGCTATCAGCATAGCGAGCCTGCACTGCGGCATTTTTTGGTGCGATTGTTCGCCACCGATATGGGGCATGCCTTGCATGCTCAGGCCCCGGCCAACCTCAAGGCTCTTCAGTTGAACCCGGCGCGTGCTGCGAATGTTGCCGTGTTCTTGTCTCAGTGGCGCGATAGCACCCTGCGTCAACACTCCTATGATCGATTGTCGAAACGTATTGCTGCCGATTTGCGCTCAGCGGAGCTGTTAGCGCAGGTGCCGCTAGAGGCGCTAATGGCGATCAGCACCTTTGTCGATGTTGAGCGGCTTATAGCTGAGCGACTCCGGGATGCTGTGCTCAATAACACCAGCGAGGCTGTAGGCCAGCAATTGCGTGATATGGCTAGTAGGCGGATGAATGGCTACTGGGCCAATCCGCGCTGGCCAGATAACGATGATGCCAATCGTTCCATCTGGTGCGGCTACTACCGTTCGCTGATTGCTGCTTCCGAACTGTTCGAGCTGAAGTTGCGCTACGGCGAAGGCTTTTCCTTTGCCTCGGCTGAGGCGTGTTACAACGCATATACCAATGAGCTCTATCGTTTCGATCAGTTGTATAGGGGGTACCACGAGGCTGCGGATGCGGTGTATGCACGCAGCCCTGATGCGCTGTCATCGCTAACCACCCGGGTTGAGCAGGATTATTTGAATGGGTTTCTGCAACCCTTGGCTCAAAAATGGGGCAGTTTCCTTGACGCTGGATTGCTGCAGCAGTGGCAATTACCCGAGGTACCCAATCAGCAGAATTTTTATGCAGAGCACGTGGAACGCTATCTGAGGGGGGGTGAGGATCGGCGGGTGTTTGTGGTAATCAGTGACGCTCTGCGCTATGAGGTGGCTCAAGAGCTGAATGAATCGCTCAATGGCAAGTATCGTTTCTCCTCTGAGCTGAGCAGTCAGCTAGGCGTGCTGCCTTCGTATACAAAGCTTGGCATGGCCAGTTTGTTGCCACACAAAGTGCTGAGCTACACCGATACTGGCCTGGTACAAGTCGATGGTCTGAGCAGCGATGGCTTAGAGTCGCGCAACAAAATTCTGACGGGTGTAAATGGTCTAGCCCTGCGAGCCGAAGATTTTTTGAACATGAACAAGACCGATGGGCGTGAGCTGATCAAGCCTTACCGCGTGATCTACATCTATCACAACAAAATTGACGCTGTCGGTGACTCCTCCAGTACCGAGAGCAGCACCTTCAGTGCCTGCCGCGATGCCATCGGAGATCTGGAGTCTATCGTTAGTCGCATTATCAACAACCTTAATGGCCATCGCGTTCTGGTGACTGCTGACCACGGTTTTCTGTTCCAGGATTCTGCGCTTGAGGCGCTGGATAAGAGCAAGCTGCTCGCGAAGCCGGCAGGCAGTATCGTATCGAAGAAGCGCTACCTGATTGGTCGCAACCTCGGTAGCAGTGATCAGGTACACGCTGGCTTTATCCGAGACACGGCAGGTATCGGCGATGACATGATGTTCTGGTCACCGAAAGGAGTGAATCGTTTCCACTTCGTTGGCGGGGCAAGGTTTATTCATGGTGGTGCGAGCTTGCAGGAAGTGGCTGTGCCCGTACTCAAGGTACAACAGATAAGAGGGCAGAAGGCCAAGGAAACGGCCGTACGCAAGGCGCAGGTCACGGTGTTGGGGAACAACTTCACCATCACCACCAATCGCTATGTGTTCAATCTGTTGCAGACCGAGCCTGTTTCCGAACGTGTGCGTCCGGCTGTTTTGCGTGTAGGGTTGTTTGATGAGGCTGGCGAAGCCGTCTCGGTTGTTGAGCAGGTTTCCATGGACAGCGATTCGCCGAATCTCGACCAGCGTCAGCGAAAGGTGATTCTCACCCTGTTAAATCGGCCGTTCTCTTCGAGCGAACGGTACTTCTTCAAGCTGTTGGACGCTGAGACCGACGTCGAGCAGTTCCGCATTGATGTGCGTATCAACCTGGCGATTAGCAATGACTTTGACTTCTGACAGCGGCAACCCTGAACTCGATCTGGATGCCCGGTTGAACCACCATTTCACCGGCAAGGTGGTGCGCAAGGATCTGACCAAACGCTTGAAGGAGGGCATCAATGTACCTGTGTATGTGCTGGAGTATCTGCTCGGCATGTATTGCGCCTCAGACAATGAAGAGGTGATTGTTGATGGTCTGGAGACGGTAAAGCGCATTCTTGCAGAGAATTATGTGCGCCCGGATGAGGCTGAGAAGGTCAAATCCAAGATCCGTGAGCGTGGCAGCTTTAAGATCATCGACAAGGTTTCAGTCAGCCTGAACGAGCGCCGCGATATCTACCAAGCTCTGTTTATGAATCTGGGAGTCAAAGACGCCGAGATCCCCAGTCGCTTTATCAAGGAGTTCGAGAAGCTCTTGGCGGGAGGTATCTGGTGCATCGTAACGCTGAACTACTTTTTCGAAGAGGGCGCCAAAGGTTCGCCTTTCACTGTGCATGACCTCAAGCCAATTCAGATGCCCAACATGGACATGGAGGCGCTGCTGGAGGCACGCAAGAATTTCAGTGAAGAGCAGTGGATGGATGTGTTGTTGCGCTCGACCGGCATGGAGCCTGCTCATTTCAATGTGCGCACGAAATGGCATCTGCTCACCCGGATGATTGCCTTCGTCGAGAACAACTACAACTGCTGCGAGCTTGGCCCTCGTGGAACAGGTAAGAGCCACATCTACAAGGAAGTCAGCCCCAATAGCATCTTGGTGTCCGGTGGCCAGACCACGGTTGCCAACCTCTTCTACAACATGTCTCGTAGGCAGATTGGCTTGGTAGGGATGTGGGATGTGGTTGCCTTCGATGAGGTAGCGGGTATCTCGTTCAAGGACAAGGACGGGGTGCAGATCATGAAGGACTTCATGGCCTCTGGCTCATTTGCCCGTGGCCGTGACTCCATCTCAGCCTCTGCGAGCATGATGTTTGTCGGCAATATCAACCAGCCGGTCGACACTCTGGTGAAGACCAGCCACCTGCTGGCTCCATTTCCGAGTGCAATGATCGATTCTGCTTTTTTCGACCGTTTCCATGCCTATATCCCAGGCTGGGAAGTCCCCAAGATGCGCCCTGAGTTTTTCACCAACCGCTATGGGCTGATCACCGACTACCTGGCGGAGTTCATGCGTGAGATGCGTAAGCGAAATTTTGCCGACGCCATCGATCGTTACTTCAAGCTGGGCAATAACCTTAATCAACGTGACACGATTGCAGTACGCCGGACGGTGTCGGGCCTACTCAAACTGCTACATCCGAGCGCTGACTATGACCGTGAAGCGGTACGTCGCTGCTTGGAGTACGCCCTGGAAACCCGCCGTCGGGTGAAGGAGCAACTGAAGAAGATCGGCGGAATGGAATTCTTCGATGTGCACTTCTCGTACATTGATGCAGATACTCTTGAAGAAACCTTCATCAGCGTGCCAGAGCAGGGCGGTGGTGGGTTGATTCCTGAGGGGCAAGGCAAACCAGGGGCAATGCACTTGGTATCCACTGGTGCTAATGGCCATCTGGGGCTGTACCGTCTGGAAACCCAAATCACCGCAGGCAGCGGCAAATTGAACATGTCAGGCCTGGGTAGCAGTTCTTCTGCAAAAGAAGCACTCAAGGTCGCTTTTGATTACTTCAAGGCCAACATCAATCGCGTCAGCGCTGCTTCAAAAGTCGGCGATCACGATTACCACCTACATGTCGTGGAGCTTCATAACACTGGAGCCCCTAAAGCGCTGACCTTGGCAGGCTTCGTCGCTTACTGCTCTGCTTTGATGCAGAGACCGCTTCAAGCACAAATGGTGGTGTTGGGAGATATGAGCCTTGGCGGAAACGTGATACCCGTGGAGAACTTGGCCGAGTGCATGCAAGTGGCATTCGATGCGGGAGCAAAGCGTATTCTCTTACCGATGGCCAGCGTAACCGACATCCCTACCGTACCGGGTGAGTTGTTTGCCAAGTTCCAGACCAGCTTCTATAGCGATCCGGTGGATGCGGCTTTCAAAGCGCTTGGGGTGAGCTGAGTTAGGATGCATCCCTCCCTGCGAATCGCTGCAGGCAGCACTCATAATGGTCAAGGCGTCGCTCAAAGCCTGCAGTTATCCGACAGATCATGCGGTATGCAAAGGATCTGTCGGTAGTGGTACTCCGATTTCTGATTGAGTCTGACCTGACAGGGATGAGGTGATTTGGCGGTGTGATTCACGGTTTCTGCAATGTGTGGGGGCTCTATGACTCGTACAACCCAGAAAAAATCTAACTTACGGCGAGGCCGGCCCCGGCTCGAAACGCAGCGTACTATCTATCAAATCAAATTGTCCGGGTGGGAGTTCTCATGGTCATTCAGCCTAGCGCTTCCCAATAATTTTAAGGCTGGCGAAGGCCATTACCATGAGCATTTGATCCTGACGCTGAAAGGCGAAGTGCTCTACCCGGAGAGCTTCAAATACCCGGAGGTCGAGTGCCAGCTCTACGCAGATCCTCGATTGATTCAAGACATAGCCCCCCCAAAAGGAATAGGGTCTATGACAGCAAGCGGGACACGGTTGATGGCATATATAGCAGTGCCTCGCGAGCGGATTGACACCTTGGTTGGTGGGGCTGACCGGCTGATATCCCTAGAGTTGAACGCCACCCCTCTGCATTACCGGCGTGCGCTGGTTATGTCCATGCATTTGAGCACAGAACCAGAGCCCGATTGGTGACCTACCTGGCTGAGCTGGATGGCCATCGTTGAGGTGGCAAACGTCCAGGATTTAGCCCCTGTGTTGGTTGACCGTGTCGCGAGAGATTTTCAGCTCTCCACCTCTGTAATTTCGAGGGCTTGAACGGATCCGAACCAGATTGTCCACTTTGTTGAACGGAAGATGGCGGCGCTGTGGCTTGTCCTTTCTGTCATCAGATACGGGTGACGGTGCATCATGATAAGCTCGAGGCATGTTGGATTGATACTGCGCACGACGGCCGCACTGGATAAAGTTGTCACTTACGCGAAAGGCGGTGAGGGCTTTAGCGTAGTGATTAAGCATCATCAAAATGGATAAGGTAGTAGTCATGCTGCAAGGCTGCGAGCGAAGAACCGGGTTTGTTAAGTGGTTTGGTGGCTACAATAAGAAAACACAAAAAGAAAATAATTTTGGATTCTTGCTAGATACCTTGGGTCACGATGTTTTCTTGAGCAAAAAGGATTGGGACGGCTCACCATTGCCCTCAGAGGGAGATATCGTTACCTACATCTTGCAAGGAAGTGATGGAAAATATAGTGCTCGAGCGGCCTGTCGTCTAGGTGTGCTTGATACGTATAAGTCAATATGTGTTATGTCGGGTGTTGTTCAATCCATTCATCAGGCGGAGATGCAAAAAAAGTTCTGCGAGTATTTGTGCAAAACTATAACTAGTGCCACGAAAAATGAAATTAATACAGTTATAGGCGGAGATAATCCATCAGTTTTTAGTATTGTCAGGCAGCATGCGGGATTTGAAGATAATTTCGCGTTTCTGATCAAAACTTCCGAGACCAAAATTACGGAGAAATCGGCCTGGGTCAACATGCCACCTTCGTTCATCAGTCGCTACGAGCAGTTAATTGCCACGCAAATTAGTGGTTTGGAAATCAGCGTGGCGCGAGAAAGGTGTAATCTATACTTAGGGTTGTTTTCCTCTCCGTTAATTGTTTTTTTGTTAGTTAATAAGATATATACGACCACTGAGCAGCTTGGCAATAATATCGGGCGTATATATGGCTACATAAAATCTGTGGTTGTCGATGGGGATAAGGTTTTTCCCGATTATTTGCAAGTTTCGTATGGCGCGGATTTGAGCTTAAATCATGGGCGATCCTCTAGCTCTTTGCTGCAGAATATATTGGATTATCTTTATTTCAAAAAAAGCCTATTCGAAAAAACCACAGATTACATCAGCATCTATGCCTTATCGACTAGGCTTGGTAGAAATATTGAAACATTTGTGCTTTATAATTTTTTTAGTCTCATAGGATCAGGCAATAGCCGGGATGAAGTGTACAAAGTTCTCTTGCACCGGCTATGGGAAGCCATAACATCTAGGGCAATAAATCCTGAACAGCAAACGTCAAAAATACAAAAGCTTTTTCCGGCATGCTTGACATTAAGGTATAAGCTCTCGTGCGAAGCTGTGTATTGGGCAAAGCGAAATATTTTCTTGTGCCGCGGACGGCAATGCCTTGATCCGAAGGTATTGCCTAGCGCCAAGAAAGATTATTTTGAGTTTAATATTTATGACTGGTTTGGACATTATGGGATTAATTATTTTTCTGAAAAAAAGATCGAGTCAAAAGATTTTCCAATAAAGCTTGCTGGCTATTTTAATCGGATAAGAGAGATTTATAAGATTATTCACTGCCAAGCTTGCGGAGAGTTAATGTTGCCCAATATGAAGTATGCAAGAACAGAGTACAAGGCAATTGAAAATGGTGTGCTCACAGTAAAAAGTATGGCTGCAACTTATCGATTGACAGTGTTCCACTGCAATAATCACACCTGCGATGAGTTTGAGCGTGGTCACTATATCAATCATTGTATCGGGCGCCGCTGCTACAGCATTGTGGATTCCCGCAAGCTGAAAACTAAATGCAGTGCGGGGCTTTACATCTGCAGTGACTGTGGAAGTTGTTGTGCAGAACATGCAAGGACGGATCCTGACGGCTTTTGCCCTGACTGTGGAAATTTGCTTGAGGTGACGTCAAGGGCCGTCAAGGGTCACAAGTACTATTACGATGTTGCGATCAGAAAGTGCAGGGCTGCGGGTTGCAAGTTTGTGGCCAGTGAGTAGCAGCCTGCCCGTAAACTCAATCTAATCCCCGTTTCGTATGTACTGTAAAAGCACTGAAGATAATGGATAGACCTAACACTGCGGAATCTGCTCGACCTCTGAAGAGGAGTTGGCGGTACTCAAAGCCAAGTTTTTCGGGAGCGCTTGATCTCCAGTGGTTGTGAAGACGGATCTTGCCCCCAGATCCTCGGAGGGTATGGTGAGAGTCTCCGTATACGAGTAGCGGTCGATTACTTGTTATTGCAATCTCGTTGGTGATCTTGAGGCAGTGGAGGGGACTACTGCTGGTGGTGAACCTCATTCTATGAGGACATTTGGTGCTCAGAATGCTCGGAGCTGGATACCGTTCGTCGGGATTTAGTCGAAGGCTAGGCTGCCGTCTCAAGGGCATATCGCCATGAAATTTTGTAAAGTTTTTGGAGCGTTTAGGGCGAAAAATTTACGTAAAATCTTACGTTAATGAAAAGTTCTATGATTGATTCAGTGGTTTAGCTCAATAAAATATGGCTATTCACTCACTCACTCGTTTGGTGTTGCGGCTTTCCGGTGTTCATAACCGTTCTGATTCTTTCACCAAAGAATAGAACCTGAAAAAGCCCGGCCTCCCTATGGATGCCGGGCTTTTTGCATTTTTACCAGGGCATTCCTCGCCGGGATCGAGGACCGTCCAGCCGCCAGTGCGCAGTGATACTCTGCTACAGGTCCAGACCTTGAGCAGAGTTGCCCTATGGATCGCCTGTCTACGTTGTTGTCACAGTTCGGCGTGCGAGCAAACCTGTTTTACAGCGGCATGCTTTGCGGCGTGGCGTCCTACGATGGCGCCGACCAGCGCGGTCATATTCACCTGTTGCAGGCCGGCTCTGTCACGTTGAAAGGCCCAGGGAGGAGTGAGTTGTTGCTCACTCGCCCCAGCCTGATTTTTCTGCCGCGCCCCAGCCGACATCAGCTCATCGCCAGTGACACTGAAGGCGCCCGGCTGTTATGTGCGTCGATGCAGTTCGACGGTGGCGCGAATAATCCGATATCTGCTTCGCTCCCCGATCTTCTGGTATTGCCTCTGGATGAGTTGCCGTTGCTGGCCGACACCCTGAGATGGATGTTCGATGAAGCTGGCTCCGGGCATTGTGGCAGGGAGGCGGTGCTTGATCGTTTGTTTGAGCTGTTGATCATTCTGCTGTTCCGGCATTTGCTCGACCACCAGCAGTTGAGCACCGGCATGATGGCCGGGTTGGCCGATGTGCGGCTGTCGCGCTCGCTGATGCAGATGCACAACCAGCCTCAACGGGCCTGGTCCGTGGCCGAGCTGGCGAATGAGTCGAACATGTCCCGCGCCGCTTATGCGGTGCATTTTCGCGCGGTCCTGGGGCAAACACCGTTGGATTATCTTCTGAGCTGGCGCATCAGTCTGGCGCAGAAGCGCCTGCGGGAAGGGCGGCCGATTACGCTGATCGCCGATGAGGTGGGTTATGAAAGTCCGTCGGCGCTTGCCCGTGCGTTTCGCCGCAAGACCGGCTGCAGTCCACGGGGCTGGATGAAATCCCTGGCCGTTGAGGGCCGCGTACTTGCTGACGATGACCTGAATGCATCGAGCTGATTCAGGCCATCGGCGGATGAAGCTGGCAGCTCAAGGGGTTTCCAGTCTGGTCAGCGAATGGCCGGCCACGAACAGGGAGGCGGCAAGCAAGCCGATGTCCTTGAGCAGGAACTGGCCAGGCGCGACCGTAATGGCCGGGAAACCAAGGCCGGGCTCAATCACGCCGGGTGTCGAGAACATAAAGCTCAAGGTGGTGAAAAACAGCCCGGCAGACAAGGCGCCTCCGATCAATGAAAGCTTTGGCGACAGCAGGCGGCCCGCAATCAGGACACCAATGGAAATCTCCAGGACACCGAGCAAACTGGAAAACAGATCGACGCTGAAAAGGTCATAGACCCATCCCAGGAAGGGGCTGTTGCTCACCAGTGGCACTAGCCCCTCCGCTTCATAGTGGGTAAATTTCATTCCGCCGAACCAGAAGTAGATAACGGCGAGGGCGAAGTAAATGCCGTAGGTCCCGATCGCCATGGTGGTGAATCCGAGGGATGTTTTTTTCGACAGGCGGTCAGTGCTGATATTCATGCTGTTCATTGTTCAGGCTTCCAGTGAGTTATCCAGAAAGTGGCATGGGTGAAGGCAACATCCCCCGCGTATGCGTTGGGAGTAGAGACATTGTTGGCTTTGGCATGCCTTTCCAGGGTTCTGTCGGTATTGCGTTCGATGCAGATCGTCCAGACTCACTGGCAATAAAAAGCCCATGACGTGTGAGGCCATGGGCTTTTTCATATTTGCTGTCTCGTCCTGAATAGGGTTTACACCTTCTGGCTGCCTGTCAGGAACTCGTCGGTCGACACCACGCTGGCGTACGCAAACGCCAGGGCCGCCATGAACGCAGCATGAACCTGCGCCGCCGGAACCGTCACGCCATTGAACTCCAGGTCTCGGGTGGCGCAGGCGTCATGGATCACGGTGACCGTATAACCAAAATCCGCCGCCGCCCGGGTGATACCGTCGACGCACATGTGGCTCATGCTGCCCACGACCACCAGCTCCTTGATGCCTTGTTCGTCGAGGATCGATTTCAATTCGGTTTCACGGAACGAGTTGACGAAGTGTTTGAGTACCACCGGTTCGTCGGCACGGTTGAGCACTTTCGGGTGCAGCTTGGCGCCTTCAGAGTTCGGGGTGAAAAACGGCGCCTCTTCGGAGGTGAATTCGTGGCGGATATGCACCACTGAATCACCGGCATCGCGGAAGGCCTTGATCAGGCGGACGGCGTTGTCTGCGGCGGCGTCGGCACCGACCAGCGGCCACTTGCCTTGGGGGAAGTAGTCGTTCTGGATATCGACTACGATGAGCGCTTGCTTGGCCATGACTGTTTCC
>LNAP01000926.1_pt1 | contig 37062 bp, 34 predicted proteins | sample 602601 | NCBI WGS metagenome assembly LNAP01 (sample SAMN02440304, study PRJNA202911) | soil metagenome | biome: Subtropical and temperate rainforests or woodlands; isolation source: soil samples (1 kg each in a 20% v/v slurry with milli Q water) were... ... | reverse complement strand
CCATGGCGCCAAATCCAAGACCCGCGATGAAGTCAAAGCCGAACTCTCGCAAGCACTGCGCAGCGGCGACATCATGGCAGGCGGGGAAATCGGCGCCAAAGTCAGCGAGCTCAACTCCGGCCGCTATCAGTTGACGACCCCAGCACTGGGTAAGACCCGGGACCAGGTGCGGGCTGAACTGGAACAGGCCGTTCGTGCCGGCGACATGCTCGCCGCCGGCGAGTCCGGATCGAAGCTCAACGAACTGCAGCCCGAGTTGTATCCAGCCAAGGTGGCGCAGGCCGGCAAGACCCGTGAGCAGGTCAAAGAGGTGCTCGCACAGGCCATCCATAACGGCGACCTGATGGCCGCAGGCGAGGATGGTCGCAAACTCAACGAAATCTTCCCTGGCCAATACCACCCGCACCACGCTGGCTCGACGGCCGCGCATTCGGGCCACCGCAATGGCCAAGATCTCTGAACATCCGATTCAGAATCCCGCGAGTTGGCTTGGCGCTCATTCCACGCCCTTTTGGGGTGGGCGCCAGGGTCGTTCAAGGGTTGAGGGCCTGGTGCCGCCGGTAAGGTATGGAGTGCTTGCGCTGGACCAGCGTCGGTGCTGTCTCGACTGCCCAATTGAGCCGCATCGCGGCTCTAGCTTTCTTTCCGCTTTACCAGGGTCGCTGAGCAATCCCATACCTTAACGTAGACCGCTTCTCCAGCAACCACGCTCACATCTGCAGGGAGACGCGCAACGGTCCAGCGTGAGCGACCCACCTCTCTCCACTGGACGATGGCAAAGCGCTCTGGCGCGCGCCCAAGCTGTGTGGGCATGCATCGGCGCTTATAGAACGCCAAGTCCTGCGCCGTGGCTTCAATCCTGCTGACCTTACCAACTCGCCAACCATCTGCCCATGGCAGGGAGCCCTCATACACGGGGGTGGCGCAGCCAGCGACCAGCACGGTCACGACACACAGCGCCAGCCAGCGCAACAGGCGTGCGCTGACCTGTGGCAAGCATGAACTGGCGGTGGACATCCGCGCGGGGATCACACAGAAGCCTTCCAGTGATCCGCACCCGCATTCGAAGCGTCGACCACAGCCCTATCGCACGCTTCGGTCTCCAACTGGATCGTGGTGTGGGTGATCTCGAATTGCTTTGCCAGCATCTGATTGATGGCTGCCAGCATGGCCCCGGGGTCTGCCGCTTCGGGGTTGTAGACAATGTGCGCGCTAAGGCTTGTCTTGGCGCTGCTCACTGCCCAGACATGCAGCTCATGGACGGAGGTCACCCCTGGCAAATCCGCCAATGCCTGCTTTAACTGAGGCAGGTCGATGCCGTCGGGGACTCCTTCCAGCAGGATGTTGAGCGTCTCCCTCAGAAGGATCCAGGTGCGTGGCAGCACCCACAGGCCGATAGCTACGGCAATGACGGTGTCTACCCAGTTCCATCCCGTGAACAGAATGACCAACGCCCCCACGATGACCCCAATCGAGCCGAGCAGGTCGCTCCACACTTCAAGATACGCGCCTTTGACGTTGAGGCTGGAATCCTTGCCAGAGGATAGGAGGCGCATGCTCACGAGGTTGACAATCGTGCCAAGGACGGCGATCACCAGTACCCCCGTGGTTTGAACCGCAGGCGGGTTGCTCCAGCGTTGCCACGCCTCGTAGAGGATGTAGGCCGCGACGCCAAACAGGAGCAAGGCGTTGAACGCGGCGGCCAGGATCTCGAACCGGTGATACCCGAAGGTGCGACGGTCGTCTACAGCCCGGCGCCCGACGCGAATGGCCGCCAGCGCAATGGCCAGAGCCGCCACGTCGGTGAACATGTGTGCGGCATCGGACAGCAGAGCCAGGCTATTGAGCATGACGCCGCCAATAACTTCGGCCAGCATGAAGCCGCCGGTGAGCATCAGCGCGTAGCGCAATGCCTTTTCGTTCCCCGCCGCCGGCAAAGCGTGATCGGAACCTTTACCCATGGTCTGTCTCCTGAGATTGAATCCGGTTACTCGGTTGACTGGGCTTGTCCGTGGTCGCGTTCGGGCCCTTCGTGCTCAATGTCGGCGCCGGTTCTGCGGTTTTCCAGTAGTTCGGCATTTCAACCGGACTGCCTGCCGCTCCCTCAGTCGCTTGGCCAGGCGCCGGCTGTACTTGGTTCGAATTTCCATCGGGGGATGGCGTTTGAGCCACATGTGCCGCAGCCGCCAAAACACAAACACAGAGATCAACAAGCCGATCCAGATCCAGAACAGCTTGGCAAAGAGCCCTCCCTCAGCCGCTTGCATTGACATGGATCGCTCCTTTTGCCCCTGGGGACGGGAACATGCAAAGCGCCGAGGGGCGGTCGATGCCCGCCACTACGGTGTCGAACCGTTGATCGCAGACAGCGAAATCGCCCCCTTGAGTGCTGCGGGGGCGATGGTCCAGGCGGCGTTCGTGTTACTTCAGCGTGAAACGGACCGAGGCGACAGACTTGCCGGCCTTCGAAACAGCGACGACGGCTTTGGTACCGGCGGGGACTTTGAAGCTGCCCGTGGCTTCCAGCTTGCCGTCACCGGCTTGGAGTTGAACGTCCTGCTTCTCGCTGCCAGCCAGCAGAGTGACCTTGGCGGTCATCCCCGCCACGGCAACTGGCTTTCCATGGTCGCGCATATAAAGCTGCAGCTTGTCGGCACTGGCAACGAATTCGTATTCGACGTCCTTGGCTTCGGCGACAGCACCACCGTGCATCGGCTTTACGTCGTGGCCATGGTTGTCGGCAGCGATGGCCGCGCCCGAGATCGACACTGTGAGGGCGAGGATGAGATGGGAGAGTTTCATGACAGTTCCTTTGGGGTTGGAGAAAAGGGAAGGTCCCGCGATCAGCGGGACCGTCTACGGCTACACGGGCTTCGGTGCTTCCGGGTGAGAAGGCTCAGCGGACACGTCCTCAGCTTCTTCATCGGGCCTGTGGGCCAGCCGATAAAGAATCGGCAGCACGAGAAGCGTGAGCAGCGTGGACGAAAGAATTCCGCCAATCACCACGGTTGCCAGGGGACGCTGGACTTCAGCGCCAGTGCCTGTAGCGATGGCCATGGGAATGAAGCCCAGTGAGGCCACCAAGGCGGTCATCAGAACGGGGCGCAAGCGGGTCAGAGCGCCTTCACGGATCGCCTCGTCAAGGCCCACACCGCCTTCTCTCAAGCTTCGGATGTAGGAAATCATCACCAGCCCGTTGAGGACGGCCACCCCCGACAGCGCAATAAACCCTACGGCCGCTGAGATAGACATCGGAATGTCGCGAAGCCAAAGCGCCAAGATGCCGCCCGTCAGCGCGAATGGAATACCGGTGAAGACCAGCAATCCATCCTTGACGTTTCCGAACATCGCGAACAAAAGGACGAAGACCAGCAGCAGGGACACGGGCACGACGATCTGCAAGCGCTTCGTAGCCGATTGCAGGTTCTCGAAGGTTCCACCCCAGCTCGTCCAGTAGCCCGTAGGGATCTTGATTTGAGCGAGGCCTTGCTCGGCGTCAGCCACGAAAGATCCCACATCGCGTCCGCGCACGTTGGTGCTCACCACAATGCGCCGCTTTCCGTTCTCGCGGCTGACCTGATTGGGTCCTGGTGCCAGATCGAACGTAGCGACCTCACCCAGCGGAATGAAGTTTGTCTTGCCCTCCGTGCCCGTTCCGGAGCGTGGGAGCGCAATGGGCAGCCGCTTCATTCCCTCCAGGTCGTTGCGCAGGGCTTCGGGCAGTCGAACCAGGATGTCGAATCGGCGGTCGCCCTCGAACATGGTGCCGGCCTCACGTCCGCCGATGGCCGTGGCCACGGTGTCTTGGATGTCGGCGACGTTCAGGCCATAGCGTGCGGCCTTCTGGCGGTCGATATTCACCGTGAGCATCGGAAGGCCTGTTGTCTGCTCGACCTTCACCTCGGATGACCCCTGGATCTTCTGCAGCATTGCGGAAACCTCTTCGGCGGACTTGTTCAACACGTCCATGTCGTCACCGAAAATCTTTACCGCCACGTCGCTTCGCACACCCGAGATCAGCTCGTTGAAGCGCAACTGAATGGGCTGGGAGAACTCGTAGTTGTTGCCAGGAATTTTGCCCAGGACTTCCTGAATTGCGGCAAGCAACTCGTCTCGGGTCTTGCGCGGCTCAGGCCATTCGTCCACGGGCTTGAGCATGATGTACCCGTCCGAAATGTTCGGCGGCATGGGGTCCGACGCAATTTCGGCAGTACCGGTTCTCGCGAAGATGCGCTCGATCTCGGGAAACTTCGCTTTCAGTGTCCGCTCGATCTGCTGCTGCATAGCCACCGACTGGGACAGGCTGGTGCCCGGAATGCGCAGCGCCTGGATGGCAAGGTCACCCTCATTGAGGTTGGGAACGAATTCGCTGCCCATGCGGGTGGCAATCAGTCCGCACAAGACCACAGCCACTGCGGCAATGGTGAGAACCAGCGTTTTGGCGCCCATCACGCGATCGAGCAGCGGGGCGTACATGCGCTTGGCATAGCCAAGGAGAAAGTTCTCCTTCTCGCTGACCCGGTTGCCAATGAAAAGGGCAACCGCTGCCGGAATGAACGTCACCGACAAAATCATCGCGCCGAGCAGTGCAGCGACCACGGTGAATGCCATCGGGTGGAACATCTTCCCTTCAACGCCCGTGAGCGCGAAGATGGGCAGGTACACCACCATGATGATCAGTTGCCCGAACAGCAAGGGGCGGCGCGATTCCTGGGACGCGAGGAACACTTCATGGAAGCGCTCTGCCCGGGTCAGCGGCCGCCCGTGATGCGCTTGCGCGTGGGCAAGGCGCCGAACACAGTTCTCCACGATCACGACAGCACCGTCAATGATGATGCCGAAGTCCAGGGCCCCGAGGCTCATCAGGTTGGCACTCACCTTGTACTGGACCATGCCCGTGAACGTGAAGAGCATCGACAAGGGAATGACCATTGCGGTGATGATCGCTGCGCGGATGTTCCCCAGGAAAAGGAACAGGATCACGATCACGAGAACCGCGCCTTCGAGCAGGTTTTTCTTCACCGTGCCGATGGCCTTGTCGACGAGCACCGTCCGGTCATAGACCGTCACCGCATGCACACCCTCTGGAAGGCTCTTGTTGACCTCCACCATCTTCTTGTCTACCGCCTGGGAGACGGTCCGGCTGTTTTCTCCAATCAGCATGAACACGGTGCCGAGAACCACTTCCCGTCCGTTGTCCGTGGCAGCTCCGGTTCGAAGCTCCCGGCCAATGCCCACTTCGGCCACGTCCTTAACGCGCACGGGCACGCCGTTGGCGCTGCTGAGGATCACGTTGCCGATGTCCTCCAGGGATTTCACCTGGCCAGGCGCGCGGATGAGGTACTGCTCGCCGCGCTTTTCGATGTAGCCCGCGCCCACGTTGCCGTTGTTGCGATCCAGAGCGGTCACTACGTCCTGCAGCGTCACGCCCAGCGAAGCCAGGCGCTCGGGGATGGGCGCGATCTGGTATTCCTTGGCAAAGCCGCCGATGGAGTTGATTTCCGTCACGCCAGGAACGTTGCGCAGCTGCGGCTTGATGATCCAGTCCTGGATCTCGCGCAGGTCGGTCGGGGTGTAGGGTGAGCCATCGGGCTTCTTCGCACCGTCCTTGGTTTCGACGGTCCAAAGGTAGATTTCCCCCAGCCCGGTCGAGATGGGCCCCAGCGCTGGCGTGATGCCAGCCGGCAGTTTGTCCCGGGCCTCCTGGATGCGCTCGTTGACGAGTTGGCGAGCGAAATAGATGTCGGTGCCGTCCTTGAAAATGACGGTGACCTGCGACAGTCCATACCGCGAAAGCGACCGCGTCTGATCCAGGTTCGGCAGGCCGGCCATGACCGTCTCAATCGGGTATGTGACCCGCTGCTCGGTCTCAAGGGGCGAGTACCCGGCCGCCTGCGTGTTGATCTGGACCTGGACGTTCGTGATGTCGGGCACGGCGTCAATAGGCAGCTTCTGGTAGCTGAAGACGCCGAAGGCCGCCATGGCGAAGGCCGCAAGCAGCACCAGCCATCGCTGCTCGATCGAGAATCGGATGAGTTTTTCAAACATGTATAGGCTCCGGGATCAGTGCGTGTGTTCGGCAGATCCCTTGCCGAGCTCAGACTTCACGACGAAGCTACCGGTCGAGGCGTAAGGCATGCCGGCCTTGAGGCCCCCAAGGACCTCGATCCGCTTGCCATCGCTGCGGCCCAGCTTCACGGGCTGAGCAATAAACCCACCGTTGACCTTCAGGAAGACAACGGGCTTGTCTCCAAGGTTCTGTACCGCGTCAGCCGAGATCGTCACGGGTGCCGCTGTTTCTTCAGAAATAACCTCGACGTTCACGAACAGGCCGGGGCGCCAGGCGCCTTTGGGGTTGTCCAGAACCACGCGGGCTTTGGCTGTGCGGGTTTGCTCGCCGATCAACGCGCCAACAAAAGCAACCGTGCCCGTGGCCGAGGCATCGAACGCAGTGGCCTTGATGGTGACTTTCTCGCCCACCCGCACCGACGGCAGATCCTTCGCTGGAAGGTTGATTTCCGCCCACACGGTGGAGAGGTCGGAGATGGTGAACACCGCAGCATCTTCCTTGACGGCTTCGCCCAGGCTCAGATGCTTCTCGATGACGATCCCGTCAAAGGGGGCACGCAGCTCGATGCGGTTGAGACCGGAAGCCGACGAGGTGGACAGACCCAGCGCACTCAGCTTTTGATTGGCGTTGGCCACAGCCACCTCTGCTTCGCTCAGGGCTTGCCTGGCCTGCAGGTAGTCCTGTTCAGCAGATACCTTCTGCTCCCACAGCTTCTTTTCTCGCTCGTATGTAGTCTTGGCCAGCGCGAGGCGCTTGTGAGCCGTCTGCAGCTCGCTGCGTTGCTCCGAGGCAGTGGGGCTGGCAATGGCAGCCAGGACTTGTCCCTTCTTGACGACCTGGCCAAGGCTGGCGCTGACGCTTTCCACCACACCGGCGAGCCGTGGAACCACATGCGAGGTGCGGTCTTCGTTGAGCTTGATCTCACCGGGCAGCAAAAGTGCCGTCTTGATGTTGGCTGCGGATGTCGTATCCACCGTGATCGAGGCAGCCTTGATCTGGGCGTCTGCCAATTCAACCTTGCCTTCTTCCTTGCTCATCACGAACATGAAGGGCTCGGTGGCCGTCTGCGCGATGATCTCGATCTCGAATGCATGGGGTTCGGGAACGATTTCCTTACTGACCAGGCTGTCTTTTTCCTGAACGAAAGTCAGCTTCTGCTTTTCGTCGGTCAAGCGAGTCACCGTCGCGGTGACTGTCGCGGCATTCAAGGGCAAAGCCTTGTCCTTGTCGAACAACCAGATGCGCAGCCGCGGCTCTCCACCGTCCTCAGACAGCAGCGCCTCCAGGCTGAAGTCGCCTTCCTTGAACACAGTGCCGCCGTGAGGGCCCTTGGCTTCGCTCTTTTCGTGGTGCTCGCCGTCCGCATGGCCCTTGTCATCGTCGTGGCCCTTTTCTCCTGCCTTGCCGTGGTGCTCACCGTCGCCGTGGCCCTTGGCTTCAGTGTGGCCGCCGTGCCCGTGGCCATCGCCTTCGGCAACTGCCGTCTTGGGCTTTCCGCCGCCCTGCAAGACGAAGGCGCCGGCCCCGACCCCCAATGCGAGGACGACGGCAATGGCGATCAGATGCTTTTTGCTGATGGTGGATTTGCTGGTGTTCATGGTCATTCTCAGTTCTGCGTTGCGATCAGGCGGGAAGCGGTAGTGCCGCCGAGCAAGCGGTCAACATCAGCCGCTGCGCGGTGCGCCTCGCCAAGTGCTTTGAGGTATTGGGCTTTGGCTGTGAAGTAGGTACGCTGCGCATCCAGTACCTCCAGGAAATTGAACTTGCCGTTTTCAAATCCAATGGTGGCTGCGTCATACGCCGACTTCGCCCCCGGAAGGACGTCCTGCTGCAGGGCCTGGATCTCCGATGCGATCGTTGCGAGTCGCTCCCGAGCCTGCGCTACTTCGCTGTGCAGGCGCACAGTGGCAACCTGCAATTCGTCGCGTGCCTTGTCCTCCAGCTTCAGTGCCTCCAGCAGATTGCCCTCGTTGCGGTCGAACACCGGCAAAGGCACGGAGACACCGAACAGAAGCACGTTCCGCTGCGTCTCGTTGCTGCGCTGCATGCCAACGCTGACGGTGACATCCGGCACTCGCTTGCTCTGCTCCAGGTCGGTCAGGGCCTTGCGCCGATCCACCTCGATCCGCGCCAGGACAACCGCTGGAGAAGAAGAAATCAGTGGCTGCAGATCGGCAAGCTGTGGCACCGCAGGGATGTTTCCTGCCTTGCCCTCCAGGGCCGTGAAAGGCGCCTCGATCTTCCCCAGGAGCGCGAACAGCCGCGACAAGGCATTGCGTTCTTCGCTGGCTGCCTGGGAGAGTTCAACCCGGATTCCAGCTTCCGCCACGCGGGCCTTTGACTCTTCGACGGGCGAGACTTTGCCTGCGGCTACGCGCTTGGCAACGGCGTCCGTTGACGACTTGGCCAGTGCCACGCTGTCCCGGGCAAGCGCCAGGCGTTCTTGTGCAGTCAGCACATCGAAATAGGCTGCAGCCACATTGGCTCGCACGGTCGCCTTCAATTCGTCGAGTTGGGCCTGCGCTTGCTCGCGCGATTTCTCGGCCGCCTTGGTACGGGCCGCGCGCTTGCCGCCCAACTCAACGGGAAGGTTGAGTTGCCAGCTTTGGGTGCGCGTTTTCGAACGCGCGTCCTCCAGCGAATAGGCAAGCTCGGGATTTGGGCGAGTGCGTCCTTGCAGAACTTGCCCCTCGGTGGCCTCGAACTGGCGAGTCGCAGCAGCCACCTCGGGGTTTCCCTCCAGCGCCAGTTCAATGGCCCTGGCCAGCGACAGCGGCGCTACGGGTGCTGCAACGTCCGCAGAGGCATTCGAGCCGGCCACGGGCCGTTGTGTCATGCCTTGGGACAAGGCGCCGGTGGACGTGGCGAGCAATATGGCTGCGGCAGCCGTTGCGAACTTGATTTTCTTGCGGCCGCGCCATGCGTCCGGCTTTCCTTGAAAGCAAATACCCTTGAACATCCGATTCTCCAGTGATTTCAAAACACGAAGGATCAGCGGGGGGCAACCGTGCAGTTGCTGGCAACTCGTCACTCGTCACAGTCGCGGCATGCGCAACTGCATCCGCCCTTGGGGCGAACACGGACAACTGAGAGAAGGAGAGAGGCCCCGCCGATTAGGCGAGGACAGACCACCGGGGGCGGTCTGGGGGAGTGGGCGTTACACCAGCGATTCGTACATGGGGCTGGGCACCGACACTGCCATCGTGAGAGGTACCCTGGCTGGCATAAGGGAAATTGAGGGCGCCGATGCCGGCACCATGACAGACGGAGCAGTCGATATCAAACTGACCAGCGCTTTGATCGCCCTTGTCGTCCTGGTGGACCGCCTTGTCAGCATCATGTTTGTGCTCATGATGTCCCACATGCTGCGCCTGCGCCGTCGTACTCTCATGCATGCAATAGGCAGCTACCGCAGACCAGCTGAACTGGAACGGTAGCAGTGCAAGCATAAAAACAGCTATCAAGCGGCGCATTTTTGAAGTCTAGCATGCGACCATGAAGTGATCGCGTGTGGATTGATGGCCGCTCTAGAGCAATTGTGTCGAAAAATCAGCCGCCCGCGCCGTGCAGTTCCTGCAGGCGCTGCTTGTCGGCGGCAGACATGTTCAGGTATTCCTGTTGCACCTGCTCACGGGTCTTTGACGCTCCGGTCGCCTTGACAGGCACCGCACCACCGCGCGAAAGGATCGCCAAGGTCCCATCCTGGCGAGCCGTCGCGACCGACTGAATTACGTCGCCGCGCGACAACGAGCCCTGGACGTGGTCGGGATGGGTGGTGAAACCGACCTCACCTCCTGCGGGGTGGTACAGCGACGACGCCGATGCCAGGCCGGGAGCGGCAATGGCCAGGGCGATCAGGGAAAGTGCGAGAGGTTTGCGGATGATCATGGTGTTGTCCCTTGCTTGTGGTGAGCCTTCGGCAACCTGCCTGGGCTATGCCTTGCGACATGGGGTGAACTGTAGAAAACGGCCCCCGACAAGGCACCAACAGCCAGATGACAAATTCGTAATCTACGAAGGGCCTGCATTCTTCGAGAATCGCACCATGAAAATTCTGCTCATCGAAGATGAAGTCAAGCTGGCCGAGTACCTGCGCAAGGGCCTTGGAGAGGTCGGCTATGTAGTGGACGTCGCCCACAACGGCGTGGACGGCCTGCACATGGCGCTGGAAGGTGGGCACGATTTGCTCGTCTTGGACGCGATGCTCCCAGGGATCGATGGCTTCAGCCTTCTGACGGCCTTTCGCAAGACCAGGCAGACCCCTGTCTTGATGCTCACAGCCAGGGTCAGTGTCGAGGATCGGGTGCTCGGACTTCAGACGGGTGCCGACGACTATCTGGTCAAGCCCTTTGCGTTTTCTGAGTTGAGCGCCCGCATCCAGGTTCTGCTCAGGCGCGCTCACGGTGCGCGGGACGCGGCAGAGCCCACGCAACTGCGTTTGGCCGACCTGGAGGTCGACCTGGTGCGGCGCAAGGCGTCCCGAGGCGGTCAGCGCTTGGAGTTGACTGCCAAAGAGTTCCTGCTGTTGACCCTTTTTCTGAGAAGGAAGGGAGAAGTGCTGTCCCGCACGGAGATCGCCGAGCAGGTCTGGGACATGAACTTCGACAGCGATACCAACGTGGTGGAGGTCGCCATACGGCGCCTGCGCACAAAGATCGATGTGCCCTTTGACACTGCGCTTCTGCACACCATCCGCGGCATGGGGTACGTCATGGAAGAGCGCAACGGATGAAGGCGCTGGTCCAACATCGCTCATTGCGCCAACGGTTGTCGTGGTGGCTGGCACTGCAGAGCTTTGCCGGGCTCGGGCTGGTCTGTCTGGCCGTTTACCTGGTGACCGAATTCAACTTCCGAGACCGGCAAGAGGAAACGCTGGCGCAAAAAGAAACCGTCATTCGGCACTTGCTGCTGGATGGCAAGGAGCATGGGGATTCGGAAGACCTTGCGCACAAACTCGATGACTTCCTTGTGGGGCACGGAGATCTGTCGCTCGAAGTAGCGCAAGCCGACGGGTTCGTTCTCTACGCCCATACCCGCAACCAGAATGCGAAGACGGTGTGGCGTCAACGGCAGTTCGAAGTGGCACAGACTGCGGGCCAGACTCCCTCGAAGCATTTGCGCGTCCAGCTGTCTCTGGACATCCAAAACGACAACCAGTTGCTTCACCGGCTTGCACTCACCTTGCTGGTGGCAGCCGTTGGTGGGGCCATCGTGGTTTCGCTGGGTGGATTCTCGCTGGTGAACCTGGGCCTGGCGCCCGTTCGAAGACTGGCCAGTCAGACGCGCGCAGTGTCGGCCGACAATTTGCACCAGCGGCTCGACGGCGCAGAGCAGCCACTTGAACTCGTGCCTCTGATCGACCAGTTCAACGCGCTCCTGGCCCGCATTGAGAAGGCCTACTCACAGATGGAGGGCTTCAATGCGGACGTGGCGCACGAGCTGTGCACGCCGTTGGCCACGCTCATTGCCAACAATGAACTGGCGCTTCGGCGCCCTGATCAGGCGGACATTCGCGAGGTGCTGGCGTCCAATCTGGAGGAGCTGCATCGCCTGACCGGTATCGTCAATGACATGCTCTTCCTTTCCCAAGCGGATCGGGGAGTGGGAGCGCGTCGCGTATCCGTGGCGAGCCTTGCATCGATGGCTGCTGACGTACTGGACTACCACGAGGCCGCACTGGCCGAGGCCGGTCTCACCGCGAAAGTCGTCGGCGATGCGCACGGCTCCTTCGACGTGCCGTTGTTGCGCCGGGCCTTGTCGAACTTGCTGGGAAACGCCACTCGCTACGCGAGCACTGGCTCAATCGTCCAGATCAACCTGAGAGCGGTTGACGAGGACCGCGCGCTGATCAGCGTCACCAACTACGGCGACACGATCGATCCCGAGATTCTTCCGCAGTTGTTTGACCGATTCTTCAGAGCGGATCCTGCTCGCAGCCATGGACAGAGCAACCATGGCCTGGGCCTGGCAATCGTGGGCGCGATTGCCCGCATGCACCAGGGCAAGCCCGTGGCCAGGTCAGAGAACGGAGTGACAAGTGTCGGGATAGAAATTCGCGCTCACTGATAGTCAGCGTCGTTTGTTGGCCCGCTGCCTGGGAGCCACGCCGATATCACGATGGGTACCTGGCGGATGGGCCTCGCTGGGCTGCATGTGATTGTGTTGAAGTGCCGCATTGGCCAACCCGCCCAAGATGCCGCACTCACCGGCGAGGTGGCCTGGTGAGCACTGCTGTTGCAAGCTGCGCAATTCCGACTCCAGTGCTTGGAGTTCCCGGATGCGAGAGACCACGTGCCCGATGTGCTCCTGAAGAAGCGCGTCCACCGCGCCGCAGTTTTCATCCGGAGCGTCCTTGAAATGCAATAACACCCGGATCTCATCGAGCGTCATGTCCAGGCAGCGGCAATGGCGGATGAAGGCCAGGCGCTCGACATGGCTGCTGTCGTAGACCCTATAGTTGCTTTCTGTGCGCATCGCGATCGGCAGCAGGTTCTCGCGCTCGTAGTAGCGGATGGTCTCGGTTTGCGTGCCGGTGGCCTTGGCAAGTTCGCCGATTTTCCTGAAGCGTCCTTTGCAAAATCTGCTTTACGTAAGACAAAGCAGCGACATCTGGCTCGTCGCTTGACTTTAAGGTCACTACAGGGTTTCCAATTAGGCCATGAAATCAGAAACCAACACTCCTCCCAGCGTTGATGACACCTGCTGCTCCTCGGGCTGTTCCAGTTCCGCAGCAGCGGTCCCTGCAGCCGCAAGCAGCCCGGGCCAAGGCAAGCTATTCCGAATCGCCACCATGGACTGCAGCGCTGAGGAGTCGGAGATCCGGCGGGCGCTGGAACCTCTGGAGGGAATCCGCTCTTTGGGCTTCCAGCTCGGCGCGCGCACGCTGAAGATCGATGCGGAGGATCGCGCCTTGCCCCTTGCGCTCGATGCCATCCGCAAGGCGGGTTTCGATCCACAGCCGGTGGTCGCTGCGGCAAACACCCAGGGTAGCCAAGGCCGGGGGTTTCGCATTGCGACCATGGACTGCAGCGCCGAGGAGGCGGAGATTCGCCGAGCGCTGGAGCCTCTGGATGGGATTCGCTCTCTGGGCTTTCAGCTCGGCGCGCGGACGCTGAAGATCGATGCCGACGAAGGCACCTACCCGCTGGCCCTCGACGCCATCCGCAAAGCGGGCTTCGATCCGCAGCCAGTGGCCGGCGCCAATGGCTCCGAGGGCGGACAGGCGGGCCAACCAGCCGAAGGCGACGACCATGGACATGGTTTTGCAGGCGGCATCTCCCGTTTGGTGGCCGCGCTGGTGTTCGCCACGGGGGCTGAGGTCCTCTCGTTCTTTGCTCCCGACCAGATGGCCTGGAAGGTGGCGGGCATGGCCATCGCCGCGCTGGCTATCTGGCTTGCCGGGATCGACACCTATAAGAAAGGCCTTGCAGCGCTGCTGCGCGGCAAGCTGAATATCAATGCGCTGATGTCGGTGGCCGTCACAGGAGCCTTCCTCATCGGCCAGTGGCCGGAGGCCGCCATGGTGATGGCCCTGTACGCGATTGCCGAGTTGATCGAGGCCAAGGCGGTGGACCGGGCCCGAAACGCTATCAAGGGCTTGCTGGAACTGGCGCCCGAAGAGGCGTTGGTGCTAGGCACCAACGGCGCATGGGCCGTAACGCCTGTGGCTTCGGTGGCCATCGGGGCGACCGTGCGTATCAAGCCGGGAGAACGGGTGCCGCTCGACGGCAAGGTTACGAAGGGCAATGGGGCTATCAACCAGGCGCCTGTGACTGGCGAGAGCATCCCAGTGGACAAGGCGCCTGGCGATCAGGTGTTCGCCGGCACTATCAACGAGACCGGTGAACTGGAGTTCGAGGTCACCGCCTTGTCCAGCAACACCACTCTTGCCAGGATCATTCAGGCCGTTGAGCAGGCGCAAGGCACGCGTGCACCAACGCAGCGCTTTGTTGATCGGTTCGCCTCCATCTACACCCCCGCAGTCTTCGCCATTGCCGTGGCGGTGGCGGTCCTCACTCCTTTCCTGATGGGACTTACCTGGCTGGAGGCGCTCTACAAGGCCCTGGTTCTGCTGGTGATCGCCTGCCCATGCGCTCTGGTCATTTCCACGCCGGTCACGGTGGTCAGCGGATTGGCCGCGGGAGCGCGCCGTGGGATCCTGATCAAGGGCGGAACCTACTTGGAAGATGCCCGGCTTCTGAAGGCGGTGGCGCTGGACAAGACCGGCACCATCACCGAAGGCAAACCCAAGCTGGTGAAGTGGCAGGTGTGGGGTGCCGGTGACGAGGCAGCAGTCCAGCAAATGGCTGCCAGCCTGGCGGCTCGCTCCGATCACCCGGTTTCCAAGGCGATTGTCCAGGGCTTGGACGTAAAGGGCCCAGAAGCAGAAAGCTTCAAGGCTTTGCCTGGGCGCGGCGTCGAAGGCATGGTCAATGGTGTGCGCTTGATGCTGGGCAATCACCGTCTGATCCATGAGCAAGGACTGTGCGGTCCGGAGCTGGAGGCGGAGCTGGCCACCCATGAAAAACAAGGCCGCACGGTCACCCTCCTGGCGGACGAATCGCGCGTCCTGGCGCTGTTTGCGGTAGCGGACACCATTCGCGAGACGTCGAAGCAGGCCATCGTCGACCTCAAGGCGCTGGGAGTGACGTCGGTAATGCTGACGGGTGACAACACGGCCACCGCAAAAGCCATCGCGGCGCAGGCCGGCATTGATGACGCCCGTGGAGATCTGCTTCCCGAAGCCAAGCTCGATGCCATCAAGGAAATGCAAAAGCGCTATGGCGGTACCGGAATGACCGGCGATGGCATCAATGATGCGCCGGCGCTGGCGCAGGCCGACATCGGTTTTGCCATGGGTGCGGCGGGAACCGACACGGCCATGGAAGCGGCCGATGTGGTCATCATGAACGATGACCTGCAGCGCGTCGCCGAGACGGTGCGTCTATCCAAGCGCACCCACGCCATTCTCTGGCAGAACATCACCCTGGCATTGGGCATCAAAAGCGTCTTCCTCGTGATGGCGGTCGTTGGCACGGCCACCATGTGGATGGCGGTCTTCGCGGACATGGGAGCGAGCTTGCTAGTGGTAGCCAACGGACTGCGTCTGCTTCGCGGTACACGGGTGGAGCCAGCCGCCAAGCCAAGCCGCTCAGAAACCAAGGAGCATGCGCATTCCCACTGAGCGTTCGTCAGCGCGCGCTAAGTCCACCGGTGGGCTGCGGAGCGCGTACCGAATGTCCCGCTTTCATTTCTTGGTTTTGGAGACCTCTTGCTCCACAAGGTCGGCCAGCTGTTTGTGGCCAAAGCTGGGTAGCGGGCGCCCGTTGACAAAGAAGGTCGGGGTCTTCTCGACCTTGAGGTCGGTCAGGTCCCGTACGTCCTGTTGCACCACGGCGTCCAATGCAGGGGCGGCGATGTCCGCCCGCGCCCGTTGCATGTCCAGTCCCGCATGTTCAGCCGCGTTGTAGGCCAACTCCAGGTTGGGGTTTCCATGGTCCGCCCACTGCGGCTGTGCGGCCAGCACCGCCTCCAGCACGGCCAGGTACTTGTCCTGCCGCCGGGCCGATTCCAGTAGCTTGACCACCTGCTCCGAGCCTCGGTGGAAAGGCGCATAGCGGATGACCAGCCGCACTTCGGTGGGGTACTGCTGCATCAGTTCCTTCACCACCGGATAAAAGGCGCGGCAGGTCTCGCAGGCGGGATCGAAGAACTCGACGATGGTCACGGGTGCCTCACGGGGCCCGATCACGGGTGAATGCATGCGGACCAGGCGTTCGGCTTGTCCTGCCACCTGCAGCTCCTGTGCACTTTGCACGCGGCTCTGGTACAGATTCACGCCGACAAGGAAGGCCACAAAGGCCATGCCCAGCACGAGGAAGATGATGAGTTTTCGGTGTTTCATTTGTCTGTTTTTCGCAGATAGAGGGAGAGCGAGACGGCGATGGCAATGAACGCCGCCAGTGAAAGCCAGGGCAACTCAATGCCGTAGAGGATGTCGAGCTTCTGATCGGCGCATGACACGCCGGCGCCGCAGGGGACCCAAGCCTTGGGCACCAGGCCTGCCGCCAAGAGGCTGTGGTAACCAGCCACGACCGCCCCCGCCAGCGCCAGAGGCAAGGCATAGACAGCGCCCCGGCGGTCGTCGCTGTAAAAGGCCATTCCCAGAAGCAAGGCCAGCGGGAACATGGCAATGCGCTGGTACCAGCACAAGACGCAAGGAGCCATGCCCATGACTTCGCCGATGAACAACGCACTGCCGGTGGCGGACACAGCCAGCAGCCAGGCGATCAGGAGCAGCACCGAGGGTCGGCTCATCGACACCTCCTTGAACAACGGTTCTGGCAGGAGGCACCGATCAAGGCACAACTGCGTGTGTAGATTCCAGAGCCATTCGGCCCGACAGTGGAGGACATGGAAAGATCCCGAAGGCATGCAAATGAGGCCAGCACACGCTGTGCTGGCACGCTTGGGGGGATCGGAGACGGTGGTGACCGATGCCCTGGTCAGGCCAGGGCGGGCCACTGCGGGCGTTCGGGGCGACTGGCGGACTCTGAAGACGGCCACCCGCGCGTGTCGGTGTGAAAGCGCCCCGGGGGAAAGGCTGGCTGAAGATCGCGTTGCGCCTGAAAGGCCTCGGTGCCCTGCAGATGGCAGGAACCACAGTCCACACTGGGCGCTGCATCGCCAGCTCGGGTGGATTCGTCCATTGCTACGTCCCGCAGTTGGGCGTGCTCGCAGCAATGCATTGACACAGGAGGTAAGGAACCCGGTCCGTCATCGTTGCAGTACGCGCCCACCACCGCCCAGCACAATTGCAGCGGCAACAGTACCAATAGGAATACAAGCAGACGGGTGCGGGAGTGCATCCGGAAAATTGTAGTGGCATCCGAGGCGGAACGACCACTTTGGAGCGCCGGCCGATCCAATGCCCGGCAGTGTCGAATCGATCACACAGACAGGCGCGGCAACATAACAAACTTGTAATCTTGCGGTGCGCAAGCTGTCGGCATACGGTCAGCAAACTGTCACACGTGACTCGTCGGCTGGCCAGACATTGGTGCAGTTTCCGGGGCACGTGCATTCAAACCCAAGGAGATACACATGACAGTTCGCACCTTCCTGGCCGCCTTGTCGCTTTCTGCGGCAGTTGCCCCAGCCATGGCCAGCAGCGTGATCCATCCTGCGACCACCGAGATGGGATACACGACGCACCCAGAACACGCGCAAGCCGGTAAATCGCGTGACCAGGTCCTGGCGGAGATGGATCAGTCCAAGAAGGACGGCCTGTGGCAGTACCACCGCTTTGGAGCTCCCGTACCGGTCAAGGGCAAGGTCGCGAGCCGCGGTGAAGTGCTGGCTGACCTGGAACGCTCCCAGAAGCATCCAAGCTGGGCACTTCGCCGTGTCGGTGCGCCAGTGGCGGCAATACTCGCGCCCTGACACGACTTACATTCAGCATCGCCCCCCGTCCTTGCAGTGCAAACTGCATAAGCCGAAGGGGGCAAGTCATGGCGCCGCTTCGGATGTGCGGACCGATCCCGTTGTTGTCCCGCACGAATTACGAGAATCAGACGTGATGCAGGGTGACTGCGCAGTGACCAAGAACAACTATTGCGTTCGATCCGCAGGCTGGTCAGTGAAGCGGTGGCACGCCTGAACGGCCTGTTCAACACCATCGACGCGGCCATGGGCCAGGCTTTCATTGCATGGCGCTCAACAAACAAGCGGTCCGCTGATCGCCCGCTTCTGAAAGTGAATGCTCCTGTCTCGCATACGTTGAGTGCGACAGCCTATTAGCTCTCGAACTGCTATTGCTGTCATGTTTTTGGAACCCCGGAACTCGTGAGCGATGTGTGCCTGGGCTTGATGCGAGAAAAGAAGCCCGGACACGCCACATGGATCGCGGCCGAAGACTGACTGTGGCTGTACCAACCTCTGCTCCGAGCTCCTCCTAATCCCCGGCAAGACATGGCTGGATGCCGGTTGCTCAAACGGCTTCAGCGCCTGTAGTGAAAGTAGGCGGTCGCGACGGCTGCATGGCGGGTGAAGTTGATGACTATCTGCAAACTGAAATGTGTCGTTTCTGCCTTTGCTGGTCGACGTTGCATCGCTGTTCAGCACCCCTTGTCGTTTGTCGCTACGTAGGGGTTCCATGAAGCCCAAGTCAGTCCGGGACGGCTTTCGATGCTTCCTGCAGTATTTCGCGTCCCCCGTTCGCTGCAATGGCAGCTACGACGATTCCCAATATCAGGTCCGGGATATTTGATCCCAGCCACATGACCAGGGCCCCGGACAGAACAATGGCGCCGTTAACCATGGAATCGTTATTCGTGAAAATTGCTGAGGCCTTGAAGTTCACGTCTTCACCGTGGTGACCGCGCAGCAGCCTCAGGCACACCAAGTTCAAAGCTGCATTCGCCGCAGCTATAACCATCATTGCTGGGCCCACAGGCTCCTCGTCACCGGAAAAGCGGCGCAAGACCTCCACCATCAGCAGCACGGCAAGGCCAATGAGCAAGAAGCCCGACAAACGCGCTGCGCGGACTTTGACCATAGCTGCTCGACCGACCGCGTACAAGCTGACCGCATAGACTGAAGCATCGGCAAGGTTGTCTAGGCCGGAACCCATCAGTGCGGTCGAGGCAGCCCACAGTCCAAGGCCAATACCGGCGGTGGACTGCGCCAGGTTAATCAGCAACACGGTCCACAAGATCTTGCGGTCAGCTGCATTGTTTACGTCGCGCCCGCCGAGTTCGTCGTCTTCGTCGTTTTCAGCCATGCTTGTTCCTTTCGAGTACGCACATATTCAGACCTCCAGCAACTAGAGGGTCAAGGTCGCAAGCCAAGGAACTGCTGCGGAGCATGTGGAACTGGCAGCGACGGAATCGAGGGCAAAGCCGAAAGCGTTGCGCGAAGTTCGGATGCGCTCAACATCTCTGACAAAACTTGCGCAGGCCCATTTCCGCTGTAGAGCACGTACAAAGGTACGCCACTTCGCCCAAATTTTCCCAGTTCGGCGGTAATCTCCGGGTCGCGGATCGTCCAGTCAGCGCGTAACAAAGCGACGTCCTTAGATGCAAATGCTGCCAGCACTTGCGGGTCCTGCAGCACCGTCTTCTTGTTGTACTGGCAAGTGACGCACCACGCAGCGGTGAAATCGACAAACACGGGGCGGCCGCTGGCCAGCAGTAGCTCCGCCCGGCCCGGTGCCCAGTTCTGCCAGACGCTATCACTCACCGCCGCTGCCTGCGGCGGTCGGACGGTGCTGATCTGGCCGACGAGCAGCCAGGCGCATCCTGCCGTCCATGCAACGGCGATACCCCCGACTATCAAGCGCGTGCGTCCCAACAAGCTCAGGCTCCAGGCCAGCATGCTGGTGGCAACCAACACCGCGAGCAAGGCGCCGGCCGCGTCGATCCCGGTTTGCTGCCCAAGCACCCAAATCAGCCAAGCCACCGCCGCAAACATCGGATAGGCCATCAGTTTGCGGAAGGTAACCGTCCACTCACCGGGGCGAGGCAGCAGTTGCGTAAAGGCCGGGATCCAGCTTGCGACGAGATACGGCAGCGCCATGCCAGCGCCAAGCGTCGCAAAGATCAAGATGGCCTGAGCGGCGGGCAGTGCCACCGCGAGCCCAAGCGCGGCGCCCATGAAAGGGGCCGTGCAGGGGGAGGCGACGACCACCGCCAGCACGCCGGATAAGAAAGCGTTAGCGACTGGATTGTTGCTCTGCAGAGACGCCAAACGGGCTGGAATGCACTGGCGGACCTCAAACAGTCCCGCCAGGTTCAGGCCGATCAGCGCGAACAAGACAGCCAGCGCGGCGACCACCCCGGGCACTTGCAATTGAAACCCCCAGCCGAGCTGTTGCCCCGCTCCGCGTAGCGCGACGAGTATCAGGCCCAGCGCCATAAAAGACGCGACTACCCCAGCGGAGTATGCCGCCCCGTCGAGCCGCCGAGCCCGCTGGTTTGCGGCATGCTGCGTAAAGCCGACAACCTTGATCGCAAGCACCGGGAAGACGCAAGGCATCAGGTTCAGGATCAGCCCACCGAGCAATGCGCCCAGCAAGGCAACCATGAGTGACAGCCCGGAGCCCGATTCAGTCCCGGCTGCGATCACGTTCTTGCGAAGCGCTTCCTGCAGCGCCGGCGACATAGTGACCGGCGCCGCCATTGCAGGCCAGGGCCCTTGCACCAGAGCGTCGACCCGCCATCCTTTGTTGCCTTGGGTCAGAACGATCGGCATCACATCCGGGCTCTGACTTCGCTGAGGCGAGAGCGGGACCCGTGCGGTCCAGATCTTGCCTTCCCATGCCTGGCTCCATGGCGCGGAAGTCTCGATCACTTCCTGCGACTCGGGGAAGAATTCCAACGGCGTTTCCCGAAGGTCCGCGGGCAGCCCGCTGACGCGAAGTCGCAAGGAATTTTCATCAATCGTGGCGGTGGCCTTGCCTGCTAGTTGCTTGGGCTGTGCCGCAAAGCTCGCCTGGAAGACGGGTCCATGCAGGGCTATCGCGCTCCTAGCGGGAATCGCCAGCAAAAACTCGCCTTCCTCGGGGATGCACTCCTTGCGGCACACCAACCACTGAGCCTTGAGCTTGACTTCCAGCGCGCCACCCAGAAGCGAAGGCTTGAATTCCGGCGTGATGGTCAGCGGGACCGGCAACAGCACGGTGTGCTCGTAGCCGTAGTTGATTAACGTGCCGATGGGATATTTGCGAGGCATGGGCCACGCAATCTCACCCGCCAGCACGCCGACGGGTAGTTTCCATTCCAGCTTGGTGGGAAGTCCGGAGTCCCCGGGATTTTTCCAGTACGAGTGCCACTCAGGCTGATGCGCAAGTTGCAGGCCAACCCAGACTGGTTTGCCCGGCTCCAGGCCATCGGGCGCATGGGCCAGCAGTTCGGCTCGGGTGCGCTCGGTCGCCACCACGCTCTTGCCGCCAAGCTGCGCTGATGCCGCGCCTCCCCACAGCGTGAGCAGCAGCATGAGGAGATAAGCAGTGAGGGAGGTAGGTGGCTTGAACATGGGGGGCAATGCACTTTTGGGGCGCGCGATGCACGCCATCGCAAGGGACTATAGGTGCAATGAGGGCGCGGGTTGCCCGCAGCCCGGGCCTGCCGAGGGTCTCTGATCGGGTCTGCTTGACTCTACTGCAACTAGAGGGTTTCCAATTCCTGCCAGACCTTTGTGAGGAGAGATGATGAGTACAAAAGAAACCCCGTTCCTGGAGACTGTCATCCGGTATGGCAGCTACCCGCTGATCCTTGGTGCCACCGCGCTGGTGCTTTTCGGTGCACTCGCTGGCGGCTGGCCGTATTTCCCCACGGTGCCGCTCACGGTGGCTGCAGCCCTCGCGTGCGTCGCCCTACTGGAGCGGCGGCTGCCCTTTCACACCGAATGGGCTCGCGACCACCGGGACACCATTTGCGACGCGATCCACGCAGTGGTCAATCTCGCCGTGCTCCTTGCCGTCCACGGCGTTATTGCCGCGCTGGCGCCGCTGTGGTCGGCCGGGACGTGGTGGCCCGATCAGTGGCCGTTGTGGGCACAGGCACTTGCCGTCGGTGTGGTACTCGATCTGAGTCTCTACAGTGTCCATTGGCTTAGCCACCGCGTTACCTGGCTCTGGAGGTTCCACGCGATCCACCACAGCTCAGAGCGCCTTTACTGGCTCAACGGCGAGCGCCGGCACCCCCTGCATGCGGGGATGATGGCTGCGCCCGGCTTGCTCGGCGTAGTGCTGATGGGGGCACCAGCATTGGCCGTCGGGGCATGGCTCGGCCTGCTGGCCGTGCACCTGGCCTTCCAGCACTCCAACCTGGATTACCGGGTCGGGGCGCTGCGCTTCGTGATCGGGGCCGCTGAAGTCCACCGCTGGCACCACAAGCGCGAATACGAAGACGCCCAAGTCAACTATGGCGAGTTCTGGATGCTTTGGGATCACCTCTTCGGCACCTTCCGGCTGCCCAAGCACAAGCTCGGACCCAGCGAAGTGGGGCTGAAGGAAACCGACTTTCCGATGGACTACGGGTCGCAACTGGTCCACCCCTTCCGCAGCCAGCCAAAGGCGCACGGCGCTTCCGATAAAGACTATGGGCTCGCCCGCGCCGCATTCCTGCGTGAGAAGGGTCTCGCAGCTTCTCGCGAAGCTGCCGGCGACCGGCTCGCGGCGTGGCGGGCGCTTGAGTTGGGCCATATCGTTTCGCAGCCGTATCTTGGCCTGCACTTGCGCAGTCATGCAGCGATGCTCGGTCTGGCGTGGAGAACTCACTTTTGTTCCGAGATGCTGGTCCAAGTCGTCCGTCTCGCGTTGGCTCCCTTGGGTCATGCCCTTGGCTGTATCCCTCCCCGGAACGTTGGCACCGGGCGCTTTGGTGTGATGGAGCATGGACCGTGGCCATCGGAGTTGGACCCGGTCACCTTGCACCGCCGATAGGATACCTGGCCATGACGAACGAACAAAATCGCATTGCCGCTGAGCTGGGCGTCGATCCGCACTTCGATGTGTCAGCAGAGATCACCAAGCGCACGCAATTCCTCATGGAGTACGCGCGCGGCGCCGCCGCAGGATCGCTTGTGCTCGGGATCAGCGGCGGGGTGGATTCCAGCGTCGCCGGGCGGCTGTGCCAACTCGCTGCAGAGCAGTCGCGCTCCTCGGGCATGCCGGTTCGCTTCATCGCGATGCGGCTTCCATATGGAGTGCAGGCCGACCAGGCTGACGCCCAGCGCGCGGTGGCCTTCATCGATCCAGATGAAACGCTGGCCATCGACATCAAGCCGGCTGCCGACGCAATGCTCGCGCAGCTGAAGGCCGGTGGCCTCAAGTTCAACGACCAGTGGCAGGAAGACTTCGTGCTTGGCAACGTCAAGGCGCGCCAGCGAATGATCGCGCAGTACGCCGTTGCAGGCACAAACAGCGGACTTGTGGTCGGTACGGACCATGCCGCCGAGGCTGTGATGGGTTTCTTCACCAAGTTCGGTGACGGCGGATTCGACATGAGTCCGCTGGGCGGCCTCACCAAACGTCGCGTTCGCGCGATGGCCCAGGCGCTCGGCGCAGACGAGAAGCTAGCGCACAAAGTTCCCACCGCAGATCTGGAAACCATGCGCCCGCTGCGCCCCGACGAGGTAGCGCTGGGCGTCAGCTACGATGCTATAGACGACTTCCTGGAAGGTGGGCAGGTGGACCCGGCCAGCGCCGAAGTCATCCTGCAGACCTACCGCCGTACGGCCCACAAGCGGGGGCTGCCTGCCGTACCGGCTCCCCAGCGCACCGCCTGAGTCTCAGGCGGGCTCGGCCAAGCCGTTAAGAATGCCGCACTCGCGTGCCGTGCGGGCGGTATCGCAGGAGCGCCGCAGCTCCGTCAACTCGCGCTCCAACTCTCGCAGCTCCATGATCTTGGTCCGCACCTGGGCGATATGAGAGTCCACCAGCGAGTTCACCTCACCGCAGTCCAGCTCAGGCCGATCCCGGAAACCCAGCAGCTGGCGGATTTCATCAAGGGTCATGTCTTTGGCCCGGCAGCGTCGGATGAACAGCAAGCGCTTCAGGTGAACATCGTCATACAGTCTGAAATTACCCTCGCTACGCGCTGGCTCGAGCAACAAGCCCTCGGATTCGTAAAAGCGCACAGTCTGCACCAGACAGTCCGCTCTTTTGGCTAGTTCACCGATCCGCAGCATGGTTGTTCCCCCTCAAGGCTTGACTCTATATCAACTAGAGATTGTTCAATCATGCCATGCGGGGAAAAGCCTCGCCAACGAACAGTGAGCGATCCATGAACAAAGACCCTGTAAATAGCTGCGGCTGCTCGGGCGGCAATGGCCAACCTGTGACTACCGGGAAGCGGGCCGGCCCGGATGTAACTATTTTCCATATTAGCAACATGGACTGCCGCCGCGAGGAAGGACTAGTGAGGTACACACTGGAATCTATACCTGGCGTAGAGCGAATGGAATTCGACCTTCCTCAGCGCAAGCTAACCGTTACGCACAAATTGGTCACAGCCGATGCCCTGCAAAGCGCATTGAACGCGGTGGGCATGAAAGCGCAAGCCGTGCCAGATGAGGCCGTCTTGACCATCTACCGAATCGAGAACATGGACTGTCCGAGCGAGGAGAAGATCATCCGCTCGAACCTGGGGGCGGTTGAGGGAGTTCAGGAGCTGCAATTTGACTTGGCGGGTCGCACCTTATCGATCAAGCACATCGCCGAGTCGCGTACTCTGATTGAGCAGGTTCTGGCTGCCATTGGCATGCATGCCAAAGAACAGACCGCCGGTCCCGGGGGGGCGGTGGCAGCCGTGCTCCTTGTCGAGTCCCCTACGCCTCAGCCTCGGCCAACCGAGCCAGCTTCCCCGACTCTGGCCGGCAAGCGCGTAACGTACCGGATCGAGAACATGGATTGCCCAACCGAGGAGGCGCTGATCCGCAACCGCTTGGGAAAGGTGCCAGGCGTAACTGCCCTGGACTTCAACCTCATGCAACGGGTACTGGGCGTTCAGCACAATCTTCCCTCGCCAGCGCCGATCGAAAAGGCGCTCGATTCAATCGGCATGCGGGCCGAGAGGCTCGACCTCCACACCGTCACCACGCAGCTTCGAATCGCCAAGATGGACTGCCCGACTGAGGAAAACTTGATTCGAGGCAAGCTGCAAGGCATGTCAGGCGTGCTAGAGCTGGACTTCAACCTGTTGCAGCGCACGCTCACGATCCGACATTCTCCTGACGCAATCAAGCCGGTGATCGAAGCGATCGAGTCACTGGGCATGGAAACCGAAGTGCACAAAACCGATGAGCCGCGCGCCTCTCAGGCACCCACGCACAAGGCCAGTTGGTGGCCACTGGCAGTCTCGGGTGTCACTGCGGTGCTCGCCGAAGGCGTCTACTGGGCCAACGATGGATTTCACTGGGCGGTGGTCGTGCTCGCCCTAGTCTCGATTTTCACTGGCGGCCTGAGCACCTACAAGAAGGGCTGGATCGCCCTGAAAAACCGCAACCTGAACATGAACGCGCTGATGTCCATCGCAGTCACAGGCGGTATGGCAATTGGACACTGGCCCGAGGCGGCCATGGTCATGTTCCTCTTTGCGCTGGCCGAAGTGATCGAGGCGAAGTCGCTAGACCGCGCCCGCAATGCGATTCGCGGGCTGATGGACCTGGCACCAGAGACCGCGACCATGCGGCAGGCCGACGGCTCGTGGAAAGAAATGCCGGCTAAGGAGATCGGCAAGGGCGCACTGGTTCGCGTGCGTCCCGGTGAGCGCATTGCACTGGACGGCCTCATCACAACAGGCCGTTCGGCCATCAACCAGGCCCCCATTACCGGCGAGAGCCTTCCCGTCGAGAAGGCGGAAGGCGACCAGGTGTTCGCCGGCACGATCAACGAGACCGGCTCCTTTGAGTACAAGGTCACCGCTGGCGCAAGCGACTCGACTCTCGCGCGCATCATCCACGCAGTGGAGTCCGCGCAGGGCAGCCGCGCGCCCACGCAGCGCTTCGTCGATCAGTTCGCACGGGTCTACACCCCGGCTGTGTTCTTGGTGGCCTTGCTGGTTGCAGTCGTACCACCGCTGGCCTTCGACGGTGCCTGGTTCGACTGGATCTACAAGGCACTGGTGCTGCTGGTGATCGCGTGCCCCTGTGCTTTGGTGATTTCCACACCCGTCACGATTGTCAGCGGTCTGGCCGCCGCCGCCAGGCGCGGCATCCTGATCAAGGGCGGCGTGTATCTGGAGGGCGGGCGAAAACTCAAGGCCTTGGCGCTGGACAAGACCGGCACACTCACCCACGGCAAGCCTGAGCAAACCGACTTCCTGGCGCTGATCGGCGATGCCCAGCAGGTGGCGGCCTGGGCTGCGAGCCTCGCTGCGCGATCAGACCACCCAGTGTCTCAAGCCATTGCCCGCAAGGCGCACCGGGACGGCCTCTCGCTGCACGAAGTTGAAGATTTCGCGGCGTTGCCGGGGCGCGGTGTGCGCGGCCGCATTGCCGGCCGGATGCTGCAGATGGGCAATCACCGTCTCGCGAAAGAGCTCGGCCTCAGCGAGGTCGCGTTGCAATCCCAGCTGCAAGCCCTGGAGCGCCAGGGCAAGACAGCCGTCCTGCTGATGAACGACACCACGGTGCTCGGCATCTTCGCCGTCGCTGACACAGTGAAGGAAACCAGCCGCGAAGCCGTGGCCGACCTGCAGTCGCTCGGCGTGCGCACGCTGATGCTCACCGGGGACAACCAGTACACGGCGGACGCCATCGCGGCCCAGGTCGGGATCTCCGAAGCCCGTGGCGACCAGCTGCCCGAAGACAAGCTCAAGACTATTGAGAGCCTCATCGGCGGTGGGGGCCAGGTCGGCATGGTGGGGGACGGCATCAACGACTCGCCCGCCCTTGCGCGTTCCGACATTGGTTTCGCCATGGGTGCGGCCGGCACCGACACCGCTATCGAGACGGCCGACGTCGCCCTGATGGACGACGACCTGCGCAAGATTCCGACGTTCATCCGCCTGTCTCGCACCACGGCCTCGATACTGACGCAAAACATCGTTCTGGCTCTGGGCATCAAGGCGGTTTTCCTCGCGCTGACGTTCACGGGCCATGCCACGATGTGGATGGCAGTGTTCGCAGACATGGGAGCTAGCATGCTCGTCGTCTTCAATGGCTTGCGCCTGCTCAAGCTCAAGACGGCCTGACGGGCATGCAAGCGATGGACACCGCAACACAGTGGACGAGACACTGGCTGTATGACTGGGGTGGCGCCAACGTGGACCTCTTCCATGCCATCCAGCGCGCGCTGTCTGACGGCTGGCTCTGGGCGCCCGAAATCCTCAGCATGCTCGGTAGCTACTGGGGAGCGCCTGCAGTTGTGCTCCTGATGCTGGTTTGGCGGCGAGCACTGTTTCGGGGAGGGTCAACTCCGCTTGACGTGCCGTTGTGCAGATTGGTGCTCGGCCTGGCCTTTGCGATCGCCGTTGCCGCGATCTTCAAGGCGGTTTTCGCGCTGCCGCGTCCGTTCGAGGTCATGGGAGATGTGGTGTACCGAGCCCACTCTGCACCTGACAGCCGGTACACGATGCCCAGCGGCCACTCGGTCTACGTCGGCGTCCTGGCGGCAGCACTTTGGCCTGCACTGGGCAGGGTGGGCAGGGTCGGCTCGCTGGTGTTTGCCGCTGCTGTGGGCTGGTCCCGCATCGTACTAGGCGCGCATTTTCCAATGGACGTGATCGCCGGCCTTGCCCTGGGTTGGGCGTGCGCTGCGGGTGCGGGCTCTTGGTCCCAACGCATAGCGCGAGTGGTGCCGATCACAAGGCGGCGCTTATGAATGTCGCTGTCAGGCCAAGCTGGGGCCGTTGTGTGCGTCTACCTGTGCTGCGCGAATTCGGGCGATCTGGTTCGGTTTCGGACCTTCCTCCTTCAGGCTCTACTAGCGCTAGTGAAAAAACATCAGGTTCCGTTTCATGCCTCGTCAGTGACGAGCGTTAAGTCCTCAAATCGAAGTGAAACCATATGAATCATCTCTCCAGAAAATTGCAGTGGTATGCACTCGCGATCTTTGCTTTTCTCGCCGATCAGGCTACCAAGAGCTATATCGATGCGACGACACCCTTGGGATGGTCGCGCGAGGTCACACCTTTCTTTAATCTCGTTCACGTGCTCAATCCGGGCGCGGCTTTCAGCTTCCTCGCTGGCGCAGGTGGCTGGCAGCGGTGGTTCTTCCTCGTGATCGCTCTTGTGGTCTCAGCCTGGCTGGTGCGGCAGCTGTACAGCCCACTGCGAAAGCTGGAAGGTCTTTCTTACAGTCTTATCCTGGGCGGCGCCTTGGGCAACGCATTCGACCGGGCAGTGCGGGGTCAAGTCATTGACTACCTCGACTTTCACCTGCGCGGATGGCACTGGCCTGCCTTCAACATCGCCGACATGGCCATCATGGGCGGAGCGATGGCGCTGGTGCTCGCATCGCTGATGAGCAAGAAGAGTCCTACCGTAGCGAATGAGCCTCGGTGAACCAACGTGCCACTGGACGCTCCAATCGGATATGCCCCCGGTCCCCAATCACCAAACAGATGCACACATGAAACCTCTTCGACGCCTGCTTGCTATTGCGGCGGCCTCCTTGATGCTCGCGGGATGCATGAATTCCTCGGCTGCCCCAGAGAGCTCTTTCACTCTGCTGGACGGATCGACGATGACCACTTCAGACCTCAAGGGAAAGGTGGCTTTGATTAACTTCTGGGCGACCAGTTGCACCACATGCGTGGCGGAGATGCCCATGCTGTCGGCCACATACGAAAAGTTCCGCAGCCGCGGCTACGAGACCATTGCTGTGGCCATGAACTATGACCCCCCGGTCTATGTGGGGTCGTCTCAGAAAACGGAAAATAAAGCACGCTAAGCCGGTTGCAGAGGCCGTAGCGGCCTGAACTTCCCCGCGCCGATCTTGGCGCTGCTGCGCCATAGGTAATCACCGGTCAGGTTGATGTGCTCCCAGCCGAGTGGCGACAGGTACTGCAATAGCGAGTCATCGACGGCATGACCATTGCCGCGCAACGCATGCGCCGCACGCTCCAGGTAGACCGTGTTCCACAGCACGATGGCCGCCGTCACCAGGTTGAGGCCGCTGGCCCGGTAGCGCTGCTGCTCGAAACTGCGGTCACGGATTTCACCAAGGCGGTTGAAGAACACGGCACGGGCCAGCGCATTGCGCGCCTCGCCCTTGTTCAGCCCGGCATGCACGCGGCGGCGTAGCTCGACGCTTTGCAGCCAGTCGAGGATGAACAGCGTGCGCTCGATGCGGCCCAACTCGCGCAGCGCGACGGCCAAGCCGTTCTGGCGCGGGTAGCTGCCGAGTTTCCTGAGCATCAGCGAGGCCGTCACCGTGCCCTGCTTGATCGAGGTGGCCAGCCGCAGGATTTCGTCCCAATGGGCGCGGACGTGCTTGATGTTGAGCGTGCCGCCGATCATCGGCTTGAGCGCGTCATAGGCGGCATCGCCCTTCGGGATGTAGAGCTTGGTGTCGCCCAGGTCGCGGATGCGCGGCGCGAAGCGGAAGCCCAAGAGGTGCATCAGGGCGAAGACGTGATCGGTGAAGCCCGCCGTGTCGGTGTAGTGCTCCTCGATCCGCAGGTCGGATTCGTGGTACAGCAGGCCGTCGAGCACGTAGGTTGAGTCGCGCAGGCCGACATTGACCACCTTGGTGTGGAATGGCGCGTATTGGTCGGAGATGTGGGTGTAGAAAGTCCGTCCTGGGCTGCTGCCATATTTTGGGTTGATGTGCCCCGTGCTCTTTGCCTTGCTAGCGGTTCGGAAATTCTGTCCGTCCGATGATGATGTGGTGCCATCGCCCCAGTGCCCGGCAAAGGGATGCCGAAACTGAGCGTTGACCAGTTCAGCCAACGCTGTCGAGTACGTTTCGTCGCGGGTATGCCAGGCTTGCAGCCAAGCGAGCTTCGCGTAGTTCGTGCCGGGGCAGGACTCGGCCATCTTGGTCAGGCCCAGGTTGATCGCGTCGGCCAGGATCGTGGTCAACAACAGGTTCTTGTCCTTGGCCAGATCGCCCGATTTCAAGTGCGTGAAGTGCCGGGTGAAGCCCGTCCACTCATCGACTTCGAGCAGCAGTTCGGTGATCTTGACGTGCGGCAGGACCATGGCTGTCTGGTCTATCAGCGCCTGCGCGGTGTCGGGCACCGCCGCATCCAGCGGCGTGATCTTCAAGCCCGACTCGGTGATGATGGCATCCGGCAGGTCGTTGGCTGCCGCCATGCGGTTGACGGTGGCAAGTTGTGCTTCCAGCAGCGTCAGCCGCTCATGCAGATATTGTTCGCAGTCGGTGGCCACGGCCAGCGGCAATTCGCTGGACTGCTTGAGGCTGGTGAACTTCTCGGGCGGTACCAGGTAGTCCTCGAAGTCCTTGAACTGGCGTGAACCCTGCACCCAGATGTCGCCCGAGCGCAGGGAGTTCTTCAACTCGGACAGCGCGCACAGTTCGTAGTAGCGCCGGTCGATGCCGGCGTCGGTCATCACCAGTTTCTGCCAGCGCGGCTTGATGAAGCCGGTCGGTGCATCGGCTGGCAGCTTGCGGGCGTTGTCGGTGTTCATGCCGCGCAGCACCTCAATGGCATCAAGCACGTTTTTGGCGGCGGGCGCGGCCCGCAGCTTGAGCACGGCAAGGAATTCCGGTGCATAGCGGCGCAGGGTGGCGTAGCTCTCGCCGATGCGATGCAGGAAATCGAAGTCATCGGGTTGCGCGAGCTTCTGCGCCTCGGTGACGCTCTCGGCAAAGGAATCCCAGGACATGACGGCCTCGATGGCGGCAAACGCATCGCGGCCTGATTGCTTGGCGTCGATCAGCGCCTGACCGATGCGCCCGTACAGACGTACCTTGGCGTTGATGGCCTTGCCTGACGCCTGGAACTGCTGCTGATGCTTATTCTTGGCAGCGTTAAACAGCTTACCCAGGATGCGGTCGTGCAGGTCGATGATTTCGTCGGTGACGGTGGCCATGCCCTCGGTGGCCAGCGCCACGAGAGTGGCGTAGCGCCGTTGCGGCTCGAATTTGGCCAGGTCGGCGGGTGTCATCTGGCCGCCCTCGCGGGCAATCTTGAGCAGGCGGTTCTGGTGAACCAGCCGCTCGATGCCGGTAGGCAGATCGAGTGCCTGCCATGCCTTGAGGCGTTCGATGTGTTCCAGCATATGCCGCGAATTTGGCTTGGCCGGTGACTGGCGCAACCAAGCCAACCAGGTCGTCTTGCCGTTGTCCCGGCGCTTGAGCAGATCGTCGAGGCGGCGGCGATGCGCGTCCGCCAGTGGTTCGGCCAAGGCGTCGTAGATGCGCCGGTTAGCACGGGTGATCGCCTCGGCACTCGCCCGCTCGACGGCGTTGAGGGCGGGCAGAATGACCGACTGCCGCCGCAGGTGCCCGATCAAGACGCTGGCCAGCACGATGCCTTTGTCGGTTTGCATCGCCAGCTCGGTCAGCATCTGGACGGCCTGCCGGTAATGGCTCATGGTGAAGGGCCGGAAACCGAACACGGTTTGCAGCTCGCTCAGGTGCTCGCGCCGGGTCTGCTCCCGCTGGCCGTACTCGTTCCAGCTTTCGACGCCGACCTTGAGCTGGTCGGCGACCAGCTTCAACAAGGGCGGGAACGGTAGTTCATCGACGCCCAGGATGACGCCGGGAAAGCGCAGGTAACAGAGCTGCACCGCGAAGCCCAGCCGATTGGCTGGCCCGCGCCGCTGTCGGATGATCGAGAGGTCGGTATCGTTGAATGTGTAATGTCGGATCAGGTCGTCCTTGGAGTCCGGCAACGCCAGCAGGCTTTCCCGCTCGGCGGCGGACAGGATGGAACGACGTGGCATATTTACTGATCCGTTCTCAAGTATTGATACAGGGTTTCGCGACTGATTCCGAATTCACGAGCAAGCTTGGTCTTTTGCTCGCCAGCCTCGACACGTTGGCGCAGTTCGGCAATACGCTCAGACGACAGGGATTTCTTCCTGCCACGGTAAGCCCCGCGTTGCTTGGCGAGCGCAATACCCTCGCGCTGACGCTCGCGGATCAGGGCGCGCTCGAACTCGGCGAACGCGCCCATCACCGAGAGCATCAGGTTCGCCATCGGAGAGTCTTCGCCAGTAAAACTGAGGTGTTCCTTGACGAATTCGATATGCACGCCGCGTTGTGTCAGCGTTTGCACGATCCGGCGCAAATCATCGAGATTGCGCGCCAGGCGATCCATGCTATGCACCACCACGGTGTCGCCGGTGCGGGCGAAGCTTATCAGCGCTTCCAGTTGCGGACGCTTGACATCCTTGCCGGATGCCTTGTCGCTAAAAGCGCGATCAACCTTGACGCCTTCCAGTTGCCGGTGCTGACCCTGATATACCCAATGCGCTGTCCAGTCATGGAATTCCCTGCAAAATGTCAGGGAAGACTCTATGACCTTCAACGAGATATGTCAATAAATGCAAAATTCAATCCTATCCTGACGCAATTTACACATGGCATCTGACATCAGGTTAGGGTGTGCCTCAACCTGACGGCGGCGAATCACAAGCGTCCGGTTTGACGCTGGTTTCGGTCGCAGTGCTGGCCCGCGCCTGGAAGCGCTGATAGCACTCCAGCCCGCAGAAATGCTCCACGTACTCGGCCCCTTCCGGCGTGAAGGCGGCATCGAGCGGGATTTCCTTGCAGCACACGCAGCAACTGGTGCTCGGTTCATTGGCGTTCATGGTGGTGTTCCTCCATTGGTTGACGAAGCCGACGAAGGCCGCCGCCGGCATCGGCCTGGCGAACAGGAAACCCTGCACCGTGTCGCAACCCGCCTGCCGCAACCACGCAAGGCAGTCGGGTGTTTCCACACCCTCGGCTACCACCTCCATGCCCAGCCCGTGCGCGAGCTGGATCACCGCCCGCACGATAGTTTGGTCACGGGCATCATCCGGGAGCCTGGCGACAAAGGATTGGTCGATTTTCAATGTGGTGATGGGGCAGCATTTCAGATGTTGCAGGCAGGAATAGCCGGTGCCGAAGTCGTCGGCGGCGAAGCGCACGCCGATGGCGCGCAAGGCGTCGAAACTGGCGAACAGGGCTGGATTGCCGAATGCGACCGATTCGGTCAGTTCGATCTCCAGAAGCTCGGCGGGCAGGGCCATATCGGCCAGCACCCGCTTTACCTCGTCGTCGAACGTTGGCCCAACCTGGCTGGCGGACACATTGACGGCAAGACGGAACGGTTGCCATGCCGGTCCTTGCCACTTGTGCATCTGGCGACAGGCCTCGCCCAGCACCCACGCGCCTATTTCCGGCATCAGGCCGAACGACTCGGCCAGCGGCAGGAACTGGCCGGGCGGCAACAGGCCAAGCCTCGGATGCCGCCAGCGCATCAACGCTTCCGCGCCAGCGATCCGGTGATCGCGCAGATCGACCAGCGGCTGGTAATCCAGGTCAAGCTGTCCGCGCGCCGCCGCCTGCGCCAACTCGGCCGCCGTCCATCCGGCGGGCTGCGAACTCGTCATGATCCGCCCCGGAAGGCGCGCAGCAGCCGCGTTACGGCCAGAACGAACAAGCCGGTCAGCGCGAGCGCGGCAACACCCCAATGCTCGCCAAGGAAGGCACCGGCGGTCGTCCCGGCCAGCACGGCGGCGAGAATCGGCAGATGGCAGGGACAGGTCAGCACAGCCAACACGCTCCACAGGTAGCCTGTGATGGGTCTGGGCATCTCGGGCGGCCAGTTTTCAGCGGTACTCATGACAAGATTTCCGCATGTGTCGGCTCGGTCGGCATGGCAACCAGTTGCGCGTCCAGGTCGGCCAGCGCCTCGCGCCGGCATTCAACGAGCTGACGTAGCACGGCAAGCTGCATGGCGGCTTTGTCGCTATCCGCCGCATCGAGCCGCGCAACAGGTAGTCGCGCACGACATGCACGTTCACCCCCGCGTCATGGGCTAGTTGCGACACTGTATAAACGCTCATCGCACACCTCCTTTTCCTCACCCGGCGCAGCAGGAAAGCTGCTTCACATCCTTGTTGAAGGTCTGCGCCGCGAGCTTCAACCCTTCGACCATCGTCAGGTAGGGGAACAACTGGTCGGCCAGTTCCTGCACCGTCATCCGGTTGCGAATCGCCAGTGCGGCCGTCTGGATCAGTTCGCCCGCTTCCGGGGCCACTGCCTGCACGCCGATCAGTCGTCCGCTGCCTTCTTCAACCACCAGTTTGATGAAGCCGCGCGTGTCGAAGTTGGCGAGCGCGCGCGGCACGTTGTCCAGCGTTAGCGTGCGACTATCAGTTTTGATGCCGTCATGGTGCGCTTCCGCCTCGCTGTAGCCTACGGTCGCCACTTGCGGGTCAGTGAACACCACGGCCGGCATCGCGGTCAGGTTCAGGGCCGCGTCACCGCCGGTCATGTTGATCGCGGCGCGAGTGCCGGCCGCTGCCGCCACATAGACGAACTGCGGCTGGTCGGTGCAGTCGCCTGCGGCGTAGATGTGTTCCACGCTTGTACGCATGCCGGGGTCGATGACGATAGCGCCTTGCGGGGTGAGCGTGACGCCCGTCGCATCCAGTGCCAGCTTGCGTGTGTTGGGCGCGCGGCCGGTGGCGACCAGCAGCTTGTCGGCGCGCAGTTCGCCGTGCGCCGTGGTGAGCACGAATTCGCCGTCCCCTTCACCATTGATATACGCGACCTGGCTGGCCTGGGTGTGTTCCCTCACCTCGATGCCCTCCATGCGGAATGCGGCCGTGACGGCTTCGCCTATAGCTGGGTCTTCGCGGAAGAACAGCGTGCTGCGAGCCAGGATCGTCACCTTCGCTCCGAGTCGGGCGAACGCCTGCGCCAGCTCCAGCGCCACCACTGATGAGCCAATCACGGCCAGGCGCTTAGGAATCGTCTCGCTGACCAGCGCTTCAGTGGAAGTCCAGTACGGAGTGTCTTTCAGGCCGGGAATCGGCGGCACGGCCGGGCTCGCGCCGGTGGCGATCAGGCAGCGGTCGAATGCCACCACGCGCTCGCCGCCGTCGTTGAGTTGCACGATCAGGTTGCGATTGTCCTTAAAGCGGGCGGAGCCGTGCAGCACAGTGATCGCCGGATTGCCCTCCAAGATGCCTTCGTACTTGGCGTGGCGCAGTTCATCGACGCGGGCCTGCTGCTGGGCCAGCAGCGCCGTGCGCTGGATGGTCGGCGTGGTAGCGGCGATGCCGCCATCGAACGGGCTTTCCCGGCGCAGATGGGCGATATGGGCGGCGCGGATCATGATCTTGGACGGCACACAACCGACATTGACGCAGGTGCCGCCGATGGTGCCGCGCTCGATCAGCGTGACACGTGCGCCTTGCTCGACGGCCTTCAGCGCCGCTGCCATCGCGGCCCCGCCGCTGCCGATGACGGCGATATGCAATGCGCCGCTGCTACCCGTCTTGTCGTTTCTGCCCAGCAGATCGCGCATCTTGTCGAGCAATCCGCCCGGCGTCGAAACTGAGGGGGCATCGGCCAGCGTGGCCCGATAACCGAGTCCAGCTACAGCGGCCGTCAGCGCGTCGGGTGACGTGCCGAGCTCAATGGCGAGCTTGGCGCTGCCCTTGGCGTAGGAGACATCCGCTGATTGCACGCCGGGCACTTTCTCCAGGGCGTCCTTGACATGCACTGCGCACGAGTCGCAAGTCATGCCGGTGATTTTGAGAGTGCTCATACCATCGTTCCTTATTCGTGTGGGCCGCCGTGTCGCACGGTCAGCCGTCTTTCACAAGCGCTTGGCGGGGAGTTCGCAGCCGTCCGGTCCGCAACGGCGATGCGCCGGCGACACGAAGTCCCAGATCGACACCCCAATCATCAAGGCCAGGCCGACGTACATCAGGTTCGCCGTCCACCAGTTGCCGAGCAGCCAGACCGTGGCCGCAAACACGATGGCCGGGCCGATCATGCCGAGCAGACTGCGCAGCCATTGCCGATGACTGAACCAACCCAGCGCGTTCGCCAGGAAGGCCAGCGCGGCAAACAGCGGCAGCAGGCGGCTGATGAACAGTCCCTCGTACTGGCTCAAGAAGCCCAGCCCGATGGCCGCGCCGAAGCTGGCGAGGGCTGGAAAGCAGGCGGCGCAGCCCATCGCGGAAACGACGCTGCCGAGCGCGCCGGTTTTATCGGCAATGCGTGTCATCAGTCCCATGAAGCGGCTCTCGCTGTTGTCGTTGGCTTGCTGGCTCACTGCTTGACGCTGGACGGATAGCCGGCGTCTGCGGTGGCCTTGGTCAGCTTCTGTACGCTGGCCTTGGTGTCGTCAAAAGTGACGACGGCCTCGCGCTTCTCGAAGCCCACATCGACCTTGCTCACGCCTTCGACCTTGGAGAGCGCTTTCTTGACTGTGATCGGGCAGGCGGCGCAAGTCATGCCGGGAACCGCTAGCGTGACGGTCTGGGTAGCGGCCCACACCGGGGCAACAGCGGCGGCGAGGGCAAGGGAGGCAAACAGTTTCTTCATGATGAACTCCTGGTTAATAGAAAAATGGAACGACATAGGGAAATCCAAGCGCGACCAGGACCAGCACGGCCACGATCCAGAAAATCAGCTTGTAGGTGGCGCGCACCTGCGGAATCGCGCAGACCTCACCTGGCTTGCATGCCTGCACGGGCCGGTAAATCCGCTTCCAGGCGAAGAACAGCGCCACTAGCGCCGCGCCGATGAACAACGGTCGATAGGGTTCCAGCACCGTCAGGTTGCCGATCCAAGCACCGGAGAAGCCCAGGGCGACCAGTACTAGCGGCCCCAGGCAGCAGGTCGATGCAAGAATGGCGGCCAGCCCGCCGGCGAAGAGCGCACCGCGCCCGTTTTGTGGTTCAGACATACGTTGGCCCTTTTGAATTTGGATTGGATAGCGTAACCTTACTTCCGTACTCATGTACGGAGTCAAGCGATATGGAAAATAATTTGGAAAACCTGACCATTGGCGTTTTTGCCAAGGCGGCCGGGGTCAACGTGGAGACAATCCGCTTCTATCAGCGCAAGGGCCTGTTGCCGGAACCGGACAAGCCTTACGGCAGCATCCGCCGCTATGGGGAGGCGGACGTGGTTCGGGTGAAATTCGTGAAATCGGCACAGCGGCTGGGGTTCAGTCTGGACGAGATTGCCGAGCTGTTGCGGCTCGACGATGGCACCCACTGCGAGGAGGCCAGCAGCCTGGCCGAACACAAGCTCAAGGACGTGCGCGAGAAGATGGCCGACTTGGCGCGCATGGAAACCGTGCTGTCTGAACTCGTGTGCGCCTGCCATGCACGAAAGGGGAATGTTTCCTGCCCGTTGATCGCGTCACTACAGGGCGAAGCAGGCCTGGCAAGGTCAGCTATGCCTTAGCGTGCTTTATTTTCCGTTTTCTGAGGTGCCCCCGTTCGGGCCTGGGCGGCAACGCCACCCAGACCTCGGTGGAAGGCGTGTTCGCCGCCGGCGACGTGGCCGACCAGCACTACCGCCAGGCGATCACCTCGGCCGGCTTCGGCTGCATGGCCGC
>LNAP01000201.1_pt1 | contig 37132 bp, 40 predicted proteins | sample 602601 | NCBI WGS metagenome assembly LNAP01 (sample SAMN02440304, study PRJNA202911) | soil metagenome | biome: Subtropical and temperate rainforests or woodlands; isolation source: soil samples (1 kg each in a 20% v/v slurry with milli Q water) were... ... | reverse complement strand
CGCGTGGTGCAGGCGCGGCGCCACGGCAGGGTTTTGTCGAACCAGCCGGGGATCACCCGGTCGGTGAAGTGCGGGTACAGCACGATGTCGTTGCCGCTGTAGGGCAAGTCGAGGTGATAGTCCTGCAGACCGCCATCGCGGAAGGTTCCGGCGCCAGCGCCGGGCAGGTCACGCACGCCTTCCATCACCATCGGGATCGAACCCGAGGCGAGCAGGGCCTGACGCAGGTTGCCGACATTCAGCGCGACGAAGCGTGACGGGAAGTCATTCAGCGCATCGACCGGTGGCGCCAGGCGCGGGTCGTGGAGGATCAGCCGCTCGAAATGCCGCGATAGCCGTGCGCGACTGCGCAGGTTGTCGGCGATTACCGACGACAGGCCCAGCCCGAGGCGACCGCGATGATCATCCGCGAGCAGGCCGTGGCTTTTGACCACCATGATGTTCAGTCGGTAATGGGCGTTGTCCAGAATCGAGGCGTCATGGCCGTCGAGCAGGTCATCGAGCATACGCTGCGAGCTCTGGCTGATCTGCGCCATGGTCACGCCCTTGGCGAAATTCTGCTCGGTGTAGAGATGACCGAGACGGCGGATGCCTTCGGCGGCATCGGGCAGGCAGGCGCTGGCGAAGCGCCAGGAGCCGACCGATGCGCCGATCAGCGACCGTTCGCGTGGCGCGGCGGGCAGCCATTCGCCGAACAACGCCAGGTCCAGGCCTTGAATTCCCAACGCCTTGGGCCCGCCAGCAGCGCCCGGCAATGTGCCGACATCGGCGGCGTTCAAACCGTGTTCACGGATGCGCGCGAAGGCGCGGGGACCGGCCTTGAGGGTCAGGGAAGGGAACTTGATGTGGATGGCGGTCATACCGGTCTCGATGTCTGGCAAGCGGGGGATTATAAGCGTGTCGCAATCAATCAATGTAGGCGCTGCCGAAGGCTGCGATCTGTTGATCTTGCTTGTTGGCGCCTATGAAGCCGCCAAAAATCAAAAGATCGCAGCCTTCGGCAGGAGGGGGGCGTCAGTGATATCGTGATGCAATCATCGATGATGGCAATTCAGTTTCAATTAAGTTCGAATCGCTAAGGTGACTGCCGTACGCAACACATAAAAAATACGGAGACATCCCATGAAAACCCTGACTGCCCTGATCACCACCTCCCTCATTGCCATCACCGCCAGCCTCGCCCATGCCCGTGACCTGGGTCCCGACGAAGCTCTGCGGCTACGCGACGCTGGTACCATTGTGTCTTTCGAGAAGCTCAACGCCACGGCACTGGCCAAACACCCTGGCTCGACAATTACCGAAACCGAGCTGGAAGAAGAGTACGGCAAGTACATCTATCAGGTGGAGCTGCGCGACCCACAAGGCATTGAATGGGACCTGGAATTGGACGCTGTCAGCGGGCAGGTTCTCAAGGATCATCAGGATACGTAATGAAGGTGTGTTCATTTTCACGCATGGCGCTGGTGCTCCTGGCGTTTTGCTCGGTGGTCATGGCCCGCGACCTGGATCAGGACGAAGCCCTGCGCCTGCGTCAGCGGGGCGTGATCATGCCGCTCGAACAGTTGTTGAAGCAGGCAATGGACCGCTATCCCGGGTCGAAACTGCTGGAAGCCGAGCTCGAAGAGAAACACGACGTCTACATTTATGAAGTCGAGTTGCTGACCACCGAAGGCGTGGTCCGTGAGCTGGACGTCGACGCCATCACAGGCCAGTTACTGAAAGACAAGGAAGATTGACCGATGCGATTGCTGCTGGTGGAAGACCATGTGCCCCTGGCCGACGAACTGATCGCCGGCCTCAACCGTCAGGGTTACGCCGTGGACTGGCTGGCCGACGGCCGTGACGCGGTGTATCAGGGCAGCAGCGAACCCTATGACCTGATTATCCTCGACCTGGGTTTACCGGGTTTGCCAGGGCTCGACGTGCTGGCGCAGTGGCGCGCGGGCGGGCTCGCCACGCCGGTGCTGATCCTGACGGCGCGCGGCTCCTGGGCCGAACGGATCGAAGGCCTCAAGGCCGGTGCCGATGATTACTTGACCAAACCTTTCCATCCTGAAGAACTGCACCTGCGCATCCAGGCGCTGTTGCGCCGCTCCCATGGCAAGGTCAATCAACCGACGCTGCAATCGGCGGGCTTGCACCTGGACGAGGGGCGCCAATGCGTGACCCGCGATGGCGCCGACATCCAGCTCACCGCCGCGGAATTCCGCCTGCTGCGTTATTTCATGTTGCACCCCGAGCAGATCCTCTCCAAAAGCCACCTCGCCGAGCACCTCTACGACGGCGAAACCGAGCGCGACTCCAACGTGCTGGAAGTCCACGTCAATCACCTGCGGCGCAAGCTTGGGCGCAGCGTGATCGAAACCCGTCGCGGCCAGGGTTATCTGTTTGGCGGTCAAGCGCAGTGAGGTCGATCCAGCGCCGCTTGAGCCTGGGACTGATCAGCGTGATGGTGGTCGTCGGCCTGGTGCTGGCGCAAACCAGTCTGTGGCTGTTCGAAGTGGGTTTGCAGCGTTACCTCGAGGCGGGGCTGCGCAACGACAGCGAAGACTTGCTGGTGGCGCTGGTGCGCGGACCACAGGGCTTGCAACTGGATGAGCGGCACCTGTCACCGGCCTATCAGCGCCCGTTTTCCGGGCATTACTTTCGCATCGATTTTGCCGACAGCCATTGGCGCTCGCGTTCGTTGTGGGATCAGGAATTGCCGCGTCTCGACCATCCCGGCCTGCACAGCAACCTGCAACTGGGGCCGGAAGGCCAGCAATTGCTGGTTTTGCGTTCGGACTATCGCCGTTTGGGCCAGTCGATTTCCATCAGTGTCGCCCAGGACTACACCCCGGTGCGCGACAGCTTCAAGCGCATGCAGCAAGTGGGGCTGGGCCTGGGATTGGCGGGGCTGTTGCTGATTCTGCTGTTGCAGCGGATCACCGTGCGCCGCGCCTTGCGCCCACTGGAAAGGGCTCGCGAGCAGATTGCCCAGTTGCAGCAGGGGCAGCGTTCGCAACTGGATGATCAGGTGCCGGTGGAGCTTGAACCGCTGGTGGCGCAGATCAACCATTTGCTCGCCCACACCGAAGACAGCCTCAAGCGTTCGCGCAATGCGCTCGGCAATCTCGGGCATGCCTTGAAAACCCCGCTGGCGGTGTTGTTGAGCCTGGCGTCCAGCGAAAAACTCGACGCCCATCCCGAGCTGCGCAAGATCCTAAAGGCACAACTGGAACAGGTTCAGCAGCGACTCAACCGCGAACTCAATCGTGCCCGGCTGTCCGGCGATGCGCTGCCGGGGGCGCTGTTTGATTGCGATGCGGAACTGCCGGGATTGCTCGCCACGTTGAACCTGATCCACGGCGAACACCTCGACCTGAGCTATCGCGCACCGGCCGGTTTGCAGTTGCCATGGGATCGCGAAGATCTGCTGGAACTGCTGGGCAACCTGCTCGACAACGCCTGCAAATGGGCGGATGCCGAGGTGCGGTTGAGCGTGGTCGAGACGGCTGAAGGATTTCAGTTGAGTGTGGAAGATGATGGGCCGGGGATTCCCGAGGACCAGCGCGATCAGGTGTTCAGCCGGGGGACGCGGCTGGATGAACAAACGGATGGGCATGGGTTGGGGCTGGGAATTGTGCGCGACATCGTCGATACGTGGGGCGGGGGGCTGCGGCTGGAGGAGAGCGAGTGGGGTGGGTTGAGCGTTGTCATCGAGCTCCCCAAGCGCTGACAGCGATCCGAAGCCAACCGATAACCCTGTGGGCGCGGGCTCGTGTGGCGAGGGGATTTATCCTCGTTGGGTGGCGAAGCCGCCCCAAACACTTGGGCCTGCTTCGCAGTCCAACGGGGATAACTCCCCTCGCCACAAGTCGCTCCCATTGGATTGGCGTTAAACCCGGAACTGATCCATCAGACTCTGCTGCTGATTCGCCAGGCTATTCAACGACTGGCTCACCCGCGCCGACTCATTCGCCTGCCCCGACAACGACTCGGTCACGTCCCGAATCGTCGCCACGTTGTTGTTGATCTCTTCCGCCACCGCGCTTTGCTCCTCCGCCGCGCTGGCGATCTGCAGGTTCATGTCGCTGATCACCGTGACTGCGTCGCCAATCTGCCGCAACGCCGTGACCGCCTGGCTGACCTGCTCGACACTGCCCTGGGCCTGACGATGGCTGTTGTTCATCGACCCCACCACATCCTGGGTGCCGCTTTGCAATTGCTCGATCACCAGACGGGTTTCTTCGACAGACTCCTGGGTGCGTCGCGCCAGGTTGCGCACTTCGTCGGCCACCACGGCAAAACCACGACCGGCTTCACCGGCACGGGCGGCTTCGATGGCGGCGTTGAGGGCCAGCAGGTTGGTCTGCTCGGCGATGGCACGAATCACTTCCAGCACTGAACCGATCTTCTCGCTGTTCGCCGCCAGGCCTTCGACCTGCACCATGGCCGCGCTCATGTCGGCGGCGAGGTTGTCGATGCTGCTGGTGGTCTGGTCGATCACCGTCAATCCGCGGCGAGTCGCCTGGTCCGCGTCCTTTGCAGCCTGTGCCGCTTGCGCAGCGCTGCGGGCGACGTCCTGGGCGGTGGCGCTCATTTCGTGGGAGGCGGTGGCCACCTGATCGACCTGGCGGTATTGCTGCTCCATGCCGGCACTGGTTTGCGTGGCGATGGCGGAAGACTGATCCGCCGTGCTGCGCGCGTCCTGCACCGAGCGTTTCACTTCGGCGATGATCGGTTGCAGCTTGTCGAGGAAACGGTTGAACCAGCCAGCCAGTTGGCCCAGTTCATCCTTTTTGTCGTAAGCCAGACGCCGGGTCAGGTCGCCTTCACCGCTGGCGATGTCTTCGAGCATGTGCGCGACGCCAAGGATCGGCCTGGTCACGCTGCGCGCCATCAACCACACCAGCAACAGGCCGATCAACGCCGCCAGCACACCGAGGCCGAGTTCGACCAGCGTGCCGGCGGTATTGCTGTCGTCGAGTTGTTTCTTCAGCGCCTCGGCCGGGCCGATCAGGACTTTTTCCGGCACGTCGAGCAACACGCCCCACGACTTGCCACCGGGGATCGGCTGGAACGGCGAGAGCACTTTCAACTGCTGGTCGCTGTGCAGGCTGGTGGTTTTGCTGCTGTTGGCGAGCAGGCGGATCAGCTCGGCGCCGTTGGTTTTATCCACGGCATCCAGGCGCTGGCTGAGTTTGCTGGCGTCCGGGCTGTAGCCGGCGAGCAAACCGGCCGGGCTGATGATGCTGACGTGGGTCTGGCCGTCATAGAGCTTTTTGCTCGCGCCCTGACTGACCGCTTGCAGGCTGTTGAGGTTGATGTCCACCGACAGCGAAGCGATGACTTTGCCGTTGAGCATCAGCGGGAACACGATGCTGGTCATCAGCACGTTCTGGCCGTCGATCACGTAGAAGTAGGGTTCGATCACGCAAGGTTTGAGCGAGGTGCGCGGGCAGGTGAACCAGGCGTTGGCGGGCTCGCCGCTGGGGCCGGTGCGGGTGTCGGCCATGTCCGTTTCGGGCAGCGCCATCGACGTCACCTTGCCGGGTGTCGGTTGCGACCAGTACAGCGCGAAACGGCCCTTGTCGTTACTGCCCAGTTCCGACTGGCCGGCGAACAGTTCGTCCTTGCCGTCCAGCGCATTGGGCTCGAACACGAGGGACAGGCCGAGCAATTCTGGATTGGCTTGCAGCGCGGACTTGACCTGGCGGGTCAGGTCTTCGCGCAGGTCGAAGGCATCGAGAAAGCGCTTTTCGGCCTGATCACGCAGGAACAACACCTGACGTGAAAAGCCGTGGCCATATTGATAGGCGTCCATGAACTGCTGGCGAATCCCCAGCGCCTGGTTTTCGCCCTGGGACTCGATCCGGGCCTGGGCAGCTTCGGTGAGCATCTCCATGCTCGAGGCTTTCACCAGCTCGGAGCTGTGCTCCATGCGGTACAGCGAAAGACCTACCAGCAAGGTCACGATACCCGCCAGGCAAAGCCCGGCCAGCAGGGTGATTTTCCATTGAATGGAAAGTTGTCTGAGCGACATGGAGACGTCCTTATTCGATAAATATCTGAGACTTTGCACTGTAACGGCCGCGAATCCGCTTTCTTTATTCGGTGTGCGGAGCTTTTGTGGCAAGAGGTTTATCTCTGGAGAAGGGATATATATCTGTGGTGAGGAGTGGGACGTGTGGCGAGGGGATTTATCCCCGTTGGGTCGCGAAGCGGCCCCTGCAATTATCCAGACGAATCGATTGTGGCTGCTGCGCAGCCAAACGGGGATAAATCCCCTCGCCACAGGGGTATCACTGGCCGTTACATGTTCGTTGGCACCACTCGCTTTGACACCGGCCCCACTCTGCGGCACAGTGCGCGCCGTCTAATAAAACCCATTCCTTGTCCCGCTGGCGTCTCTTCGCAGACTGCCGGCCGGGTCCATTTCGCTTGCCTTGAGGTAACGATGATTAATGCTGTAATTGCCGCGGTCGGCGTCATGCTGGTGCTCAGCCTGTCCCGCGTGCACGTTGTGATCGCGCTGATTATCGGCGCGCTGGTGGGCGGCCTGACCGGTGGCCTGGGCATCGACGCCACCCTGAAAGCGTTCAACAGCGGCCTCGGCGGCGGGGCCACGGTGGCCTTGTCCTATGCCTTGCTCGGCGCCTTCGCGGTGGCGATTGCCAAGTCCGGCCTCGCCCATGCGCTGGCGGACAAGGCCCTGGCCATGGTCGATCGCCAGCACGCCAACGGTGGTGGCTCGGTCAAGTGGCTGTTGATCGGTTTGCTCTGGGTGGTGGCCATCGCTTCACAGAATATTCTGCCGATACATATCGCGTTTATTCCGTTGCTGGTGCCGCCGCTGTTGTATGTGCTGACCAAGCTTCAACTGGATCGCCGCTTGATCGCCTGTGTCATGACCTTCGGCCTGATCACGCCGTACATGTTCCTGCCGGTGGGTTTCGGCAACATCTTCCTCAATGAAATCCTCCTGGCCAACGTGGCCCGCAGCGGCGTGGACATCAGCGGCATCAACGTTACCCATGCCATGGGTATTCCGGCGCTGGGCATGGTCGTGGGGCTGGCGGCAGCGTTCATCAGCTACCGCAAGAAACGCGTCTACAACCTGGAAAAGATCGAGCAGGTCGAACAGGTTGCGGTCCAGTACAACCCGTTGAGCCTGATGGTCGCGGGTGTGGCCATCGCGGCGGCGTTCATCATTCAGCTACTGCTGGATTCGATGATTATCGGTGCGCTGGCGGGTTTCCTGATCTTCTCGGTGTCGGGCATCGTCAAGTGGCGCGACACCGACGACCTGTTCACCGAAGGCATGAAGATGATGGCGATGATCGGCTTCATCATGATCGCCGCCTCGGGGTTTGCCGAAGTGATGAAAGCCACCGGCCAGGTGCAGACGCTGGTTGAAACGTCGGCGTCGTGGATCGGCCACAGCAAGGGCATCGGCGCGCTGTTGATGTTGCTGGTCGGCTTGCTGGTGACCATGGGCATCGGCTCATCGTTTTCCACCGTGCCGATTCTGGCGGCGATTTTCGTGCCGCTGTGTGTGCAACTGGGTTTCAGCCCGATCGCCATCGTGTGCATCGTTGGCACCGCCGGCGCGTTGGGCGATGCCGGTTCGCCGGCTTCGGACTCGACACTGGGCCCGACCTCCGGCCTGAACATCGACGGCCAGCATCACCACATCTGGGACACCGTGGTGCCGACCTTCCTGCATTACAACCTGCCGCTGCTGGCGTTCGGTTGGGTGGCGGCGATGGTGCTCTGATTCAGGATCAAAAGATCGCAGCCTTCGGCAGCCCTACAAAGGAATGGCACACACCCTGTAGGCGCTGCCGAAGGCTGCGATCTTTTTTGAGCATTCAACTTTTGATCCGGCGTGCCGTTAAAGCCTTTAACCACGCCAACAAAAATCAAAAAGAGTGAACCGTCATGCGCATGAGCCTGAAGGCTAAAGTCCTGTCCCTTGCCGTACTCCCGGTGTTGCTCTTTGCGCTGGTCATCAGTTTGACCACGTTGTTCGTGCTGCAGGAGCAGGCCCGCAAGGAAGTCGAGGAGACGCGCCAACGCCTGCTCAGCGATGCCAAGGCCACCCTGCAAAGTTACGTGGCCGTGGCGATGACTACGATCAAACCGCTCTACGACGCCGCAGCCCCGGGTGACGACGCGGCGCGGGCCCAGGTGATCAAATTGCTGTCGAGCGTCAGCTACGGCAAGGAAGGTTACTTCTTCGGCTACGACTCCAACACCGTGCGCCTGTTCAAGGCCAACAGCCCCGAAGGCGTGGGCCAAAGCTTCAAGGACAACCGTGATCCGAACGGCGTCTACGTCAACCGCGACCTGGTGAAAGTCGCCAAGGACGGTACGCATTACCTGCAATACAGCTCGCCATTGCCCGGCAATACCAAGGTGCTGGTGCCGAAACTCGGCTACACCGAATACCTGCCGAAGTGGGACATGGCCGTCGGCACCTCGGTCAACCTCGACGGCATCGAAGCGCAGGTGGCGGTGGTCGAGGCCAAGGTTCAGGAGCGCATGGAAGGCGTGTTGCTGAGCATCATCGGCATCGCCGTGGTGGTGCTGTTGGTGATCGCCGCCGCCGGCATGCTGCTGGCCAACACCATCCTGCGTCCGCTGAACCTGATGAAAGCCAACCTCGATGACATCGCGGCAGGCGAGGGCGACCTGACCCGGCGCCTGACCATCACCAGCCAGGACGAACTCGGCCAGCTCGCCGGTTCGTTCAACCGTTTTGTCGACAAGATCCACGGCCTGGTGCGCCAGATCACTGAAATGACCTCGCAACTGACCGGGCTGGTGAATCAGGTGTCCGATCAGGCTCAGCGCTCGGATCAGGCGATGGAGCGTCAGCGTCACGAGACCGATCAGGTCGCCACGGCGATCAACGAAATGTCGGCCGCCGCGCAGGAAGTTGCCAAAAGTGCTCAGAACGCCGCCGTCGCCGCGCAACAGACCGACGAAGAAGGCCAGACCGCCAAGCGTGTGGTGGCGGGCAGCATTGTCAAGATTCATGCATTGGTCGACGATATTCGCAGCAGCGGCGTGTCCCTCGACAGCCTGCAAAAGGACGTGTCGTCGATTGTCAGTGTGCTTGGGGTGATCCGTTCGATTGCCGAACAGACCAACCTGTTGGCGCTCAACGCTGCGATCGAAGCGGCCCGTGCCGGTGAGGCCGGTCGCGGTTTTGCGGTGGTGGCCGACGAAGTCCGCGCGCTGGCCAGCCGCACGCAAATCAGCACCCAGGAAATCCAGGGCATGATCGATCGCCTGCAGGCGGGTACTCAATCGGCGGTGGAAGCGATGCGCCGTTCCAGCGAGGCTGGCGACGGTACGTCCGCACAGGCGAACGAAGCGGGCGCGTCCCTCGACACCATGGCCCAGCTGATCGGCACCATCAACTCGATGAACGCACAGATCGCCAGCGCCGCCGAAGAGCAGACCGCCGTGGCCGAAGAGATCAACCGCAGCGTGCATCAGATCGCGGTGGCTGTGGACAACGTGGCTGACGAAACCCAGCTCGGCGCCCAGACCTCCCGCAGCCTCGCGGATCTGGGTCAGCGCCTGGGCAGTCTGGTCGGACAGTTCCGTATCTGATTTGATGATGCTCTTGTGGCGAGCGAGCGAGCTTGCTCGCGCCGGGCTGCGCAGCGGCCCTGAAAATTTGTGAGCGCTGCGCACTCAAGCGGGAGCAAGCTCCCTCGCCACACTCGCGTGTTCGACTCAGGTTCTAGGGCCTGTCCCAATACGGCACCGGCCCAAAGCATTCGACAAAGAAATCAATCACCGTGCGCACCTTCACGGATAACCGTCGGCTGCCGGGCCAGAGCACGGCGATCTGCTGCGGCTCAAGGCTGTTGGACACCTGATAGTCCCCCAGCACCGGCACCAGCGTGCCGTTGCGCACGGCCTCACCAATCAGCCATGACGGAAACATCACCAGCCCCAGGCCCTGTTCGGCGGCCTGGGTGAGTGTGTCGGCGTGGTTGCCGGTGAGCGGTCCCTTCACCGAATAGGGCGACCAGTCCTGCCGACCCTGGCGGAAAAACCAGCGCTGCTGGCCGGTTACACCTTTGTAGGCCAGGCATTGATGCGCCGCCAGGTCCTGGGGATGTTGCGGGATGCCATGGCGCTCAAGGTAGGCCGGGCTTGCCGCGACCTGAAAGCGGTGGGGCGCCAGAATGCGCGCCTGCATGCTCGAATCGTGCAGCGGGCCGATGCGGAACAACAGGTCGGCGCCTTCCTGCAACGGGTCGATGTAGCTGTCGGTCTGTTGGATGTCCAGTTGCAGTTTCGGATAGCGCTCGCACAACTGCCCGAGCCACGGTGTCAGGTGCCGTTGCCCGAACACCACGGGGGCATTGATCCGCACCAACCCGCTGGGCTCGCTTTGCTGTTCCTGCAGGGCTTGTTCGGCTTCTTCCAGTTGCACCAGCACCAGCCGCGCATGGTGGCCGAGCATTCGTCCTGCTTCGGTGGGCGAGACGGCGCGGGTGTGACGGTAGAGCAATTGCTGGCTCAGGGCTTGTTCCATCAACTGGATCTGTCGGGAAATCGAGGAGGGCGCCAGGCCTTCGCGGCGGGCTACCTCGGAAAAGCTGCCGTGATCGAGCACCGCGACAAATAGCCGAAGCGCCTTGAATCCCAATTCGTTGAGGCCGTGCATGGCGGTTCCTGCTGTGCGAGTTGCGCAAAAGTGTTGTCAGTATGATCCCGTTTATCGCAAAGCAGCACCCGCCGATAATGCGCGCCTGTTCCACTGACTACTCAAAACCCATGTGGAAGCGAGCCTGCTCGCGATAGCGGCCAGACATCCAACATCAAGGTGACTGACAAATCGCTATCGCGAGCAGGCTCGCTCCCACAAGGGAAGGTGTTTTTTCTGATAAATGGCAGGTGTTCATTCATGCAATCTTCTTCAATCGACGTGGGCGTTGCCACAACGCCAACCACCAAACCAGGGTTACGGCTCTTGTTGTTGCCCCTGGTCATCCTCGCCGGCATGGGCCTTTCCGTAGAGGCCGGTCTGCTTGGCCCCCTCGGCGTCCAGGTCGGGCACTTGTGGGCGACGCTGAGCATCTTCGGCGTGGGCTCGGCGATTCTGTTTCTGCTGCTGTTGTTCAGCGGCCCGCAACGTGGCCCGGCCTTGAACGCATTGCCGCGCTGGCAGTTGATCGGCGGTTTCCTCGGGCCGATGTACGTGGTGGTGCTGACCCTGGCCACGCCGCACATCGGCATTGCGATGACGATGATCGCGATTCTGTCCGGGCAGGTCGGCAAAAGCGTGCTGATCGACCACTTCGGCTGGTTCGGCACCACCCGCAAAAAGGTCAACGGTGAACGCTGGCTGGCCTTGCTGCTGATTGTCGCGGCACTTGTTCTGATTGCTCGGGGTTGATGATGAATCTGATTATTTTGTTGGCGGTGGTCGTGGCCGCCGGTGCGGTGTTGAGTGTGCAGGCGGCGATCAACGGACGTCTGGGCGAAACGGTCGGTGTGCTGCGCAGCAGTTTGCTGACGTTCGTGGTGGGCGCGGTGAGCACCGGGTTGCTGATCCTGTTTTTCGAACCGGCCCATGCCGTGAGCCTGCTGGACGTGCCGAAATGGCAACTCAGCGGCGCGTTGTTCGGCGTGGTGTACATGATGGTCATGGTGGGGGCGGTGCCGCGGGTTGGCACGGCGGTCGCGACGGTCGCGGTGATCGTCGGGCAACTGGGCATGGGGATGCTGATCGACAACTTCGGCTGGCTGGGCAACCCGGCGATCGAGCTGTCCGGGAGCCGGGTATTGGCGATGGTGTTGCTCGGGTTGGCCTTGGTGTTCATGTATCGCAGCAGTACGCGGCAGGCCTGACGCCAGCTCCTACACTGGTGAGACGGATCGTATTCGCGAGTCCGGACGACCACCACCCATGGAGTCAGACTTATGATCGACAGTGAAAGTAAATGCGACTGCCCGAAATGCGCGTGCAAACTGGGCCAGCATCCGATTGCTCGCCACGGCAAACACTACTGTTGCGAAGCCTGCGCCAAGCACCACGAACACGGTGAAGAATGCACAAGCAAGGGCTGCAAGTGCGCCCATGGCTGAGATCAGCCACGCGCAAAAAAGTGGAGCCTATTCGGGCTCCACTTCCAGTTTCAGACTTTGATCTTCCAGCCGTTCGGTATGGCGGACGATGCCATTGAGTCGCCGTCCCTCCACCCGTACCAATAGGGTTTTCGCCTGCTCCAGATCGGGCGGCAAGGGTGGCTGGACGCGGAGTGCGAAGCGGGTCGGATCATGCTCGACCTGTTCGAGGCCGACCTGACACTCGGCGCTTTTGGTGACTCGGCCGAACAGCGTATCGAGGCCGTAGTCGATGTGTGCCGTGCTGGTAAGTTGTGTCGCTGTCATGCGCCCGATCCCTCCAGATCCTGCCCTTCGGTTAGTTCGCTGGCCGCCACGTGACGTTTTCCACACCGAACTTCTCTGCCATCGGTTTAGTGGTCTTTTGCACTTTTTCCCGACCAAACCGCGGGATGCGACCCACGCCGGCGTCACAGCTCGCCCAATGCCAGGCCTCCGCATTATCCATCTTGTCCAGACGGATAATGAAAGACTTGGGGGCGCCATGAAGGGTGTATTCAATGACGAAAAGTTTTGCGTTGTTCATAAAGCCCGTATTCCTCCCTGTGGTATTAGAGGGATCGTCGCGGCTGCGGAAAATTCAGTCGGATTGTCAGACGGCGGCCGCCAGTGGCGACAAGGCGTGCGGCTGGTTACCATGCATTTCCTGAAACCCCCAATGATTGCTGCCCATGGCCCTTGCCGCGCCCCCTGACCTGAGTGACACCGATGTGCCCGTGCAACCGCTGGCGCGCACTTACCCGCGCGGGTTGTATATCGAGCCTCACGAGCATGTCTGGGGCCAGTTGTTATATGCGATGAGCGGGGTGATGTGGGTCGAAACGCCCCACGAAGCGCTGGTGGTGCCGCCGCAACGGGCGGTGTGGCTGCCGCCAGGCGTGCCTCACGGCATTCGAGTGGTCTCGGACCTGCAGATGCGCAACATCTACCTGCGGCCCTCGCTGGCAGCAACGCTGGACGCGACGGTTCAAGTGATCGAAGTGGGCGGGTTGCTGCGAGAGCTGATCATCGGCCTGGTGGAACAGGGTGACGACGGCGCGCCGGAGTACTACGAAGCGCTGGTGGGGCTGGCGCTGCTGGAACTCAAACGTGCCCGGCGTTCGCTGCTGAAGATCCCCTTGCCGGACGATTCCGACCGGCGCCTGATGAACCTGTGTCAGGCGGTCATGGCCGCGCCGTCGCTGGACATTCCCTTCGAACAACACGCCGAAAACGCCGGCGCCAGCGTGCGCACCCTGGCGCGGCTGTTCAAGGACGGCCTGGGCATGGGCTTCGCCGAGTGGCGACGGCAAGTGCAACTGGCGACGGCGGCGGCCGAGTTGATACAGGGCGTCGCCGTCAGCACGATTGCCCGGGAACTGGGCTATTCGCCGAGCAGCTTCAGCGACATGTTCCGTCGCGAGCTGGGCGTTGCGCCGTCGCAATTTGCCGCGAGCCTGTAGGCGCTGCCGCAGGTTCGCGTTGCGGCGACATCAAGTGCTTTGGCCGAAATTCAGAAGCACTTGGCCGATGCTCGCCGTTGCCCACCTTTAGACTTCAGGCATACCTCAATTGCCCACGGAGTCTGCCATGAGCTACCTCATCTCGCTGGTCATCGGTCTGGGCGTCGGTTTGCTCTACGGCGCACTGGATTTTCGTTCCCCCGCACCCCCGGCCATCGCGCTGGTGGGCCTGCTGGGCATGCTCGCCGGTGAAAAATTATGGCCGATGGGCCGACAACTGGTCACTGGCTGGATCTCCTGAATTTCTCCCCTCTGTTCGATGGACATTCCCATGAAAGCATTGCAGTTCGATAAAACCGGCGACCTCTCGGCCCTGCGCTACGTCGAAGTGCCGACCCCCGTTCCCGGCGCCGATGAAGTGCTGGTGCAGATCAAGGCCGCCGGCCTCAACCCCAGCGATGTGAAGAACGTGCTGGGGCGGTTTCCCTACACCACGCTGCCGCGGATTCCCGGTCGTGATTTCGCCGGGGTCGTGGTTGAAGGTCCGCAAGCATTGATCGGTCAGGAGGTCTGGGGCACCGGTCGGGAACTGGGTTTTTTCGCTGACGGCTCCCATGCACAGTTCGTCAAATTGCCGGCCAACGGCGTGGCACTCAAGCCGACCCACTTGAGCTTCGCGCAGGCCGCCAGCCTCGGCGTGCCTTACACCACGGCGTGGGATGCGCTGGAACGCAGCCTGGTGACCGCGCAAACACGGTTGCTGGTGATCGGCGGCGGCGCAGTCGGCAGTGCGGCGCTGGCGCTGGCCAAGGTGCGCGGCGCCCAGGTGCTGGCGGCGGCGCGACGGCCGGAGCAGGTGAAGGACTTGCAGGATCAGGGTTATCAGACCCTGCAACTGGATAAACCCGAAGAGCTGGGCGCACAGGTGAACGGAGTTTATGCCGGCGGCGCCGACGTGATTTTCGACACCACCGGGTTCTGGCTGCCGGCCTCGGTCGCCGCGTTGGCACCGTTCGGCCGCATCGCGATCATCGCCGCGCCGGTGGATGGTCTGGTGCAATTGCCGGCCCTGGCGTTGTATCGAAAGGGCGGTTCGGTGGTGGGGATCAACTCGCTTCTGTACGGGGTACAGGCGTGCGCGGCGATGCTCGATCAGTTCGGCCGGTTCTTCGATCAGGACCTGTTGCCATTGCCGCAAGGGTTGTTTGAGTCGCCTTTGGCAGAGGGGCTGGAGCGCTATGCCGAGGTGAATCAGGGCAGTGGCGACAAGGTAATCCTGCTGCCGTAACCCGACCACTGTGGAAGCTAGCCTGCTGGCGATGGTGTATCAGCTGCATTGATGGCGGCTGACACCCCATCGCCAGCAGGCTGGCTCCCACAGGTTTTGTGTTGTTCGTTAAAGCCCCTGAAAATAACCTTGCTGTAGACTCATCGGCACTGACTTCACGAGATGCCCCCATGAGCGAGCCGATTCGTCTGACCCAATACAGCCACGGCGCAGGCTGTGGCTGCAAAATTTCCCCCCAGGTGCTGGAAGTGATTCTGGCCGGCAGCGGGGCGCAGAACCTTGATCCCAAACTCTGGGTCGGCAATGCCTCGCGCGATGACGCGGCGGTGTATGCCATCGATGATGAACGCGGCGTGGTCTCGACCACCGACTTCTTCATGCCCATCGTCGACGACCCGTTCGATTTCGGCCGCATCGCTGCCACCAATGCCATCAGCGACATCTACGCCATGGGCGGCGATCCGTTGATGGCCATCGCGATCCTTGGCTGGCCGGTGAATGTGCTGGCGCCGGAGATTGCCCGGGAAGTGATTCGCGGCGGGCGCTCGGTGTGCGATGAAGCCGGGATCCCGTTGGCGGGCGGGCACTCCATCGATGCGCCGGAGCCGATCTTCGGCCTGGCTGTCACCGGGCTGGTGGAAAAGCGCCACATGAAGCGCAACGACACGGCCACTGCCGGTTGCCTGCTCTATCTCACCAAACCCCTGGGCATCGGCATCCTCACCACCGCCGAGAAAAAGGGCAAGTTGCGCCACGCCGACATCGGCCTGGCCCGCGACTGGATGTGCACCCTCCAGCCGTTTCGGCAAGCTCGACGGCGTGACCGCGATGACCGATGTCACCGGTTTCGGCCTGCTCGGGCACCTGGTGGAAATGGCCGACGGCAGCAACCTCACAGCACGCATCGAATATGACCGCGTGCCGCGTCTGCCGGGCGTCGAGTATTACCTCGACCAGGGTTGCGTGCCGGGCGGGACGCTGCGCAACTTCGACAGCTACGCCAGCAAACTCGGGCGACTGCAGGAAATGCACAAACGCGTGCTCTGCGATCCGCAAACCAGTGGCGGTCTGTTGGTGGCGGTCACTCCCGAAGGCAACGATCAATTCCTCAGCGTCGCTGCCGAACTGGGCCTGACTCTGGCGCCGATCGGTGAACTGGTCGAGCGACAGACGAACGCGGTCGAGGTGTTCTGATGGCAAGCGAATTCACCGATTACCGCGACATTTTCCTCAATGACCGGCCGATGATGGATGCGCGCGCGCCGGTCGAATTCATCAAGGGTTCCTTCCCCGGTGTGATCAACCTGCCGCTGATGAATGATAACGAGCGGCAACGGGTCGGCACCTGCTACAAGCAAGAGGGTCAGCAGGCGGCTATAACGTTGGGGCATCAGTTGGTGTCAGGCGAGATCAAGGCCGCGCGAATTCAGGCCTGGGCCGAGTTCGCCCGGGCTCACCCCGAAGGGCTTTTGTATTGTTTTCGCGGTGGCTTGCGCTCGCAGATCGTTCAGCAATGGCTGAAGAGTGAGGCGGGTATCGATTATCCGCGGGTCGGCGGCGGCTACAAGGCCCTGCGTAGCTTCCTGTTGGAGACGATCGATCAGGCGATGGCTCAGTGTGATTTTGTCCTGCTGGGCGGCATGACGGGCACCGGCAAGACCGAAGTGCTCACGCAACTGCGCAACGGCCTGGACCTTGAAGGCCATGCCAACCATCGCGGTTCCAGTTTCGGCAAACGCGCCACGGGCCAGCCGTCCAACATCGATTTTGAAAACCGCCTGGCCGTGGACGTGCTGAAGAAACGCAGCCGCGGTATCGAGCAGTTTGTGCTGGAAGATGAAAGCCGCGCGATCGGCAGTTGCGCGCTGCCGTTGCCGTTGTATCAGGGCATGCAGCAATTTCCGATGGTCTGGCTCGAAGACAGCCTTGAAGGACGGGTCGAACGGATCCTGCGTGATTACGTGGTGGACTTGAGTGCCGAGTTCAGCGACGTGCATGGCGAGGAAGGTTTCGGGCTGTTTGCCGAACGCTTGCTGGCGAGCCTGAACAACGTACAGAAGCGGCTGGGCGGCGAGCGTCATCGGCGGATGCTGATCCTGATGGAGGATGCGCTGGCGGAGCAGGCGCGCAGCGGGGCGGTGGATTTGCACCGGGGCTGGATCGAAGGGTTGCTGCGTGAATATTACGACCCGATGTACGCGTTCCAGCGGGAGAAGAAAGGGGCGCGGATCGAGTTTGCCGGGGAGCGGGGGGCGGTTATCGAATACCTGCAAGCGCGTGGCCATCGCCCGGGGTGATGTGTTGATTTTCCGGCCTCATCGCGAGCAGGCTCGCTCCCACATTTGATTTCTGTCGGACACTTAATTCATGTCCACTGAAGATCCAGTGTGGGAGCGAGCCTGCTCGCGATAGGGCCCTGACAGCCGCTACAAGATTTCAACCATCAGCCTCAAGTCGGACAGGTTTCCCGACCGTTATCCAGCCCTTGCTTGTAACTGTGGCTCTGCAGACTGGCCTTGCCGTTGTGCCAGGTCAGGGTCAGCACGAACAACGAGTCGTAATCGCTGGACTCCCAGTCTTCAGTGATCTTCTGTTTCTTGCCGACGGCTTCGCCAGCGACCTTGTTGATCAGTTCGGGCAGGTAGCCGTGGGACCAGGCGGTGTAGATCACTGCGTTGTGGTACTTGTCGTGGAGCAGCTCATCGGCCAGGTCGCTGGTGTCATTGGCCGAGAAATTGATGTTTACCGGCAAACCGAGCTTGATCGCACTGGGGCTGATGGTCATCAGGGGGCGAATGTAACTGTAGGAATTGTCCAGTTCGCCTTCCTCGACATTGCGCGTCGGGTTGGCCGCAAACACGTAATTGGCCTTGCCGAATTTTTCCGGGAGCAGGGTCGCCAGGTCGATGGCGCGGTTCAGGCCCTGGCAGTTGAGCTGGCCCAGGCCGCCGGCAGGTTTCTCGGCGTGACGCAGGAACACCAGGGTCTGGGTGCCGTCAACCGGCTGGGCGCGGCTTTCGCTGGATTCCAGTGACAGGAAGAGCGCACTGGCCGCCAACAGGGAGGGCAGCACGACATACGCGCGATGCTTGAAGCGTTGGACGAATTTCAGAAAGTTCATCATGGAAATAGGGAGTCTTCAGCGCATTCGGTTAAGGCTGACAAACCTTTACACCCCGCGCTCCCAGCGTCGGGTGTTTTCCATGTCGTTAAGCCGGTCCGTTTCCGAAAGGGCAACACTCAGAGTCCACTGAAGCCCGTTTGGTTCGATTCCGGCGGAGCAAGCAGCAATCCACCGACAACCTTGAACGGGTTGGAACACAGGTTACCGGCAGGATGTTGCGGATTTATGGACACGGTACACGGGGATGGCCGCGCAGAGCGCTGCATTGCATTGATCTTGCTAATCATCAATATCGATACCCAGACATCGCACCCTTCGGCTGCTCACACTATGATCGTCTTCCTCAATCTCATCGTGGATCCTTCCCATGACCGATCTGTCTGCGTTCCCCATCACCCGGAAATGGCCGGCCCAGTACCCCGAGTGGATTCAGCTCTACTCCTTGCCGACCCCCAACGGCGTCAAGGTGTCGATCATGCTCGAAGAGATCGGTCTGCCCTACGAACCGCATCGTGTGGGCTTCGATACCAACGACCAGCTGTCTCCCGAGTTTCTTTCGCTGAACCCCAACAACAAGATCCCGGCGATCCTCGACCCCCACGGCCCGGACGACAAGCCGCTGCCGCTGTTCGAATCCGGGGCGATTCTGATCTACCTCGCGGACAAGAGCGGGCAATTGCTGGCCCAGGAATCGGCGGCGCGTTACGAGACGATCCAGTGGCTGATGTTTCAGATGGGGGGTATCGGACCGATGTTTGGCCAGCTCGGTTTTTTCAACAAATTCGCCGGCAAGGACTACGAAGACAAACGTCCTCGGGATCGCTATGTCGAGGAAAGTAAACGTTTGTTAAAAGTTCTTGATGGACGCCTGCAAGGCCGCGACTGGATCATGGGCGAGCGCTACACCATCGCCGACATCGCGACATTCCCGTGGGTGCGCAACCTGATCGGTTTCTATGAGGCGGGCGATCTGGTGGGCATCAAGGATTTCCCGAACGTAACGCGGGTGCTGGAGCGCTTCCTCGCACGTCCAGCAGTGATGCGCGGGCTGGAAATTCCCAAATAGGACGTTTCGATTTCATCAGGACCAGGGCAGGCCATGCATTCATTCGATTTCAAGCAAGTAGATGTCTTCAGTCGCGTCGCCCTCAAGGGCAATCCGTTGGCCGTGGTGTTCGGCGCGGACGAGCTCAGCGATGAGCGCATGGCGGCATTCGCCACGTGGACGAACCTCAGTGAAACCACGTTCATCCTCGCGCCGCAGGATCCCCGGGCCGATTACCGGGTGAGGATTTTCACCACGCAGAGCGAGTTGCCGTTCGCCGGGCACCCGACGCTGGGCACTTGTCATGCCTGGCTCGAAGCCGGTGGCGTGCCCAGGGGCGAGGAGATCATTCAGGAATGCGGCGTCGGCCTGGTGCGGGTGCGTCGACAAGGTGCGGAACTGGCTTTTCTCGCGCCGCCACTGCTCAGGACCGGGCCGGTGGAAGCCGATGTCATGGAGCGCGTCCGACGCGGGCTCAGGCTGCAACCGGGTGCCATTGTGCGGGCGCAGTGGGTTGATAACGGTGCGGGCTGGCTGGCGGTGATGGTCGAGGATCGCCAGCAGGTGCTGGACCTGCAACCGGATCACACGCACATGCTTGGCCTCGCGGTCGGCGTGATCGCGCCGTGGCGTCCGGAGCGTGACGGCGATGATGCCCAGTTCGAAGTACGTGCATTCATCTCCGGCGACGGCATGCCGGAAGACCCTGCCACCGGCAGCCTGAATGCCGGGATTGCCCAGTGGTTGCTCGGCGAGGGGCTGGCGCCGGCGTCCTACGTGGTCAGCCAGGGCCTGACCATGGGGCGCGCGGGGCGTATTCAGGTCGAGCGGATCGGCGATGAGATCTGGATTGGCGGTTCCGTTGTGACCTGCATTACCGGCACGCTGAACCTCTGAAACCTGTGGGAGCGGGAATTGTTTCCGAAGCGGTAAGGGTTTTTACTCCGCTGAGGTTTGTCACTGATAGCACACAGGGCATAAGCTTCCGGCCCTTACGACTTTCGTCTCTTCCTCCGAATTCAGGAACCCCCATGTCCAGCCAGTTCCCCGAAGCACGTCCACGCCGTCTGCGCCGCAATGCGAGCCTGCGCAGCCTGTTCCAGGAAACCGAATTCACCCTGAACGACCTGGTGCTGCCGATTTTCGTCGAGGAAGAAATCGATGACTTCGTGCCGATCAAGAGCATGCCCGGCGTGATGCGAATTCCGGAGTCGAAACTGGCCGGCGAGATCGAGCGTTATGCCCGGGCCGGGATCAAGTCGGTGATGACCTTCGGCGTGTCGCATCACCTGGACAGCAGCGGCAGTGACACCTGGAACGACAATGGCCTGGTCTCGCGCATGTCGCGCATCGCCAAGGACGCAGTGCCGGACATGATCGTGATGTCCGACACCTGCTTTTGTGAGTACACCAATCACGGTCATTGCGGCGTGCTGCACAACCACGAAGTCGACAACGACCAGACCCTGATCAACCTCGGCAGGCAAGCCGTTGCGGCGGCCCGTGCCGGTGCCGATGTGATTGCACCGTCGGCGGCCATGGACGGGCAGGTCCAGGCGATTCGCCGGGCGCTGGACGACGCCGGTTTCACCCAGACCGCGATCATGGCCTATTCGACCAAATTCGCCTCCGCGCTCTACGGCCCGTTCCGTGAGGCCGGCGGCAGCGCGCTCAAGGGCGACCGCAAAAGCTATCAGATGAACCCGATGAACCGCCGCGAAGCGGTGCGTGAGTCGCTGATGGACGAGCAGGAAGGCGCCGACGCGCTGATGGTCAAACCGGCCGGTGCGTACCTGGACATCATCCGCGACATCCGCGAAGTCTCGCGCCTGCCGCTGTCGGCGTATCAGGTGAGCGGCGAGTACGCGATGATCAAGTTCGGCGCACAGGCCGGGGCGATCGATGAAGACCGCGTGGTACGCGAGAGCCTTGGCGCGATCAAACGGGCGGGGGCGGATTTGATCTTTACCTACTTTGCGATGGACCTGGCCCTGGCCGGGATCTGAAAAATACACAACACCCAATGTGTGAATCAGAGAGGGCCAAAAAACGGCCGTATCCCGCGATCCCGGAAATACCGCTCGATCACTTTCGGGTCCGAGCACGTCTCGGCAATCGCCACATAGGTATCCGGCCGCAACAGGTAAAACCCGTTACGCCCCAGGCCTGCCGCTTCAAACGCCGGCCGCCAGTCAAACACATGCAACGGCAAGTGATGTTCGTTGCACCAGGCGATCATTTCGTCGCTGGTGTCGCCGTACACATGCACCTGCCAGCTCAGGCATTTCAGAGGCCTGAAATTATCCCCTTCACCGTCGTGCGCCCAAGGCAGGCGGTCGCCGCCATGCACGTGTCCGGCAACACCGGTGCTCAATGGCATCCCGCGATAATTGAGGGTGATCTGCGACACCGTGCGGAACAGGAATTCGCGGGAGGTCTCGAACGCGGTCATTTTCGGCAGCAGGAACGGTGCCAGACGGGTGCGCAGCAAATCGGCCACGCGCCCTTCGGCGGTGACGAAGCTGAACACCCGGTCGGTGGTGGCGACCAGTTTGCGGGCAAACGCAATGCGTTCGGTTTCATAGGTGTCGAGCAAATGCGGCGCGGCACCACCGCTCAACACGGCGGCGAGTTTCCACGCGAGGTTGATGGCATCGCCAATCCCGGTGTTCATGCCCTGGCCGCCCGCGGGGCTGTGGACGTGCGCCGCGTCGCCCAATAGAAACGCGCGGCCGCTGCGAAAGTGGTCAGCTACCCGATGATGCACGCGGTAGGTCGAGAACCAGTTCACCTGTTCGATCTGCACCTTCAGATGCTCGATGGCCCGGCTGCTGACGTCTTCAAATTGCAGGGTTTCCGCATGCTCGGCGCGTTCGTCGCGCACCGTTCCGATGAGCCGCGCGCGGCCTTCGCCGGCCAATGGAAACACCGCGAGAAAGTCCGCCTCATCGAGATCCACGTGCAGTTCGCCATTGAACGTCGGCCCGCGGGCCTGCACGTCGGCCACATAGAAAATCTGCTGGTATGTCCCGCCGGGAAATCCGGTGTCCAGGGTTTTGCGCACGATCGAGCGGGCACCGTCGCATCCGGCGAGGTAACAGGCCTGACAGGTTTCCTGTTGGCCATCCGGCAAGCGCAGGCGTGCGGTGATGCCGTCGCCGGTTTCCTCGAAACCCTCCAGCTCGGTATTGCGCTCGACCCGGATACCAAAGGCTTCCAGGCGTTCGATCAGCAAACGCTCGTGCTCGTCCTGAGGAAATATTTCGAGGAACGCGTAGGGCGTCAACCCTTCGCCCACCCGGCTCAACGGCAAGCGCGCTACCGGTTCGCCCTTGACCCAGAAGTTGGCCGCTGCCACGCGATGACCGCCCTGTATCACGGCGTCGACAAGGTCGAGCTGGCGGTACAGCTCCAACGTCCGGGCCTGCACCGCCAGCGCCCGGGATGTGGTGCCGGGTGCCGATGTTTTGTCGAGAATCCGCACGCGGATCCCCAGTTTGCTCAGCCACAGTGCGAGCACCAGCCCGGTGGGACCGGCGCCGATGATCAATACATCGCTACGGTTCATGCGCCTGTCCTCCCCGGGCGTTTGGCTCAAGTATGGTTCAGGCGGGGAGGGCCGCCAGACGGACTGCCCAACGGAAAAGGCCCTACAGCCGTGGAGTGGAATCCAAGGGTTGAACCTGTGCAGGGAACAGTGTGTCGTCAGTACAGTCATAGCCTGCGTCATGGGATTGATCGTATGGTTACCCCGGCCCAACGGATTTGATGGAGCAGCATGCAAGCCAATCGATTGATCACGAGCGTCGCGACGCTCTTGGTGCTGGCCGGTTGCGGAACGCAACGCAGCCAGGAAGCCCCGGCCCGACCATCTGCCGAAGTCAAGGCAGAGATCGTGCGCCTGCTGCCAGCCAAAACCGCGGACCGCCAAGGCTGGGCCACGGATATTTACGCCGCCTTTGTCGCGCAGGACATTTATCCGTCCACACAAAACCTGTGTTCCGTTCTGGCCGTCACCGAGCAGGAATCGACCTTTCAGGTTGATCCGTCGGTGCCTGGCTTGGGCAAGATCGCCCGGGATGAAATCGACCGGCGTGCCGCGAAGGTCCATATTCCCGGCCTGCTGGTGAGCGGGGCGTTGCAGGTGAGTTCGAGCAACGGCAAAAGCTACAGCGACCGATTGAATGCCGCGCGCAGTGAAAAGGAGCTGAGCGCGATCTTCGATGACTTCATCGGCATGGTGCCCATGGGGCGGACGCTGTTCGGCGGCTTCAACCCGGTGCACACCGGTGGCCCGATGCAGGTCAGCATCGACTTCGCCGAGCAACAGGCACGGAATTACCCCTACCCGGTGGACGGCACGATTCGGCATGAAGTGTTCAGCCGTCGCGGCGGCATGTATTTCGGCATCGCTCACCTGCTCGGTTATCCGGTGAGCTACAAACAGCCGCTGTACCGCTTCGCCGATTTCAACGCTGGCTGGTACGCGAGCCGCAATGCCGCGTTTCAGAATGCTGTGAGCCGTGCCTCGGGCATCCCGCTGGCGCTGGACGGCGATCTGGTGCGCTACGACTCGATCATGCCCGGCACCACGGAACTGGCCGTGCGTACCCTCGGCAAGCGCCTGGGCATGCGCAACACGACCATCAGGGATCAACTGGAGGAGGGCAAAAGCCTTGAATTCGAGGACACCCGGTTGTATCAGCGGGTCTTCGAGCTGGCCGAACAAGCCGAAGGCCGTTCATTGCCGCGTGCGGTGTTGCCGGGGATCGTGCTGCAGAGCCCGAAAATAACCCGCAAACTCACGACAGCGTGGTTTGCCAAGCGGGTCGACGAACGTTATCAGCGCTGCATGGCGCGGGCAGGGAAGTGACCGGTTTCAAGAAAGCGTAAAAAAACCCGGCTGATGAGGCCGGGTTTTTTGTCGAGTCTTGCGGTAACGCCATTCATTCACACCGCACGGCTTTCGATCAGACGATCAGAGCCACCTTCGGCAACGCGGTTTTCGATCAGACGATCAGAACCACCTTCGGCGACGCGGCTTTCGATCAGACGATCAGAGCCACCTTCGGCAACGCGGTTTTCGATCAGACGATCAGAACCACCTTCGGCGACGCGGTTTTCGATCAGGCGGTCGGAACCACCTTCGGCGACGCGGTTTTCGATCAGACGATCAGAACCACCTTCGGCGACGCGGTTTTCGATCAGACGATCAGAGCCACCTTCGGCAACGCGGTTTTCGATCAGACGATCAGAGCCACCTTCGGCGACGCGGTTTTCGATCAGACGATCCGAACCACCCTCAGCCACACGGCTTTCAATCAGACGATCCGAGCCGCCTTCAGCGACAACCGGGTGAGCAGAAGAAGCGGCGAAAGCGTTAACTGCAAAAACCGAGAAAGCGATGCTGAGGAGGATTTGGCGTTTCATGAGTGTGTGCTCCGGGGTGTAGTTGTTTGGTATGGAGCCGATGTTACGCCGCAGAATTTTTAAGAGAACTTCATTGACGTGATGGTGAACATCGACGGCAATGATGGATCCGGTAACTCCCCGTGCGTGGGCGTGATGGTTCATTCGTCGGCTGGCTAAGGTCAGTTGACCGACGCTTCTACACGGGGGCAGGCGCGTGACGTTCAGATCACCTTCACCGCCCGCCCGATGAACTGAATCGGCCCTGTCGGCTTGCCGATCGGCGAGCCGGTGCGGTTTTCCAGGGTCAGTTCGAACAATTGGTCGGGTTGCAGCGGCGGCAGTTTATCCACAGGCACCGACAGCGTTTGCCCCGGTTTGACCAAGCCCAGCGACACCGGCCCTTGCCAGCCTTCGGCCTTGGTCCAGAACTCCAGCGCCTTGTCTTCCGGAACCTGCGCGACCCCCAGCGGAATCAACTGGATTTCCCTGGGATTGCTGGCAGAAATCACCCAGCCCGGTGATTTGTCCTGTGGCGCGACCAGCACCACCAGGTAGGTCGGCTTGACCGTGGTTTGCGTGAGCAGCAGCGTGCCGAGCAGCAACGTGGCCGCCAGCCCCGCACCGGCGAGCCCGCGCCACAGCGGTAACCGATTCCACCAGGATGACGGTTCGACCTTTGGCGCTCGGGTCAGGGCGGTGACGCTGCGCTCGATGCGCTGCCACAGCGCGGGCGAGGGCGTCTCGGGTTGGGCAAAGTCAGTCAGGCCCAACAAGCGACGCTCCCAGGTGTCGACCGCCTGGCGCAGTTCGGCATCGTCGGGCAGGCGTCGCTGTACCGTGCGGCGTCGTTCGTCCGAGAGCGTACCCAGCACATACTCGCTGGCCAGTTCGTCGAGTTGCTCCGGGGTCTCATCCACAGGCCTGATCGTCATCCCATGCACTCCCGCAATGCCGTCAGGCTCCTTTTGATCCACGCTTTGACAGTGCCCAGCGGGGTGCCGAGTTTGCGTGAAATTTGTGCATGGGAATAACCGTCGACGTAGGCGTGCAGGATGCAGCTGCGCCGCGCAGGGTCCAACTGCTCCAGGCACAGATGAATGCGCGAGGAGTGCACCTGGGCATCGAAGGTTTCAGCGTCGTTCTGCACGTCGATATCGCCCTGGATTTCGCGGCTGTTGTCACGGATGAAGTTGAGCGCCAGATGCCGGGTCACGCTGAACATCCAGCCCCGTGCCGACCCCCGCGTCGGGTCGAAACCCGCAGCGCCGGCCCAGATCTTGAGGAACGCATCGTGGACGATGTCTTCGGCCAACGCGGTGTCGCGCACCAGGCGCCTGGCCACGCCGAGCAGGCGCGGACTCTCCTGCACATACAAATCGCGCAAGGCCTGACGCTCGCCCCGACCACACGCGGCGAGGTGAGCTTCATAGTCGAAAATGGGTTCGGGCAAGGACACAGATCTCAGCCGTAATGTGGGGCAGTCCAAATGCAATCTAGCAAACAATCCCCATTCCTGTAGGAACCGCTCGCAGCAAGCCGGCTCCTGCACAGGATTGCGTCAGGCCGAGGGTTAGCTGGCCGCCCAGAAAATGTAATCCGCCTGATACTTCACCACTTCCTGCTTGCCCTTGTCAGCCGCCGTGCACTCGGCGCTCGGGGCGACACCCCCTTTGAGGGCCACGCGCTGGATGTAACTGACGCCGCTCATCGCACCTTTGCCCTCGGCCGGATTGGCCTTGACCAGTTGATAGGGCAGATTGCCCGGGCTCGACGGTGCGACGGCCAGTTGGGTGCCGGTGACTTTCGAGCCATCCTTCGCTTGCCAGGTCGCCGGGGGGCCGAAGTAGGTGCCGACTTGCTTGCCAGCGCGATCATTGAGCACCGCCTTGGGCCCGACAAACACCCACTCTGTCTGGCCGGCCATGTTGGCCTTGTCACGGCATTCGTAGGTGATCTCACCGACGCCGGTGGTTTCCATGGCAACCTTGTGCCCGTCTGGAACCTTGATGGTGTCGGGCAGACCGGTCTGGGCAAAGGCCGCAGGCGCTGCGGTGAACAAAGCAGCAAGGCAAATCAGGTGTCTGGCGTTCATGACATTCTCTCCGTTAATGAGTCATCCGCTGTGCAGCAACAAGGGCTGCTACAAGGACTACCCGGCGAAAAGCGATTTGGATGCAGTGGCAAAAAAAAATAATTGAATGCCGTTGGCGCCCGCCCGACTCATGTCCGACGCCGAACAAATTTGCGCCACAACCAGACCCACAGCATGAACAGCGGGAACGCGAGGATCAGGAAGGGCAGTGCGTAGCTGGTTTTTTCCAGCGCATCGGCGGCGCCGTCGGCGAGGTTGTCGAGCAAATTGCTGAACGCCTGGCTCAGGTGCGACGAGCGACTGCTGGCGCCCGTTGGCAGGAACGACAGCGTGACCCGATTGGTGTCCAGACGCCGCTGGTGCCCGGCGGCAATCTGCGCCAGGGCTTGCAGATCGTTCTCGATCCCGGCCTGTTCCTTGCTCAGGGTGATCAGGTCAGTGACGCTGATGTCCTTGCGGGTCGCCAGTTCATCCAGACGCTGCTGTTGGGCCTTGAGTCGTTCCTGACGTCGGCGGGTGTCGTCCACGACATCGGCCAGGTCTTCGGCACTGGTGATCCGCTGACCCAGTTCTCCGCCCTCGGCGGCCATGGCCACCAGCGGTTCGACGCCGGCCGGTGCGATGCGCAAGGTGATGTCGGCACGGCCTGCGCCTTGCTCGATGCGTAACACGTTGCAGGCGCCGAAACGCGCGGTTTCGCACGCCTCACGTGTGGCCTGCAAGCGCGGGGCGATGAGTGCCTGGGGCAGCAACAGCTGCAGTTCGTGTTCATAGGCGAGCATGGCCCCGCCGCGCCCTTGTTCACCGGCTAGACTGGCCGATGACGAATGGTCGCTCGGCGAGCAGGCACTTATCGCCAGGCAGGCCAGAATGAACCCGAAGGTACGAAAAAGTGAGGCGCGCTGGCCATCCTGTTGGCGCATGGTCTTTCCTTGAAGAGTGCTGCGGGGGTACTGAAAGAGAGCCCCGGGATCGCGCATCTTACCTGCATCGATCCGCCAAATGGCAGGGAACGTGACCTGTACCCGCTCGTCTACTGACTATCTGTTCGTCTCGCCAGGAGCGCGATATGTATCAGCTATACGGACACCAGAACTCCGGCGCCGCCGCCATCGAAGCCGCGCTGGAACTCTGCGAGATTCCTTACCGCTTCATCGACGTCGAGGTCTCCACGGAGGCGGCCCACGCCCTGGAGAAACTCAACCCGCTCAAGCAGATTCCGACCTTGCAGCTGCCCGACGGCAGCGTTCTCACGGAAAGTGCGGCGATCCTTATTCATCTCGGGCTCACGTTTCCCAAGTCGAACCTGCTGCCGGATAACGCCGTCGAACGCGACCAGGCGATCCGTGGCCTGGTGTATATCGTCAGCAATTGTTATGCGGCGATCGGCATCATCGACTATCCGGAACGGTGGCTGGCCGTGGCGGACAAGCCCTCCAGAGACAACCTCATGGCGGGCGCTCGCGACCGACTGCACTGGAGTTGGGAGGTGTTCGCCGATCAGTTCTCGGGCGAGTTGTATCTGGGCGATGAGTCGCCCGGGGCGCTTGATGTGTTGGCGGCGGTAATTACGCGTTGGGCGGGCAGCCGGGAACATTTGCGCAGCGCCCGACCGGGGTTTTTCGCCTGGCTGGAGCGAATCGACCGGCACCCGACACTGGCACCGGTCTTTGCGCGACATTGGCCATCCTGAAAAGATCGCTAGAGTGTAAACACCCTCTCAATGTAGGCGCTGCCGAAGGCTGCGATCTTTTGATCTGCACTTATTCGCCGCGAATGTACTGCTCCAACTGACGAATCAGTTCAGCCTGTTCGGCGATGGCTTCCTTGACCAGGTCGCCGATCGACAGCAACCCGATCAGCTTGCCGTTCTCCACCACCGGCAGGTGGCGCAGGCGTTTGTCGGACATGATGCCCAGGCAGGTATCGACGGTTTGATGGGTGTCCACGGTGATCACCGGTGACACCATGATGTCGCGCACCGGCGTGCCCACCGAAGAACGGCCATGCAGCACCAGTTTGCGCGCGTAGTCACGTTCACTGATGATGCCCAGCACTTCTTCATTCTCTACCACCAGCAAGGCACCGACGTTCTTCTCGGCCATCTTCATCAGCGCTTCCAGCACCATGTGATCCGGCTTGATCTGATGCACTTCCTGATTTTTCTGATCTTTCAACTTGAGCAGTTGGGCGACGGTTTTCATGGTGGCTTCTCGGGTGTTGTCGTTGTTCTTGAAGAATCGTAGACGCAAGCGCTGAGGGCAAGGCAGAAAGCGGCAGATAACGCGCAAAAAACGTCATTCAGCGGTTTTTCTTCAAAAAAACGCAAACGCGCACCCACTGCGGGCACCCACTTCAGGAGCGCTATCGCCTGCGATGACGCGTAGAATTGCCACCTGAATCGGATTTGAGGTTGCAGTGGTGGATTTACAGCGGGGCTTCGTCCTGACCCGGCATTGGCGCGATACCCCGGCCGGTACGGAAGTCGAGTTCTGGCTGGCGACCGATACCGGTCCCCGGTGCATCCGCCTGCCGCATCAACCGTCGGTGGCGTTCATCCCGGCCGAGCAGCGTGAACAGGCGGAGCAAGTGCTGCGCGACGAAAAAAACGTCGAGCTCAAACCCTTGGCTCTGCTGGATTTCGAACATCGCCCGGTGCTCGGCCTGTATTGCCGGCAGCACGGTCAGTTGATGCGCCTGGACACCGCGCTGCGCAGGGCTGGCGTCGAGCTGTTCGAGGGCGATGTGCGCCCGCCGGAACGCTACATGATGGAGCGCTTCATCACGGCGCCGGTGATCTTCGGTGGCACACCGAATGCCGAAGGCCTGCTGCTCGACGCGCAGATGAAACCCGACCCCGACTATCGGCCAACGCTCCGGCTGGTGTCCCTGGACATCGAAACCACCGCGCAAGGCGATCTGTATTCCATTGCCCTGGAAGGCTGCGGCGAGCGCCAGGTCTACATGCTCGGCCCGCCGAATGGCGACGACAGCGAGGTGGATTTCCAGCTCGAATATTGCGACTCCCGAACCCTGCTGCTGAAAAAACTCAACGAGTGGTTCGCCCGGCATGACCCGGACGCGATCATCGGCTGGAACGTTGTGCAGTTCGATCTGCGCGTGCTGCACGAACACGCACGACGGCTCGCGGTGCCGCTGAAACTGGGGCGGGGCGGCGAAGAAATGCAGTGGCGTGAACACGGCAGCCGCAACCATTACTTCGCTTCGGCCGCCGGGCGATTGATCATCGATGGCATCGAATCCCTGCGCTCGGCGACCTGGAGTTTCCCCTCGTTCAGCCTGGAAAACGTCGCGCAAACCTTGCTTGGCGAAGGCAAGGCGATCAGTACGCCGTACCAGCGCATGGACGAAATCAACCGCATGTTCGCCGAGGACAAACCGGCCCTGGCCACCTACAACCTCAAGGACTGCGAACTGGTCACGCGGATTTTCGCCAAGACCCAATTGCTCACTTTCCTGCTTGAGCGAGCCAGCGTCACCGGATTACCGGCGGATCGCAGTGGTGGCTCGGTAGCGGCCTTCACGCACCTGTACATGCCGCTGATGCACCGTCAGGGTTTCGTCGCGCCCAACCTCGGCACCAAACCGGCGCAGGCCAGCCCCGGCGGATTTGTCATGGACTCGCAGCCGGGCCTGTACGAATCGGTTCTGGTACTCGACTACAAAAGCCTCTATCCGTCGATCATTCGCACCTTCCTCATCGACCCGGTGGGCCTGATCGAAGGGCTCAAGCATCCCGATGACAGCGAGTCCGTGCCCGGTTTCCGCGGTGCGCGTTTTTCCAGGACCCGGCATTGCCTGCCGGCCATCGTCGCCCGGGTCGCCGAAGGCCGCGAAACCGCCAAGCGCGAACACAACGCGCCGTTGTCCCAGGCGCTGAAGATCATCATGAACGCCTTCTACGGCGTACTCGGTTCCAGTGGTTGCCGCTTCTTCGATACACGTCTGGCCTCGTCGATCACCTTGCGCGGCCATGAAATCATGCTGCGCACCCGGCAACTGATCGAAGCCCAGGGGCACACGGTGATCTACGGTGACACCGACTCGACATTTGTCTGGTTGCGCCGAGCCCACGGTCAGCAGGAAGCGGCGCAGATCGGCCGCGCGCTGGTGGACCACGTCAACCAGTGGTGGCGCGAGCATGTCCAACAGGAATACGGGCTGGAAAGCGCACTGGAGTTGCAGTTCGAAACCCACTACAAACGCTTTTTGATGCCGACCATTCGTGGCGCCGAAGAGGGCAGCAAGAAGCGTTATGCCGGGCTGGTCACACGTGACGACGGCACTGACGAGATGGTCTACAAGGGGCTGGAAACCGTACGCACCGACTGGTCGCTGCTGGCGCGGCAATTCCAGCAAGAGCTGTACACGCGGATCTTCCACCGCCAGCCTTATCAGGATTATGTGCGTGAGTACGTGCGCAAAACCCTGGCGGGCGAGTTCGATGATCGCTTGATCTATCGCAAGCGCCTGCGCCGGACCCTGGATGACTACGAACGCAACGTCCCCCCGCATGTGCGCGCGGCGCGGACTGCCGACGATTACAACGATCAGCAGGGGCGGCCGCGGCAATACCAGAACGGCGGCTGGATCAGCTACGTGATCACCGTCGCCGGGCCCGAGCCGCTGGAGATCCGCAGTGCGCCGATCGATTACGACCATTACGTCACCCGGCAGCTGCAACCGGTGGCCGATGCGATCCTGCCGTTCGTGGACGACGATTTCTCAACCCTGATTGGGGGGCAACTGGGCTTGTTTTGAGTCCAGCAGGGTTAACGTCCACTCGTCCGCAATACCGTGGAAATAGCGGTCCAGTGCCTGATGGAACAGGCTGTCATCCGGGGCGAACTGCGCGAACAGGGTCATCGATGAACGAAATTTAATGTCGTCCGGATGGCCGAAAATTTCGCTGATGGAGCCGTCCGGGATATCCAGCACCTTTTGTGTGCAGTCAAGGAGGCGGGCACCCAGCCGGGGATGGTTCAGGTAGGCCGTTGCCTCTGCGCCTGAACGGATTGCGAAGTGCTGAGACATCTTGCTGCCGCCCAGCCCGGCGAATTGCGGAAAGATGAACCACATCCAGTGACTGCGCTTTCGTCCTGTGCCGAGTTCTTTTTTCACTCGCTCGAACACCGGGTCCTGCGCCTGGATAAAGCGCTGCAGGTTGAAGGCGTCGAGCTGATCGGTGCTTCTCATGAGAAGCCCTCTGACAACACCGCGCTGGCTCAGACCATGGCCAGTCGCTGTTTGCGTTGTGGCGCGCGAAACGCTTGGTCCAGCGCCTCCAGATCCCCGGCCTCAAGCCGTAATTGCGCGGCTTGCGCATTCAAATGCACGTGTTCAGGCAGAACCGCTTTGGGAATGGCGATCACACCCTCCTGTCGCAGAATCCATGCCAGCGCTATCTGTGCCGGCGCCACACTGTGACGATCGGCCACCTGATTGAGCGTCGGGTGGGACAGCAACTTCCCGCCCTGGCCGATGGGGCAGTACGCCATCAATGGCTGCCGATGCCGCTGGCACCACGGCAGTAAATCAAATTCTATGCCTCGTTCCTCCAGGTTGTAGAGCACTTGATTGGTGGCGCACGCCGGGGAGGCCAGTTCCTGAAGGTCATCCACATCGAAATTGGACACGCCCCACCGACCGATCTTGCCGTCTTCGCGCAGGCGCTCGAAGGCTTCGACGGTTTCTTCAAGCGGATACTGGCCGCGCCAGTGCAACAGGTACAAGTCGATGTAGTCAGTGTTCAAGCGGCGCAGGCTACGTTCGCAGGCCTGCGGAATGCCTTTGCGGCTGGCGTTGTGCGGATAGACCTTGCTGACGAGAAACACCTCGTCGCGCCTGCCGGCAATCGCTTCGCCCACCACCTCTTCGGCGCCACCTTCGGCATACATTTCAGCAGTGTCGATCAGGGTCATGCCCAACTCGATGCCCAGGCGCAGCGCGGCGACTTCTTCGCGGTATCGAGCGGGATCCTCGCCCATGCGCCAGGTGCCTTGGCCGATGACGGGTACGTGGATGCCGGCCAGTTCCAGGGTCCGCATGCAAACCTCCTGTGTATTCGATGGATACTTAGGTTGGCAGCAGAATAGCCCATGGGTTCCGTTCGTTGCCGAGACGGCCTGCCGGCCGGCCTGGCTCTTTTGCTATCCGCGTTCTCCTTAATTGCGGCGGGGCGTACGTATTTCCCTTGTAGGAGCCGGCAAGCCAGCTCCAGTTGACCGGTGTCATACCCGAACACCGGGTTCGCCAAAATTGCCGGTGCACCCGGTTTCCGGGTGCCGGGCGGCGTTGTGTTTCTCCACGTAGCCCGCCGCAGGGGGGGAAACCCCTGTCAGCCGTTACCGCAGAGACGCAGATACTCCAAACGCTCCGACACCAAACCCGACTGAACCGGCGTTCGGTATTTTAATGAGCTGAAAATTTCAACACAGTGCTCTGGGTATACGTCTTGCCCGGATCCAGCCGCGTAGAGGGGAAGTTCGGCTGATTCGGCGCATCCGGATAATGCTGGGTCTCCAGGGTAAATGCACTCCAGTGCGCATACGTCTTGCCGGCTTTGCCCTTGACTGAACCGTCGAGAAAGTTGCTGGTATAGAACTGCACGCCAGGCTCAGTGGTGTAGAGCTGCAAGCGGCGCCCGGACTGCGGATCGCTGACGTCGGCGGCAAGTTTGCCCTGGTCACCCTTGGCGTCCAGCACCCAGTTGAAATCAAAGCCACCGTGTTTCGGTTCAGCGAATTTCAACTGCGGATGATCGGCCTTGATGTTTTTGCCGATTGCAGTGGGGTGGGTGAAGTCCATCGGCGTGCCAGCCACTGGCGCGATTTCGCCGGTAGGGATCAACGTGCCGTTGACCGGCGTGTAATGGCTCGCATACAACGTCGCGACCTGTTGCAACACGTCGCCATTACCCGCGCCAGCCAGGTTGAAGTAGCTGTGGTTGGTCAGGTTCAACACCGTGGGTTTGTCGGTGGATGCCTTGTACTCGATGCGAAGCTCGTTTTTGTCATTGAGGCTGTAAGTGACCTCGGTTTTCAGGTTGCCGGGGAAACCCATCTCGCCGTCCGCCGACAGGTACGTCAGTGTCACGCCAACCGAGTCCTTGCCTTTGGCCGGTTCGGCTTTCCACACATGTTTGTCAAAACCCAGCGGCCCGCCGTGCAGCGAATTCGTGCCGTCATTGAGCGGCACCTGAAAGCGCTTGCCGTCGAGTTCGAACGCGCCGTTGGCCAGGCGATTGCCGAAGCGGCCGATGGTCGCGCCAAAGTAGGCGGTGCCTTTCTGATAACCCTGGACATCGTCGAAGCCGAGCACCACGTCCTCGAACTTGCCGTTTTTATCCGCCACCTCGAGCGCCTGCAGCGTCGCGCCATAGGTGATGACAGTGGCTTGCATGCCGTGGCTGTTGCGCAGCACATATTGCTCGACGGGCGTACCGTCATTGGTTTTGCCGAAGGCTTTGTGTTCGCTGGACAGGCCGGCGGCCTGGGAGGTGAGGGTGGCGATCATCAGGGACACTCCGAGGCCGCAAAGTGGGTACCGGGATAGAAGCATGGTTGACCTTCCTGTTTTTGTTTTTTATTAAGTAGTCATACTAGTTATTGATCAGTAAATCGATCAGGAAGGATTTATAGTCGATATTTGCGATCGCGTCTGAATAAAGTCAGACTAATTGGCTTGTCGCTCATGTTTGTGGACTGCAGGCACTGCACTTTTTCGACATCCACGGCTCTATCTTTGGTCAGCCCGCGGCGATCCCCTCCGCCGGCCCATGCCAAGTTCAAGCGCCCATGGCCCGAGTTTTACCCCTCACCGCTGAGCACATCCGTCGCCATTGTCTGCTGCTCGCCGTGTTGTCGATGCTCGTCACGACCGGTTGCAGCCAGCAGCAGGGCCGCGACATCGTCAGCCAGTTTCGCGAAGGCCGGCCCCAGGAATTCCTCCAGACCAGCGTCGACCGCATGGCCACCCTGGCGATGCGCGACAACCTCGACAGCCTCTACCTGCTGATGGGCAAGCTCTACCTGCGCAACCCGCAGGAGCTGAAGAAGTCCGGATTCCTCGACGCCCGCACCGCCGGCAAACAGGTGCGCATGGCCATTGAGCAACAACAGCCGCTGCCGACCCTGGGGGGCAAGAAGGATCTGGCGGCGCTGAGTTACGCCATGAGTCCGGAGTTCCTCGGCGACCGGGTCGGTGCCTTCATCTATGCCATCGGCAGTATGCTGGTCACCGCGCACGGCAACCGGCTGGAGTTCTACATGACCGATGCGATCAACCCGACCTTCGTCAACAACGCCGCGCGTAACATCGAGAAAGCCACCTGGATCCTCAGTCAGCGGCAGAACAAAAACGGCGAACCCTTGCTGTTCTCCAACGAAATCTCGGAGGAGGGCAGCAACCTGAGTTTCGCCGTGGAGTTCGGCAAGATCGTCGCGCGCCTGGACCTGCTGACCCAGATGCTGGACGAACGCTACCGACGGATCGGCCTGAATTACGCGCAGAGTCTGCTGTTCCTCAATTTCCTGCCTGTGCAGTGATCCTGATGTGTAACCCCTTTGTGGCGAGGGAGCTTGCTTCCGCTTGAGTGCGCAGCACTCACAAAAGGGGCCGCTACGCAGCCCAGCGGGAGCAAGCTCCCTCGCCACAAAGGCTCGCTACCCATTGGGGAAGGCATAACGATAGTCCTTATCGATATAAGTGGTTATAAGAAAAATCGCTATGCTGCGGGCCAGATTTCTCGTGCGTTTTCAGTGGGCGTGTTAATGGAATTCGTTAACTTCGGGTTGGTGGTTGCAGGTTTGGTGGTGGGCTTCATCGTCGGCATGACCGGCGTGGGCGGCGGCTCGTTGATGACGCCGATCCTGCTGTGGTTCGGGATCAATCCTGCCACCGCGGTGGGCACGGACCTTTTGTACGCCGCGATCACCAAGTCCAGTGGTGTGCTGGTGCACCGCAAGAACAAGAACATCGACTGGGCGATTACCGGTTGGCTGACCCTCGGCAGTGTGCCGGCGGTGGCGCTGACGCTGTGGTTCCTCAGCAGTTTGCAAACTTCCCCCGACGCGATGAACGCCGTCATCAAACAGGCGCTGGGCTTTGTGCTGTTTGCCACGGCGCTGGCGATTTTCTTCAAGAAGCGCTTGCTCGACTTCGCCCACAAACGCGCGGGCGGCGAGTACAACCCAAGCGGCAAGCGCTTGAATGTGCTGACCGTGATTACCGGCCTCGTCCTCGGCACCATGGTGGCCCTGACCTCCATCGGCGCAGGTGCGCTGGGTACCGTGGCGTTGTTCATCCTCTATCCGCTGCTGCCGACACGCCGCCTGGTCGGCACGGAAATCGCCCACGCCGTGCCACTGACCCTGGTCGCCGGTCTTGGCCATGCCAGCATGGGCAACATGGATTGGCATGTACTGGGCTTCTTGTTGATCGGTTCACTGCCGGGCATTTACCTGGGCAGTCACCTGACGGGCCGCATCTCCGATGAAGTGCTGCGTCCTTGCCTGGCCACGATGCTGGTGTTGATCGGCTACAAACTGGCGTTCTGATGGTTGTCCGGGCGTCAGTCATTCACGGGTGAAAATCTCCAGCAGATGCCCGTCCGGGTCATCGAAATACACGCGCCGTCCTCCCGCAAAATCATTGATTTCTTTTGGGCGCTGCTTGCCTGGATCAGCCCACCAGGGTTGTTTTCTGGCTTGCAGGCGCGCGAAGGCCGCATCGAAATCGTCGTCGCCGATCAGGAACGCATAGTGCTGGGAGGCTATCGGCGGATCATTGTCGTAGTAGTCCAGCGACACGCCGTTATCGAGTTTCACGATCAGCATCGGCCCGAAGGGCTCGGGGGGCGGCAAGCCGAGAATCTCGACGAGAAACGTCGCGGATATGTGTTTGTTCTGGCACCAGACGATGGTGTGATTCAACTGAGCGCTCATGGTGTGATCCTCACGGCGGTTCAGGTGCGTATCGAGTCATGAGATTAGCTCAGCCTGTTGCGCAATGACCGCCCTGACCTAAGCTTGGGTCAAGGCGAGACACAATTGCGGTGCGTCACCCGGAACGAACGCCGCGATGCGCAATCATTAGAGCGTGGATATCAAAAGGAGATGCGCATGCTCATCAGGTCATTGACCCTGACAACCCTGCTGGCGATTGCCGGCCCCTTGCTCGCCGCCGATGGCGACTCACCGCTGGACATGGACAAGGGCAGGTCCCGGCCATTGATTGTCATCGCTCCGAGCACGGTCGATCCGACGTGGGTCAGCCTGAAAAAGTCGCTGGATGAGCCGGCCAATCGCAAAGAATTCACCGACCGGAATATGGTCCTGTACACCGTGCTAAACCTGATGGGCCAGCGCGAAGGCAAAGACCTGGGACCACAAGACACGGCGGCACTGATCCGTTCGCTCAAGCTGGGCGCTGGCGCAAAGACCAAAGTGATTCTGGTTGGCAAGGACGGCGAAAAGAAACTCGAGCAATCGGATGCGGTTGATCTGAAGGCGATCTTCAGTACCGTCGACCAATTGCCGCCGACCGAAAAAGAAGCCACGGTGCCCACGCC
>LNAP01001595.1_pt2 | contig 37164 bp, 23 predicted proteins | sample 602601 | NCBI WGS metagenome assembly LNAP01 (sample SAMN02440304, study PRJNA202911) | soil metagenome | biome: Subtropical and temperate rainforests or woodlands; isolation source: soil samples (1 kg each in a 20% v/v slurry with milli Q water) were... ... | reverse complement strand
GGCCGGGATTACCTGACCGCCGACGGTATCGCCGACATCCCGGCCGAGAAGATCGGCGCCTACTTGGCGGGGCAGGGACGCAAGGTCTCCGACTCGGCTATACGCGAGACTCGCGAAGGTCTGGACCGCAGCCTGCGCGCCTACGTGAACGACCGGGTCAGCTATGCGGTGCTTGAGCCAGATGCCCGTACACGATCGATCATGAACCAAGGCACCCGCCCGGGCACGATGATGGGTGACCTCAACCGCTTCCTGACCCAGTTCAAAAGCTTCCCGGCCGCATACATGCAGAAGACGTTGGGCCGCGAGCTGTACGGCCGTGGGTACGCGCCCACCCCGCTGGGTGAAGGCTACCGGGGAAGCAAGGATCTGATGGCCGCCCTGCGCAATGGTAACGGCGAAAAGCTCGGGCTTGCCCAGCTGCTGTTGTGGACCACAGCCTTTGGCTATCTTTCGATGGCGTCCAAGGACATCGCCAAAGGTCGCGAGCCGCGCTCGGTCGACGATCCGAAAACGTGGGTAGCGGCCATGGTGCAGGGCGGTGGTTTCGGCATCTTCGGCGACTTTATGTTTGGAGAGGTCAGCCGCTTCGGCAACAAACCGCTGGAAACTCTGGCCGGCCCCACACTCGGTACCGCCGCCAGCGCCGTCGACCTCTGGAGCAAAGTCCGCTCCGGTGATGATGCTGCAGCGTCGGCAATGCGCCTGGCCCAGAACAACACTCCATTCCTCAACCTCTTCTATACCCGCATTGCCATGGACCACCTGTTCCTTTATTCGGTCCAGGAGGCGTTGAACCCCGGCTCACTGCGCCGAACCGAACAGCGCATCCAGAAAGAGAACGGCCAGCAGTTCCTGGTGCGCCCATCACAGAGCTATTCCGACCCGCTGGGTATCGCCCGCTAAAACTAATTTCCCACCGAAGCCCGCCTTGAGCGGGCTTTTTTTCGCCTATAGAAAAGGAGTCACACAAGTGACCGTACCAACACTTAATAGCGTTGCTGAGTTTGTGACCAATGGAGTGACGACCAACTTCCCGTTCTTTTTCAAGTTTCTGGCGAATGAGGATTTAGTTGTCTCGTATGTGAATCCATACGGAGCTGTCACCGTGCTGACGTTGGGCACGCACTACACGGTCAACGGCGCCGGCGATGAGGATGGCGGGAGCATTGTCACCACGACGGCTTTGGTTGGGCCGGGTCAGCTTGTGGTTTCGCGTGAAATGGACGCCTACCAGCAAACATCGCTCCGCAACCAGGGCAAATTTCTTGCAGAAACGCACGAAGATGTTTTTGACCGGCTGACCATGCTTATTCAGCAGGGTTTTTCCATCTTCACCCGAGCGCTCGTGCGCCCATTCGGCAAGCCGTACTACGATGCCCAAGACCGCAATATTTCCAACTTGCACGATCCGGTTGAACTGCAGGACGCCACGACAAAAGGCTGGGTGAACAATCACTTTGCCGATCTGATCGACCAGGTCACCGGCCTGATCAACACCACCACCGGCATTATCTACGACGCCGGCACGCTGTTCGATCACCTCAGGTTCGGCGTTGCGCGGACCGTCGACAGCATTGCGGCGCTGAAGACGTTGAGCAGCGCCCGCAACCAGCGCGCCTTTGTCATGGGCTACTACGCGGCAAACGATGGCGGTGGCGGCCATTACCGTGTGCGAGTTGGTGACACGACCACCGCTGACAACGGCGGCACTATCATCGTTGCTGCGGACGGTGCTCGCTGGGAACTGGTCGTCACCGGACGGGTATCCCTAAAGCAGTTTGGCGCCAAGGGTGACGGCACCTTCGTCGACTCCACCTTCATTCAAAAGGCATTCGATTCGCTGCTGCCTCTATGGGCGGGGCCAGGCACCTACTTGGTGACCTTGTGGCAAACAATGCAGATGGAAGGTGGCACGACGTGGGAAGCGCTCAAGATCGCCACGACGATCAATATTCAGGGAGCCGGCCGCGACCTTGTCGAATTCAAGTTGAAGGACAACGAATCGACGGACGCCTCACCCAAATATTTCAACATGATGGGCATCAACACCCTGGTTCAAGGCCTGTACATCGACGGCATCACCTTCAACCTGAACGGCCAGAACAACAAGATCAGCCCGAACCGGGCAGGGCTTGTATTTAACTTCTTCAACTGTGCAGCGCTGATGGTTTCAGGGAGCGTCGGCACGGTCGGGGTTGATGCAAGACTGATCAATGCCACGTTTACCAACAACCGGATCAAGAACAGCCCAGGCGTATCTGCGATCTCATGCGGTCAATCCAACTCAGCGACATATGTCCTTGGCGACAACATCGAGATCGCGCACAACATCTTCCAGGATAACGGCCTTGACTGTAACGACCACAGTTCCGTGTACATGTGGGCCAACAACGTCAGGGTGCACCACAACAAATTCACTAACTCGGTTATGTCGAGTGGTGTATTCGGACCTCTGGCAGCTGCTGAGTTACATGGTTCGCAGAACTGGTTCCATCACAACACTGTAAACAACTACCTTTGGGGGGTGTATGTCGCGGGCAACTTCACCGCCGTATCGCGCGGGCAGTTCGTCCACGACAACGAATTCTTCGTCGCTCAGAAGGCGGTCATCACCTACAACGAAACGAGCGCTGAGCCGGGCATGGCCGACGTCAACATCCACGACAACCACGTTTGGCTGACGGATGACTACCACCATGGCAGCGGAGCGGCCAAGCGTGCATTCGACCTTGTTCCGTCACAGGGCAATCTGGACGGCTTGAAGGTCCACGGCAATACCCTGTTCTGTACAGACCTTTACGGCGCGGTTGCGATTCAAATCGGTGTTCTTGCTGTAGGTCGATCTGTCAGGAACGTATCGATTGGCGACAACACCACCAAGGGGTTTGGTACGCCGATTCAGTTTGGGACCACTGGTGGCGGGATCATCGATGGCCTGACCATTGACGGGAATGAGTTGCTCGATATTAAGCCGAACTCCACGACGCCGACGTTCACTATCGGGATCTATGGCAAGGCGGCAAACGGCTCTGTGAGGATCAGCAACAACAAAGGGCAGGGCACCACGACTGCGCATCCGTATTACGGGATCTTGTTGGACACCGGGACCATGTCCAACCTCGACATGGAAAACAACCAGTTCGACAGCGGCACCGCGGTGCCGGTCTCGGATGGTGTCATCGTTGTCGGTCGGCGGTCAGGGGCGCAGGCTACGGTTTTCGCCGCTCTGCCAACACAGTCTACTTGGCGGATTGGCGATCAGATCACAAACTCAGCAGTGGCAGAGCTTGGAACCGTGACAGTCCCGCCAAGTAAATACGTGATTGCCGGATGGATCCGCATGACGAACGGGACAGGTAACACCGGCACTGACTGGTTGCAGCGCCGGACGTTGACCGGGAATTAATGGACTACCAAAAACGGAGCGCGCTAAAAAATCTTCCGATGTAAGACGAAGTGAAGCATGAATCGTCTTTCATACACGATGCTTTCGGGTGCGCTCTGTTGTCGAAAGTTTCAAGGCAGTTCGCCATTTTTTCTTCAAAAGAGCAAACAGCGCCCTCTTTGGATAGGCAAAGCATCGGATTGTGGATGACTTCTGTTTTTAAGGTGTTGGCTGTTTTCTCACACCAAACAGGGATGTAGTCACGGGGCACTTCACCGTAGTCGCGGAAAGCGTTCTCGGGTGAAAGCTCCGTATTTTCGGGCAGCTCTGCGACCAGATAGATAGCGCAATCACCAGAGCTGACCTTGTCTTCTGGCGGGTACTGACATTCGAGGCTCAGGCGTTCGCCGTCTTTAATCGTCCACTTAACAGGGACCTGGCCAGGCGAGTCCTGATCGGATGGCGGGAAACAGAACCGTTCGAGCACTTCTCCATTTTTCTCATGCGTGAGGCAGGCTTCCATCGCCGAGGTGTGAAGGTTGTTTCCGATGTAGGCAACAGCGCTCACGATATTTAAAGGCTTGCCGCCGGCGTAGCTTTGAAAATATGACGCGGCCATCGGTTCATCTGCGCTGAACATCTGGTCGTAATAGGGCAGGCGCAGAAAGCGATATCGAGGGGCGTTGGGTGTGTACCGCGTGTATTCAATGGTACAGGTGCCGTCCATGCTCCCGGATGGCAGCACCGAACTGACTGTGCCCAACGAGTTGCAGGTAAGCATGGTCCCCTTGGGGACGTAGATTGGAGACGTTGTCAGATCGACAGATTGGTTCCAGTCGCCAGCAGGTACAAATACCGGGCCTTCCACCGGACCTGTAGGGTAAACCCAGCCCGGGATCGCTTTCGTTCTCACGGTGTTAAAGCACAAAGGCTCCAAGAACCCACCGCGCCCTAATATAGGCTGCTTAACTGGATAGGGATCAGACTCCTTCCGCCAGGTTCCGATGCAATAGTCAGCAAACCCACCGTACTTGAAGCCCGGTACGCTGATGGAAACCTTCGTGATGCTGATATCGTGCGAGACTCGAATTGGCTCAGGGTTCTGGCGGAAAACAACCGTTTGCGTCCGCGTGAACTTGTTGTATATAAAATTAGCGGCACCGGTGATTGCGATTACAGCGGTTACTGCCATTATCACTGCGAGTATTATTGCTGCTATCCGCCGCATCATGCTTCTCTAATCCATCCTGATTTCAGAAGCGCGAAATTGTAGTGGATTGCCTGGGTGCGTTCTACAGCAATAACAGCCACCTCTGGTTACAAAACAATGCGCCCTTCAGGCCAGCAGCAACGGAAAAGTACATTGGTTAGTACATCGTAAAAAGAACGCATCAGCAGCAGCCAATAGATACGGCGATTTTTAGAGCTGATGCGGTTCCTGTCTCGGGCACCACATCTATTTTCACCGACTTTTTCGGTGAGTTTCACGGAAACCGCCATGAGCCCAAAGCGTTGGCCGTTTTCTTTTCGCCATCTTTCCAATTGAGATTGGCAAGGAAATTGGCACTTATAAGCGGCTGGATGCCATGGCTGAGAAGGGCGACGGCGCTCGCAATCACATAGGTATGACCGTGCAAAGTGTCATAGAAATTTTGGGGACGCACGGACTGGACCCAATGCAAAGCGCGTTCGCCTGGTACGACAAATGGTAGGCTAGAGAAGCAGCGCTCAACACGAAGGTGAAATCAATGAGCCTGTTCGCGATGCAGGCGATCAATACGGATTTCGGTTCGACTCGTTGCTGGCTTTTATAGCTGTAGGTTTTGAGCAGCGATTGTAGGCTTTTGGAAGAGCCCAGCAATAAAGAAAGAAAGGCGTTGCATGGCCATGGACGGATATTCGGCATCCTGAGCCAATCCAAGGCGACGCCGTTATCTGCAATGAGTTACGCTGGTTCTACCCAGATTCCGATGAGAAAGGCTAAGCCGTTCGGTTCCGTACTGGCTAAGTGACGCCCATGGTCTTATCATGTGCCGCCAGCCGCACCGCCAGAAAATAAAATAGCGGAGGGAGATATATAAATTAATTCGAGAGTAGAGATATGGACGCTAAACGTGTAGATGGGTTTAGGGGCTTTTTTTCACGGAACTGTCCGCCAATTTGTTTCTTGGTCGCCTATTTTGTTCTTATTGTATTGGGGAATTTAATTTACGCGTCTCCGTATGGTCGGCGAGCGATAGCAATTTCCGGTTATCCCGAATCGATATTGCAACTTAATCATATCTTTAGTTTTGGATATTGGGTTTTGTTGTTTATGCCGTTTGTGGTTACTCCTTTAGTGGTGGTTGCAGTTAAAAAGACTTTGGCGTCATACGTCGATGCTTTTTCGAGAAATTTCCCTGAGCTAACTAAGAAATGGTATTTGATCATATTTACTCTGGCTTGCGCATATGTGCTAGTTAGCTTCTACAGACATGGAGTTGCCGAGCTATTTCTATCTGGCAAGGATTCAGTTTCGTCGGTAGTGGCTCGTTTTGAGATTCGAGATCGGCTTCATTTCACTGTATTCATGGTAATGCAAGCAATCGTGCCTTACCTGTCGTATGTGGCGATCATCAATTCGTCCAAGAAAGGCGGAGGGTTCTGGCTCGCTGCAGCTTCAGTATCGGTCCTGATGGCCTCGCTGTTCTTCATCATGATTAATATGAAGTGGCCTGTAGTTCTTTACTACGCCGGCGCTGTTCTCGCAATATTTCTCCATACCGACAGATATGCATACACCAAGGCTGTCGTGGGAGGAGTGTTTGTGGTTGCGGCCTATCTGCTTATATCAACAGTTGTATTTCGGCTGGCTCCCGAGCCGACTGAAACTGTAACTTCCGGACCCGTCGCGCCACTTGAAATATCAAAATCAACTCCATTGGGTGACGAAAAATCAAAAGGTTTTATCGGGAAGTCAAATGATAAAATTGTAGCTGCTGAGCCAAGTGAAGTTAAAATTACGGCAGCCGCAGAGCGGGCTGCTGAAGTTTCCGAGGCTGCTGTTGGGGCTGCGCCAATGTTGATGATGCACTTGCTAAGTCGGATGTCGATTCTTGTCCCATATTACTATCAGGAATTTACCGACCATCCATCTGCTTGCGGTGGAATCCTTGTTCAGGCACAACCTGGTCCTAAATGCCGGCCATCGACTTACATCTACAAGAAACTGTTTTTCGCGACCAATGACCAGTTCCTGGGGCAGGGCACATCACCCGCGGCGGTGCATATCACCGGCTATGCAGTGGGTGGCTGGACTATTGCAGTTTTTGCTTTGGTTTGCGCCAGCATCATTCTAGGTATGCTCTCATGCATACCATTGAATGCTAGCTCGACTGTCTCTGCGTTCGGTGTTGTGGGGGCCCTGGCTGGCTACCATTTTTCGCAGATTCCTGGTGAGGGTGTTTTATTTTACGAGCATGGTTTATTTTGGACCTTCCTGCTGATGGCTGGATACGCTTGCGCTATGAGGCTCTTTGGAGGTAGGGCGAAGACTGCCTAAGGTGGTCGTAGCCTGGCGCGATGTTACCGTCGTCGCCGTTCTTCAACTGAGGCAAAGGGAGTATATTCTTTCAGAGCGGGCCCCGTTGTCGGAGCCCTTCTGAAAGCCCAGCAGAAGTACATCGATAAGTACATCGCTCGAATTCTGCATCAGCAATCGCCAATAAATATGGCTTTTTTATGCGCTGCTACTATTTCTGTCGGCACCGTTCCCTTGTTATTTCACCTTTCTGCTCAAATCTTCCACGGTGCGTTTCAGCTGATCCAGTTGGTTGTCCTGATCGCTGACTTCCCGCTTAAGGCTGGACAGGTCGCTGGAGCTCGAGCTGGAACTCGATCCGGCGCTGCGCTTGAGGTCTTCCACCTGGCTGGCAAGCCTTTTCAAGTCGTTTTCCTGTTCATTGACGGTACGCTTGAGGTCGTTCACTTCGCTGGAGCTTGAACTGGAGTTCGAGCCGCCGCTGCTGCGCTTCAGATCGTCCATCTGACTGGCGAGCTTTTTCAGACCGTTGTCCTGTTCGCTGACCGCGCGTTTCAGATCACTCACTTCGCTGGAGCTTGAGCTTGAGCTGGAATTCGAGCTGCTGCTGCGCTTGAGGTCGTCCATCTGGCTGGCGAGCTTTTTCAGTCCGTTGTCCTGTTCGCTGACCGTACGCTTGAGGTCGCTGACTTCGCTGGAACTGGAGCTGGAATTCGAGCTGCTATTGCGTTTGAGTTCGTCCACAGCCTTGGCAAGGTTTACCAAACCGGTGTTCTGTTCGCTGACCGTGCGTTTCAGGTCGTTCACTTCGCTGGCGCTGGAACTGGAGCTCGAACCACTGTTGCGTTTGAACTCGTCCATGGCCTTGGCGAGGTTTTTCAGCGCCGTGTCCTGATCACTGACGGTGCGCTTGAGTTTATCCACTTCGCTGGCAGTCGAACTCGAACCGGACACCGTGTTCTTTTTCAACTCTTCGATGAGCCGCGCCTGTGTACTGACGGTTTTCTTCAGCTCTTCAAGATCTGCCGTATCGGTTTTAACCATTCTTTGTAATTTTTCCACGTCTTCGATACTGAGGCCTGATTTGACCATCACGTCTGTGCCGTAATAGTTGTGGAAAACCAAAAATTTATCGGAAGAGTTTGCGCTGTCGAATTTGTACTCCAGACCGGCTTGAGCCGAATCGGGCATTGCCAGGCTGCCGAGAAGAAGGGCAGCCATGCCGGTTGCAAACAGGGTAGATGGAAGCTTGGGAAAATTGCGCATCACCGGTTCCTTGTGAAGTGCCTAGCTGGCACATCGCTATGACTTTACCTTTTGAACGTTGTTCCTGGGTAGCGAGGGAAAATTTTCAGAAAGGCCGATCAACGGTTTTTTTGTAGATTTGATGTAAAAGTCCATATAAATCGTCGACCAAACGTCCTATATTCGGACGTTGCACACGTACCACTTTGCAGTTTTCAGATGATCCCCGAATGGTTCTGAAGGCCAGACAAACCGGGCTTCACACGGTTTTTTGCGTCAGAGAGATCCTTGATGATCCAGATCCATCTTCCATTCCCCAGATCAGCGAGAACGCCATGACCGTTAAAGAATTGACCCAAGAAGCCAGACACGAAGAAGCGCTTAAAAAGTACCTGCTTGAATCACCCCAGCTAGCGGAAGAGATCAAGGACCTGCCCGCCGACGATCAGAAAGACCAGATCCAGTGGGCGTTCGAGGATGAGGCGGAGTCCCAGGGCTTGCAGCCATGGGAACTGACGCTCAAGTACACCTCGACCCCTGAAGAGTTCGAGGCTGCGCGCCTGGTGCTGCACAAGGAGGCGGCCGAGGTGTTGGGCGTCGAGTGGGAAGAGTACTGCGAGATGAACAATCTGGTGGTTTGAGAGCAGCTTCAGGCTTCAGGCTTCAAGCGGTAAGCTGCAAGTAAAAGCAAAACTGCTTGAAACTTGGAGCTTGCCGCTCGAAGCTGCGTTTTAGAGGCTTAAGCGCATCGACAGGTCGACAGCCTTCACATCCTTGGTCATCGCACCAATCGAAATGTAATCCACCCCGGTTTCGGCGATCGGCAGCAGCGTGTTTTCGTTGATACCACCGCTGGCTTCCAGTTTCGCCTTGCCCGCGTTCAGGCGCACGGCTTCACGCATGTCATCCAGGCTCAACTCATCGAGCATGATGATGTCGGCACCCGCCGCCAGGGCTTCTTTCAATTCCGCCAGGCTTTCCACTTCAATCTCGACCGGCTTGCCCGGGGCGATCTTGTGCGCGGCGTTGATGGCCTCAGGAATGCCACCGCAGGCGGCGATGTGGTTTTCCTTGATCAGGAAGGCGTCGTACAGGCCGATGCGGTGGTTGTGGCAACCGCCGCAGGTCACGGCGTACTTCTGCGCCAGACGCAGCCCTGGCAGGGTTTTACGGGTGTCGAGCAGCTTCACCTGGGTCTCGGCGACAAAATCCGCCAGGTATTGCGCGCGCGTGGCCACGCCCGAGAGCAATTGCAGGAAATTCAGTGCGCAGCGTTCGCCGGTCAGCAGCGAGCGTGCCGGGCCCTCGAGGTGAAACAGCGCCTGATTGGGTTTCACCCGTTCGCCGTCACGCACCTGCCAGTGCACCGCGACCCGTGGATCGAGTTGCCGGAAAACGGCATCGACCCATGCGGTGCCGGCAATGACCGCGGCGTCGCGGGTGATGATGGTGGCTTTTGCCAGGCGTTCGGCCGGGATCAGCTGTGCGGTGATGTCGCCGCTGCCGATACGGCGCACGTTGGCTTCGATTTCGGCGGTCAAATCGGCGAGACGTAGATTCGGCATAACGGGCTCCACAAACAAAGTGGCCCGATTATAGGGCCATGGCGCGAGGCAACCCAAGGCATCAGAGGCGTTCCCCTCACCTGCAAACCTGCATTTGGTCGATTCCCTTGAATCATCGGCACTAAGTCAACGTCTTTCCTATGCGTCTATTTCGATACGTAGCACAGAGTCTGCTGGTACACGGGAGCGCTTTTGCAAGATAATCCGCCTTGCTTTTGACGTCATGGCTTTGACGTTCGTTTGGATACGACTATTCGCAGAATCACCGTTTCAGGAGGCTTGGATGCACAACGACGGGAATGTAGTGCCTTTGCACAAGGCGGCTACCGGTCAGGCGACGCAATCGCCGCTCGCCCGCCTGCCTGTGATTCTGCTTCAGGTTCGCGACAAGGCCACTCAACAGCTCAGGCATGGCTTGCAGGAGCTGTTTGATAACGCCGACGACACGCTGTTCGAAATGGCTGATCGGGCCCGCAGCGATGTCGAGCAGAACCTCTTTTTCGAAGCCATGCGCGACTTGCGACTCAAGCGAAAAAGCATCGAACGCGGTTTTCTCGAACACTTCTTCGAGGCGTTCGTCAGTCTCTCGCAGCACGACAGCGCCCAGGCGGCCTTGCCTCAGGCATTGGCGTTTGAAACCGATGCATTGCCCAATGACGATCTGGAACGCAGCGTCGCGGTGGACGCCATGGTCAGCAAAGTGCTGAACCGCGACGGGTTCGCCCTTGACCAACTGACAGCCCGACTCAGTGCTTTGCTGGGCAAGGCGCTGGACGATGAGCACAACCCGCTGGGGCCTGCGCGGCTCTGCGAGTATTTCTTGCAGGCCTGGCGCAACCTGGGGGTGGAGATCAAGGTCAAGCTGATCATTCTCAAACTATTCGATCGCTACGTGCTCAGCAGCACTGATCAGCTGTACGCCGAAGCCAATCAACTGCTCATCGCGACCGGCGTGTTGCCCGACCTCAAGCCCGCTCCCACGCGGCGAGCCAGCGATCATGCCGCCGCCAGCGCCTATGCCGAACCGATCGAAGTCGGCATCCACTCGGGCCATACACCGGTCGACGATGGCGTGCAGGAAGTCTTTGCCGCGTTGCAGGAGCTGCTGCTACACGTGCGCGGCAGTGTCGCGCCGACCCTCGAAGCCAGTGCCCAGACACAGCCCATTTCCACCCGAGACCTGTTGCGCCTGCTCTCGCACTTGCAGCAATACGTGCCGGCGCTGGCGACCCAGGACGACTTCGATCTGCGTAACCAGCTCGAACAGCTGCTAACCCGGGTCAGCGTCAAAAGCGGCAAGTCGCGCGTGGTCGGCGTGGCTGACGAAGACGTGATCAACCTGATCGCCATGCTCTTCGAATGCATCCTTGATGACCGCAACCTGCCTGACTCCCTCAAGGCGCTGATTGGTCGGTTGCAGATTCCGATGCTCAAAGTGGCGGTGCTCGACAAGAGCTTCTTCAGCCGGGCCAGCCACCCGGCCCGGCGTCTGCTCAACGAAATCGCTGCCGCCGCGATGGGCTGGGGCGAGTGCGATGACCACGAGCGTGACAGCCTGTACCTGCGCATCGAGCAAGTGGTCCAGCGCCTGTTGAACGACTTTGTTGACGATCCGGCGATCTTTTCCGAATTGCTGGCGGATTTTCTCGCCTTCACCAGTGATGAGCGCCGCCGCAGCGAACTGCTGGAACAGCGTACCCGTGACGCCGAGGAAGGCCGCGCCAGGACCGAACTGGCTCGCCAGCGTGTCGAGCAGGCGCTGAATCAGGCGTTATTGGGCAAAGTGCTGCCCCAGGCTGTGGTGGTCTTCGTGCAGGAGGCCTGGAGCAAAGTGCTGTTGTTGACCTGCCTCAAACATGGTGATGCGTCGGCGCAATGGCAGGCCGATGTGCAGACTATGGAGCAATTGATCTGGAGCGTGCAGCGCCATGACGAGCCCGATGCCGGCCTGCGTTTGTTGGCGCTGGTGCCCGGGCTGCTGAAGGCCTTGCGCGACGGATTGAGCAGCTCGGCGTTCGATCCGTTCGCCACCAGTGAGTTTTTCAGTGAGCTGGAAACCTTGCACGTGCAACTGTTCGAGCGCCCGGGTCAGACGGCTGAACAACCCGTCGACCCGCCGGTTATGGTCGAAGTGCTGCAGCAAATCGTGCTGCACACGGCGGACGAAGGCCTGGCCGATGTGGTGTCTGTGCGGTTGCCGGCGGACGATGCCGGTTTGCTTCAGGTCGATCAACTGCGTCCGGGCTGCTGGGTCGAGTTTCAGGAAGACGATGAAAACACCCTGCGTTGCAAGCTGGCAGCGATCATCGATTCCACCGGCAAATACATCTTTGTCGACCGCACGGGAATGAAAGTGCTGGAGCGCAGCCGCACCGGCCTGGCCCTGGAATTTCGCCGTGGCGCGGTGCGGGCGCTGGACGATACCTTGCTGTTCGACCGGGCCCTGGAGTCGGTGCTGGGCAATCTGCGGCGTCTCAATCGCGGCAAGTGATCGCGCCCCGAGGGCCTATCGCGGCATACTGGGCGCCAACACAGTCGTCGTTGAAGGAACCTGTATGCAGTTGGACCCCGCGAGCGGTTGGTGTCAGGGCGTGCGTGTATGCCGCTCGCCCAACTTCAATGCGCGCCCCTCGGGCGAAATTTCCCTGCTGGTGATCCACAACATCAGCCTGCCGCCAGCGCAGTTCGCCACCGGCAAGGTGCAGGAATTTTTCCAGAATCGTCTGGATGTCACGGAGCATCCCTATTTTGCAGGTATTGCTGACCTGCGGGTGTCTGCGCACTTTCTGATCGAACGTGACGGCACCGTCACTCAGTTTGTCTCTTGTCTTGAGCGCGCCTGGCACGCCGGTGTCTCGAGTTTCGAGGGGCGGGAGACCTGCAACGATTTTTCTGTGGGCATCGAACTTGAGGGCACGGATGATCTTCCGTTCGAGGACGCCCAGTATCAGGCGTTGACGACTCTGACCCGACAACTGCAAAGCACATTTACGGCGATCACGGCGCAACGCATCTGCGGGCATAGCGACATCGCACCGGGGCGCAAGACGGATCCGGGACCCGCGTTCGACTGGGCACGCTACCGCGCCGCCTTGGCAAAAGCCGCTTTGGAACAAGAGGAACAACGATGAGTTTTCTGGTGTTGCTGTTGGCCGTCTGGATCGAGAAATTCTCGGCCTTGCGCCATCGGGTCCAACGTGACGGCGGTTGGGTGCGTGAACTGAACAAGCTTGAAGTCAGCCCGCGCCTGATTGATCGGCCATGGCTGGTATTGGTGGTGCTGGTGTTGTTGCCGGTGGCGCTGCTGGGTTTGTTGCTGGTGGTGCTTGAACCGGTGGCCTACGGGTTGCTGGCATTGCCGGTGCACCTGCTGGTGGTGATTTACAGTCTGGGTCGCGGCGATTTGCTGGCCGGCCTGGGACCGTTTCGCGATGCCTGGCGCCGGGAAGACCTGCAAGCCGCCGCCCATGTGGCGAAGCGCGACGTGGACATCTGCGCCGATAGCGGCGAGCAACTGCTTGAGCGGGTCGAAGGGCATTTGCTGTGGGAGGCATACCAGAGCTTTTTCGCGGTGATTTTCTGGTACTTCGTGCTGGGCCCGGTCGCCGCACTGAGCTACCGGCTGCTGGCGCTGGCTGAAGAGCACGGGCAGAACCCTGCTGTGGTCGAGCGCGCTGCACAGTTGCGTCATGCGTTTGATTGGGTGCCGGTGCGTCTGTTGGCGGCCAGTTTCGCGCTGGTCGGAAATTTTGTCGCGGTCAGCCGCGTCATGCTGCATGAACTGCTGAACTGGAACATCAGCGCTGCCCAGTTGATCGAGAAAGTTGGCCTGGTGGCTGGCGAAATTCCTGCACCGGTCGTCGGACCGGATGGTATCAACAGCCTGGACCGGATCTGGGAATTACTGCTGCGAGCGGCGGTGCTCTGGTATGCAGGTTTTGCGTTGTGGACGGTCCTTCCGTAAACCAACGGCTGTCTTGCGTGAACATCTTTGTGGAGAGGGGGCTTGCTCCCGCTGGGCGCGCAGCGCCTCAAACGGCCAGGCGAATATGTCAGGAAAACCCGCTCGCCTGCATTGCGTCTGCTTCGCAGACGAGCGGGAGCAAGCTCCCTCGCCACAAGATGATCATCGATCTCAAGTCCGGCGATCTGCCGTTAACCTTAAGTTACAAAACCCTCAGCCGATTTAAGCTATACAGGGATAGCGCTGAATAGTGGCTATCTGCCGTCGACCCGCGCCTGCCAATAAAAATAAGAATCAAAAGGGAGACTTCCAGTGAAGAGCTTGCTCTATCCCGCCGTCGCGCTGATGAATCGCCTGAGCTTCGGCATGAAGTTCAGCCTGATCAGTGTGCTGTTCCTCGTGCCGATGCTGGTGACCAACTTCTATCTGGTCCGCGACTCCTATCGTGAATTCCAGGGCACACAAGTCGAGCTGCAAAGCCTCGACCTGCTCGGCAGCAGCCTGACCCTGCGGCGTGATCTGGAAACCCTGAACAACCTGGTGCAAATCAACGTCACCCTTGGCCAGTCCGGCAAGGCCGGTAATGTCGAGACGAAGATCAGCACTCTGGAGCAAAGTGTTCTGGCCCGCCTGCAAGGGCTGACGGCGATGACCACTGATCCGGAGCAGATCACGGTTTTCGATGGCAAGCGCGATGAAATGATCGCCGCGTTCAAGGCCCAACAAGCGGAAAACTCCCTGCAAAGCAAAAGTGGGATGATCGGCAAGTTGCTCGGCAGCGCGCAGATTTTCAGCCAGATCATCGCCAGTCAAGCCGGCCTCAGCCGCGATACCCAGAGCGACATGCGTCAGCTCAGCGAACTCATTACCAACGTCACTCCGCCTGTGACGCAGATCCTGGGCGACGGCCGGGCGATGGGTTCCTATTCGCTTGGGCAAGGTTTTCTGAATTCGTCGTCGAGCACCCGATTTGATGAGCTGCTGGCGCAGATCGAAAAGCTCCAGGGCGAATACGGTCTGAAGCTCAATGATGCATTGGGTTCCAGCAAAGCGGCGCGTGACACCCTGGCCGCCCAGGCCGAGAGCAGCAAGGCCTCGCTGAAAAAGGCCAGTGAACTGTTCGAAGAACAGGTGGTGATGGCCGACACCCTCGATGCGCCATGGCAGGCCTTTTACGACCAGGTCACCGGCCTGATGGACCAGACCTACCAACTCAACGAAGCCACCCTGGCATTCCTCGGCACCCAGTTGCAGCAGCGACTGGAGCAGAACCGCACCCACATGATCTTGCAGGCCGTGGCGCTGTCGGTGGTGTTTGTGTTGATTTTCTACCTCTACGGCGGCTTCTACGCCTCGACCCGCACCACCCTCAAACGTCTGGGCGCGACGCTGGACAAAGTTGCAGCGGGCGACATGACCGTCACCTTCCGGGCCGAAAGCCGCGATGAGTTGGGCGAGTTGGGCGAGGTGTTCAACGGCACCGTGAAGAAAATCCATGACCTGATCGAGCGCGTAGGCCAGACCGTCAATGAGGTCGAGCGCCAGGCCGGACAAGTCGAAAGTGTCTCTGCCCAAAGCAACCAGGCGGTGGCGGGGCAGCGTTCGCAGATCGAGCAGGTCGCCACGGCCATGAACCAGATGTCTGCCACCTCCCTTGAGGTGGCGCGCAGTGCCGCCGCAGCAGTCAGCAGTGCCCACAGCGTCAACGACGAAACCATCAGCGGTCGCGGCCTGGTGGCGTCCCAGCAGGGCAGCATCGCGCAACTGGCCAGCGAGATCGATCAGTCGGTGCGGGTGGTCAACCAATTGGCCAGCGACAGTCAATCCATCAGCCGCGTGCTGGAAGTGATCAAGAGCATCGCCGAGCAGACCAACCTCTTGGCGCTCAACGCCGCGATCGAAGCCGCTCGGGCCGGTGAGCAAGGGCGTGGTTTTGCGGTGGTGGCCGATGAGGTGCGGACCCTCGCCAAGCGCACTCAGCAATCGACCGAAGAAATCGAGCAGATGATCACCAAGCTCCAGAATGGTGTCGGCGCGGCGGTGAAAGCCATGGGCGTCAGCCATCAGGTGGCCGATGGCACCGTCGGGCAGTCGGAAAAGGTCCAGCAGGCGCTGGAAAACATCCTCGGTGCCGTCGGCATGATCGTCGACCAGAACCAACAGATCGCCGCCGCGGTGGAGCAGCAGACCGCAGTGGCCCACGACATCGACCAGAACATCGTCGAGATCAACCGCGCGGGTGAACGTACCGCCGAAGGGGCGCACCAGACCGAGGATGCCAGTCGAGCATTGTCGGCCCAAGTGTTGGAACTCAAACAATTGATCAGCGCGTTCCGGGTCTGACGACACACAAGGATCAAATGTGGGAGCAGGTTTTTGTGCAGGGCTGATTTACCAGTTGAACAACTCGCAGGCATTGGCCGTGCTTGCGGCCGCCAATCGCTCGGGGCTGATCGCCATGATGCCGGCCAGCGCCGAGCAAATCGCCGGCAGGTGCGCCGGGCTGTTGCGTTGACCGGGAAACATGGCGGGCGCCATGTCCGGTGAATCGGTTTCCAGCACCACTGATTCCAGGGGCAGGTCAGCGAGGACGCGGTGCATGCGCAGCGCCTGCGGCCAGGTCGCGGCGCCGCCCAGGCCCAGTTTGAAACCGAGCTTGATGTATTCGCGCGCCTCTTCCTTGCTGCCGGCGAAGGCATGAATGATGCCCGCGCGTTTCAATCGAAACCGTTTGAGCGTGGCAATCACCGCGGCATGGCTGCGCCGCACATGAATCAGCGCCGGAAGATTGAAGTCCACCGCCAGTTGCAGTTGCGCGTCGAACAAGGCCTGCTGGCGCTCACGGTCGAGGGTTTCGATGAAGTAATCCAGACCGATCTCGCCCACGGCACACAATTGCCGATGACCCGCCAGGCGGGTCAGCCAGTCACCGAGTTCGAGTAAATCGTCAGGGCGATGCTGGTCCAGGTACACCGGGTGCAAACCGAGCGCCGCATGCAGGTCGGGATCGCTTTGCACCAGGTCCCAGACCCGCTGCCAATTGCCCTGATAAACCCCCAGCACCACCATTCGCCGTACCCCGAGGGCGCGGCTTTCGGCGAGCAGCGCCGTGCGGTCCTCGTCGAAGTCCGGAAAATCCAGATGAGTGTGGCTGTCAATCAGCTCCACGGTTCAGTCCTGGCGAATACGCTGCTTGAAGGTCCGCGCGATGGCTTGCACGCCGGGTTGGTAGTCGGACTGCTCGATGGCGGCCAGCGCCAGCGCCAGGGCCTTGTCGGCAATCAACTGATGCTGCTGGGCCATGGCGTTGACCGGCAGCGGCAAGAAGTCCAGCAACTGCGTGTCGCCGAAGGTGCCTAGGCGCAGCGGACGGGTTTTCAGCGGGAAGTCGTGCAAGGCATCGAACACGCCTTGAAGCAGCACGTAAGACGTGGTCACCAGCGCATCCGGCAAATGCCCAAGGCGCTGTAACAATTCCTCCATCAACTGCTTGCCGCACTCACGGCTGAACGATTCGCCGTGCTCGATCAGCACGTCGCCTTTGAACCCGCTTAACGCCTCCTTGAACCCGGCGGCACGTTCCTGGCTGATGCTCAGCTCGGGGCGGGCACCGATCAGCGCGATTTGCTTGGGCAGCGGGTCGAGCAGACTGCGGGTCAGTTGCAGGCTGGCCTCGCGATCATCGCTGATCACCGAACAGAAATGCTCAGGCTCCATCACCCGGTCGATGGCGATGATCGGAATGCCTTTGGCCTGCAACAGACGATAACTGTCATCACCGGCCGGCAGGCAACTGGCGACGATCAAGGCATCACAGCGCCGGGCGCGGAACAGTTGCAGCAATTGCCGCTCACTGTCCGGCGCATCGTCGGAACTGGCGATCAGCAATTGATAACCGCGCGCCCGGGCGCCTTGCTCGAGCAGTTTGGCGATTCTTGCGTAACTGGGGTTTTCCAGGTCCGGCAGAATGAAGCCCAAAGTGCGGGTGTGCCGACTGCGCAGCCCCGCCGCCTGAGGGTTGGGCGTGAAGCCATGTTGTTCGACGACCGCACGAACGCGCTCGACGGTGGCACTGCTGATACGTTGCTGCTCGGCCTTGCCATTAATGACATAACTGGCGGTGGTAACGGACACACCGGCCAACTGTGCGATATCACTGAGTTTCAACTCGGGATTTCCTTGTTTGTTCGAGCTTGCCCCGACATTTTCGCCAATCCTACCCGATTCGGGCAGACGACCATTGTCGCAACGCTTCCGACAAGTTGGACTTCAAGGATGGGACATAATCGAGTAACGTGCCAATCATTCTAGATTAAACGTTTCAGCAAGCGTATTTTCTACGTTATAAGCGCATTTGGCCGGTTCTGCCGTGAAACCGCCAAAAATGATGACGAAGCGCCTAAGCTGGAATCATCCAAAACAATACCTGGCGCCCACAGACGCCAAAAAGGAGAAAGCATGCTCGAGCTCACCATAGAGCAGATATCCATGGGCCAGTCGGCTGTGGATAAGTCCGAAGCCTTGCAATTACTGGCCGGGCATCTGGTCACCGATGGCCTGGTGGCCGAGGGTTATCTCGCCGGTTTGCAGGCCCGGGAAGTCCAGGGCTCGACCTTTCTCGGTCAAGGTATTGCCATCCCCCACGGTACGCCGGAAACCCGCGATCAGGTGTTTTCCACCGGTGTGCGGCTGATGCAATTCCCCGAAGGCGTGGACTGGGGCGACGGCCAGATCGTTTACCTGGCGATCGGCATTGCCGCCAAATCCGATGAACACCTGCGACTGCTGCAACTGCTGACCCGTGCCCTCGGAGAAACCGACCTGGGCCAGGCCCTGCGTCGCGCCAGTTCCGCCGAAGCCTTATTGAAACTGCTGCAAGGGGCACCGCAGGAACTGGCGCTGGATGCACAAATGATCGGCCTTGGTGTCTCCGCCGATGACTTCGAAGAACTTGTATGGCGCGGCGCGCGTTTGCTGCGTCAGGCCGATTGCGTGAGTAACGGGTTCTCCGCCGTCTTGCAACAGGTCGAAGCGCTGCCGCTGGGCGATGGCTTGTGGTGGCTGCACAGCGAACAAACGGTCAAGCGTCCGGGCCTGGCGTTCGTCACGCCGGACAAGCCCATGCGCTACCTCGGCCAGCCCCTCAGTGGCCTGTTCTGCCTGGCCAGCCTCGGCGAGGCGCATCAGGCTTTGCTCGAACGCCTGTGTGCGCTGCTGATCGAAGGCCGTGGCCATGAATTGGGTCGCGCCACCAGCAGCCGTAAAGTCCTTGAAGTGCTGGGCGGTGAACTGCCGGCGGACTGGCCGAGCGCGCGCATTGCGTTGGCCAACGCCCACGGTTTGCATGCCCGCCCGGCGAAGATCCTCGCGCAGTTGGCGAAAAGTTTTGAAGGCGAAATCCGCGTGCGCATCGTCGATGGCCAGGACAGCGCCGTGTCGGTGAAGAGCTTGAGCAAACTGCTCAGCCTCGGCGCCCGGCGCGGTCAGGTATTGGAGTTCGTCGCTGAACCGAGCATCGCCGCCGATGCCTTGCCAGCCTTGCTGGCCGCCATCGAAGAAGGCCTCGGTGAAGAAGTCGAGCCGTTGCCCGCGGTGAGCCAGCAGCGCGAGGTGTTTGCCGATGTCGCCGAAGTGCTCCTGGCGCCAGCGTCCGGCAGTCTGGTCCAGGCCATTGCCGCTGCACCGGGCATCGCCATTGGCCCGGCGCACATTCAAGTGCTGCAAACCATCGAATACCCGTTGCGTGGCGAGTCTGCCGCCATTGAGCGTGAACGTCTCAAGCAGGGCTTGGTGCACGTGCGCCGCGACATCGAAGGCTTGATCGAACGCAGCAAATCCAAAGCCATCCGCGAGATTTTCATCACCCACCAGGAAATGCTCGACGACCCGGAATTGACCGATGAAGTCGACACCCGCCTCAAGCAAGGCGAAAGCGCTGAAGCGGCGTGGATGGCGGTGATTGAAGCGGCGGCCAAACAACAGGAATCGTTGCAGGACGCCTTGCTCGCCGAACGGGCTGCCGACCTGCGCGACATCGGTCGTCGGGTGCTGGCGCAACTCAGCGGCGTCGAAACCCCGAGTGAACCCGATCAGCCGTACATTCTGGTGATGGACGAAGTCGGCCCGTCCGACGTTGCCCGTCTCGATCCGACCCGTGTGGCCGGCATTCTCACGGCCCGTGGCGGCGCGACCGCTCACAGCGCGATTGTCGCCCGGGCGCTGGGCATTCCGGCCTTGGTCGGCGCCGGTGCGGCGGTGTTGCTGCTGGCGCCGGGCACGCCGTTGCTGATTGATGGTCAGCGCGGTCGCCTGCATGTGGACGCCGACGCGGCAACCTTGCAGCGCGCCACCGAAGAACGCGACACCCGCGAACAACGCCTGAAAGCCGCCGCCGAACAACGCCATCAACCGGCGCTGACCACCGACGGCCATGCGGTCGAAGTGTTCGCCAACATCGGCGAAAGTGCCGGCGTGACCAGCGCGGTGGAGCAGGGTGCCGAAGGCATCGGCTTGCTGCGCACTGAACTGATTTTCATGGCCCATTCCCAGGCGCCGGACGAGGCCACCCAGGAAGTCGAATACCGCCGCGTCCTCGACGGCCTGGCCGGTCGTCCCCTGGTGGTTCGCACCCTCGATGTCGGTGGCGATAAACCACTGCCGTACTGGCCGATTGCGAAAGAAGAAAACCCGTTCCTCGGCGTGCGTGGCATTCGCCTGACCTTGCAGCGTCCGCAGATCATGGAAGCGCAATTGCGCGCCTTGCTCCGTGCAGCGGACAACCGTCCGTTGCGGATCATGTTCCCGATGGTCGGCAGCGTCGATGAGTGGCGCCAGGCGCGGGACATGACCGAGCGTCTGCGTCTGGAAATCCCGGTGGCTGACCTGCAACTGGGGATCATGATCGAGGTGCCATCGGCGGCCTTGCTGGCGCCGGTGCTGGCCAAGGAAGTCGACTTCTTCAGCGTCGGCACCAATGACCTGACTCAATACACCCTGGCCATCGACCGGGGGCATCCAACCTTGTCGGCCCAGGCTGACGGCTTGCACCCGGCGGTGCTGCAACTGATCGACATCACCGTGCGCGCGGCCCATGCCAACGGCAAGTGGGTCGGCGTGTGCGGCGAGCTGGCAGCCGATCCGCTGGCGGTGCCGGTGCTGGTCGGTCTCGGCGTGGACGAACTCAGCGTGTCCGGTCGCAGCATTGCCGAGGTCAAGGCACGCATCCGCGAACTCAGCCTCAGCCAAACCAGAATTCTCGCCCAACAGGCCCTGGCCGTGGGCAGCGCCAATGAAGTGCGCGCATTAGTGGAGGCCCTGTAATGGCCAAAATCCTGACCCTGACGCTCAACCCGGCGCTGGACTTGACGGTGCAGTTGCCGCGCCTCGAGCCCGGCCAAGTCAATCGCAGCGACGAAATGCACACCCACGCCGCCGGTAAAGGCGTGAACGTGGCGCAGGTGCTCGCCGACCTCGGCCATCAGCTGACGGTCAGCGGTTTCCTCGGTGAGGACAACCTTCAAGCGTTCGAAACCCTGTTCGCCAAACGCGGTTTTGTCGATGCGTTCATCCGGGTGCCCGGTGAGACGCGCAGCAACATCAAACTGGCGGAAAACGATGGGCGGATCACCGACATCAACGGTCCGGGGCCGATGGTCAATGCGACGGCTCAGCAGGCGCTGCTGGATCGACTCGAGCAGATTGCGCCCGGTCATGACGCGGTCGTGGTGGCCGGCAGCCTGCCGCAGGGGATAAGCCCGCAGTGGTTGCAGGCGTTGATTGAGCGTTTGAAAAACCTCGGTCTGAACGTTGCCCTCGACAGCAGCGGCGAAGCCTTGCGTGCAGCGCTCAAGGCCGGCCCGTGGCTGATCAAACCGAACACTGAAGAGTTGGCCGACGCGCTGGGCTGCGAGGTGATATCGGTGGCGGCACAAGCCGAAGCGGCGAGCCGTTTGCACGCTCAAGGCATCGAGCATGTGGTGATCTCCCACGGGGCCGATGGCGTGAACTGGTTCAGTGTCGGCTCGGCGATGCACGCCACGCCGCCCAAGGTCAGTGTCGTCAGCACCGTGGGCGCAGGCGATTCGTTGCTGGCCGGCATGCTCCACGGTTTGCTCAGTGCCGACACGCCTGAACAGACCCTGCGCACCGCCACGGCAATCGCCGCGATGGCGGTCACGCAGATCGGTTTCGGAATTGGCGATGTCGCGCAGTTGGCGCGGCTCGAACAGGGCGTGCGCATCCGCACCCTGACAGAACAATAAGAGGGTTTGTCATGAAACTAGCCATTGTTACGGCCTGCCCGAACGGCATGGTCACCAGTGTGCTGTGCGCCCGTTTGCTCGATGCAGCGGCCCAGCGTCAGGGCTGGAGCACCAGCGTCGAAGTGGTCGATGCCGCGCATCCGGAACGTCAGCTGTCGGCTGCCACGATTGAAGCGGCCGAGTGGGTGCTACTGGTCACCAGTGCGCCGGTGGAGATGTCGCGATTCGTCGGCAAGAAAGTGTTCCAGAGCACGCCCGCGCATGCCCTGCAGGATGTCGAAGCGGTGCTACGACGCGGGGCTGAAGAAGCTCAGGTGTATGTCGCGCCCGAAGCTGTCGAGCAACCTGCTACCACCGTTCAAAACGCGCCACGCCTGGTGGCGATCACGGCGTGTCCGACCGGTGTCGCTCACACGTTCATGGCGGCCGAAGCCTTGCAGCAAGCGGCCAAGCGTCTGGGCTACGACCTGCAAGTGGAAACCCAAGGCTCGGTCGGTGCGCGCAATCCACTCAGCGCTGCAGCGATTGCCGATGCCGATGTGGTGCTGCTGGCGTGCGATATCGAAGTCGCCACCGAGCGTTTTGCCGGCAAGAAAATCTACCGTTGCGGTACTGGCATTGCGTTGAAGCAAGCCGAGGCGACGCTGAATAAAGCGCTGGCCGAAGGCAAGCAGGAAACCGCTTCGACCGGTGCCAAAGGCCCGGCCAAACAAGAGAAGACCGGCGTCTATAAACACCTGCTGACGGGCGTGTCGTTCATGCTGCCGATGGTGGTGGCGGGCGGTCTGATGATCGCCTTGTCGTTCGTGTTCGGCATTTCCGCATTCAAGGAGGAAGGCACACTCGCCGCCGCACTGATGCAGATCGGTGGCGAGACTGCGTTCAAGTTGATGGTGCCGCTGCTGGCGGGTTACATCGCCTACTCGATCGCCGACCGTCCGGGCCTGGCGCCGGGGATGATCGGTGGCCTGCTGGCGAGCACCCTCGGTGCCGGTTTTATCGGCGGGATCATTGCCGGTTTCATTGCCGGTTATGCGGCGCAGGCGATCAATCGTTATGCGCGCTTGCCGCAAAGTCTTGAGGCACTGAAACCGATCCTGATCATCCCGTTGCTGGCGAGCCTGTTCACCGGCCTGGTGATGATTTACATCGTCGGCAAACCGGTGGCGGGGATGCTCGAAGGGCTCACGCACTTCCTCGACAGCATGGGCACCACCAACGCGATTCTGCTCGGTGTGCTGCTCGGCGGGATGATGTGCGTCGACCTTGGCGGGCCGATCAACAAAGCCGCGTATGCGTTCTCGGTGGGGCTGCTGGCCTCGCAAAGTTATGCCCCGATGGCCGCGACCATGGCCGCCGGCATGGTGCCGCCGATTGGCTTGGGCATCGCCACGTTTATCGCACGGCGCAAATTTGCCCAGACCGAGCGCGAGGCCGGTAAAGCGGCGCTGGTATTGGGGCTGTGTTTCATCTCCGAAGGGGCGATTCCGTTTGCCGCCAAAGACCCGTTGCGAGTGATTCCGGCGAGCATTGCCGGTGGCGCGCTGACCGGTGCGTTGTCGATGTATTTCGGCTGCAAACTGATGGCGCCGCACGGTGGGTTGTTTGTGTTGGCGATCCCGAATGCGATCAACCATGCGCTGTTGTATCTGCTGGCGATTGTGGCGGGGAGCCTGCTGACGGCGGTGGCGTATGCGCTGCTCAAGCGGCCGGAAGCTGTTGAGATGGCACTCGAACCCGCCAAAGCCTGACACCACGTTGTAGGAGCGAGGCTTGCCCGCGAAGACGGTTTAACATTCAACAAATAGGTGTCTGTAAGATCGCCTTCGCGGGCAAGCCTCGCTCCTAAGGGGGGGGCGGTGTCACACCGGTTTCATGCGCACGTGCTTTAGTTTTCCTTTTCAGGGAGAACACCATGAGCGAATTCGACCTCGGCCGTCGCCGTGTCATGCAAGCCGTCGGCGCCGGGCTATTGCTTCCAGGGCTGGCGCCGGCCGTCATCGCCTCGGTCAAGGACCGTCCGCAGCTCACCGATGGCGTGCAGTCCGGCGATCTGATGGGCGACCGGGCGATGATCTGGAGCCGCAGCGACCGACCGGCGCGGATGGTGGTCGAATGGGACACCCGCAGCCTGTTTGGCAACCCACGCCGATTCGTCTCGCCATTGGCCGATGCGCGCAGCGATTTCACCGCACGGGTCGAGCTCACGGGGCTGCCGGCCGATCAGGCGATTTTCTATCGCGTGTATTTCGAAGACGCCCAAAGCGGTGTCACCAGCGAACCCTGGTTCGGTCATTTGCGCAGCGTGCCGCAAACCCGGCGCGACCTCCGTTTTGTCTGGAGCGGCGACACCGTTGGCCAAGGCTTCGGCATCAACCCGGACATTGGCGGCATGCGCATCTACGAAGCCATGCGTCTGCGCCTGCCCGACTTCTTTATCCACAGCGGCGACACCATCTACGCTGACGGCCCGGTGCCGGCGCAACTGGCCACCGAAAGCGGCCGGGTGTGGCGCAATATCACCAGCGAAGCCAAGAGCAAGGTCGCCGAGACACTCGACGATTATCGCGGCAACTACCGCTACAACCTGATGGACGAGAACATCCGTCGCTTCAACGCCGAAGTCCCGCAGATCTGGCAGTGGGATGACCACGAAGTGGTGAACAACTGGTCACCGGGCAAGCAATTGGATGAGCGCTACAAGAGCAAAGATATCCACAGCCTGGTCGGTCGCGCCCGCCAGGCCTGGCTCGAATATGCGCCCATGCGTTTGCAGAGCGCCGATGGCGGCGGGCGGATTTATCGCAAGCTCGGTTATGGGCCGATGCTGGATGTGTTCGTGCTGGACATGCGCAGCTATCGCGAAGCCAATGACGACAACCTCGGCACTGCCAAACCGTTTCTCGGTCGTGAGCAACTCGACTGGCTCAAGGCTTCGTTAAAAGCCTCCAGTGCTCAATGGAAGGTCATTGCTGCTGACATGCCGATCGGCCTCGGCGTCCCCGACGGAGAAATCCGCCCCGGTGTGGCACGCTGGGAAGCAGTGGCCAACGGTGATCCCGGACCGGCCCAGGGACGTGAACTGGAAATCGCTGAACTCTTGGGCTTTTTACGGGCGCAGCAGGTGCGCAATTACGTGTTCCTGACGGCCGATGTGCATTACTGCGCAGCCCACCATTACCACCCGGACCGCGCCGCATTCCAGGACTTCGAACCGTTCTGGGAATTTGTGGCCGGGCCGTTGAATGCCGGGAGCTTCGGACCCAATCCGCTGGACAAGACCTTCGGGCCCGAGGTGGTTTTCGAGAAAGCACCACCGGCGCAGAACACCTCGCCGTTTGCCGGGTTCCAGTTTTTTGGCGAGGTGAATATCGATGGGCAGACGGGGGAGATGAGTGTGGTGTTGCGGGATCTGGATGGGGTGGCGGTGTTTGAACGCAAGCTTCAGCCAGCCTGACCGTTTCCACCAACAACACACAACCAATGTGGGAGCGAGCCTGCTCGCGAATGCGGTTTCACATTCAACAGCGTCGTTGTCTGACCCACCGCTTTCGCGAGCAGGTTCGCTCCCACAGGGATTGTGGTGGTTCAGTAGACGTCGCGGCGGTAGCGGCCCTGCTCGATGAGGCGGTCGACTTCTGCAATCCCGAGCACTTCGTTGAGTACGTGATCCACGCCTGATGCCATTCCCTGCAAGCTCCCGCAGATGTAAATCACGGCGCCGTCAGCCAGCCATTGCTTCAATAGATCGGCCGACTCACGTAGCCGATCCTGCACATAAATCTTCTCGGCCTGATCCCGCGAGAACGCCAGGTCCAGTCGCTCCAGATCGCCTGAAGTCAGCCATTCCTCAAGCTCATCGCGGCACAGATAGTCGTATTCCCGATGACGCTCACCGAACAGCAGCCAATGCCGTTGCTGCCCATCGGCAATGCGTGCCTTGAGCAAACTGCGCAGTCCAGCCAGCCCGGTGCCGTTGCCCAGCAGGATCATCGGCACCGGCTCGGTCGGCAGGTGGAACCCGCTGTTGCGCCGCACTCGCAGGCTGATGGTGCCCCCCACCGGCGCGTGTTCGGTCAGCCAGCCGGAGCCGATGCCCAGGCTGCCATCGGTGTGCATTTCCTGGCGCACGATCAGTTCCAGAATGCCGTCAGCCGCAATCGAAGCAATGGAGTATTCGCGCATGGCCAACGGCACCAGCGCATCGACCAGTGCCTGAGCGTGCAGGCCGACCAGATGGGTTCTGTTTTCCGGCAGTTGTCGGCTGGCGAGGGCGTGCTCCAGCGGTTGCGACAAGCCACTGAAGGTCACCATCGCCCGGCCTTCAATACCCAGGCCATCAAGGAAATGCTCGATTGCCCACGGGCAATTGCGGGGCAGGACTTCCACCAGATCCCCCGCCAGCCAACTGCTGGTGGTCGGTGCGGTGAGGCCCAGCAAGTACACCGGTGAGCCGCTGCTGTCCGGGTTCATCAACTCGCGGCGGGTCAGGGTCCAGTTGTCGTAGCTCGGCGCCTGCCAGGTGTCGACCGGTGCTTGCCCGGTCAACAGGCCGAGTTGCTGCTGCCAGTGACGCAAGGCGTAAGGGTCGCCGCTGTCGACTTCCACTGGGGCGAACAACGTCTTGCCGCCATGCTCGCCAAGCCAGGTGTGCAAGCGTCGGGCGAAGCCGCAGAAGTGGTGATATTGGCGATCACCGAGACCCAATACCGCGTAGTTCAGGCTTTCCAGGTTCGACGCCTGGCCCAGCACCTTGCGTTCGAAACCGCGGGCGCTGTCCGGCGCTTCGCCGTCGCCGAAGGTGCTGACCACGAACAGCGCATTGCTGGATTCACGCAAGTCCTGTTCGCTGACATTCGCCAAGGGTTGGACTTTCACCGGCAGGCCGGCCGCCTGCAATTGCCCGGCAGTTTGCCACGCCAGTTGCTCGGCAAAGCCGCTTTGGCTGGCGAAGCCGATCAACCAGGCTGGCGCATTGTTGCCCGTTTGCGCGAAGTTTTTGCGGGCGTCCTTGATCTGCTTTTTCTTGCGGCGACGGTCCAGGTACAACAACCAGCCAGTGACAAAGAACAGCGGCATGGTCAGCGCGGTGAGGGTCAGGATGATCCGCCCGACGATGCCGAAGTAACTGCCCACGTGCAGCGCGTAAATGCTGGTCAGCAGTTGTGCCTTGAGGCTCTTGTCGCTGTAACGGTCATGCCGTTTGACGAGGCCGGTGGCCGGATCGAGGCTGATCTGGTTCAGCGCACGGTCATGGGGCGAGGAGTTCAACAGGTAGAAGACCGTCGCCGGTTGGCCGGCCACGGGCGGCATGCGGATGTTGTAGGCACTGAGTGCCGGACCTGCGGCGCTGTAGATGCTGCTCCACATGGCGGCGTAATCGGCGGTGGGCGCCGGGCCGCTTGGGGCAGGACCTCGACCGCCGCGCACGCGCTCGTTCTGCGGAGAGTCGGACAGCAATTGGGTCAAGCCCTTGTTGTACCACTCATAGGACCAGGACAACCCGGTCAGCGCTGACAGGAGGTAAAACACCAGGCACCAGGTGCCGGCCACCGAGTGCAGGTCCCAGTTGAAACTGCGGCCCTTTTTCTTCCAGTCGAGGGTCAGCCAGGCGCGCCAGTTTTTCCATTGGCGCGGCCAGCGCAGGTACAGGCCGGACAGGCAGAAAAATACCAGGATCAGCGTGCAGGCCCCGGTGATCTGCCGCCCGGTATCGCCCATGGCGAGGAAGCGGTGCAGTTGCAGCATCAGGCCGAAGAAGTCCTGACCGGTGGCTTCACCCATGAACTGGGCGGTGTACGGATCGAAGTAGCGCATCTCGCCCCGGCGTTCGCCCGGTGGCGGGGTGAAACTCACCCGCGCGGCGTTGCCGCTGTCGGTCTCGACCCAGAGCATCGCGACTTTCTTGCCGGAGGCGCCCTCGATTTTTTCCACCAGTTCGGCGGGCGGCAGGACGCCGGCAACCTGCTTCTCGACCTGCAACACAGAAGGATTGAGCACGCTGAGGATCTCATCCTCAAACGACACCATCGCCCCGGTGATGCCCATCAGGGCCAGGACCAGCCCGGCACTGATGCCGAAAAACCAGTGCAACTGGAACAGGGTTTTCTTCAACACGTCGCTCGCCTTGTTCGTTCGAAATAATCATCACGGCGCGCATTATGCCGTGGGTTGCTGAGAAACATTCTTTTTTACGTACAAAAGCCCCGTTCATGCAGATGAACGGGGCCTGACCTTATATCGCCGGCTGCTTTATGTGGGAGCGAGCCTGCTCGCGAAGGCTGTAGCCGTCGCCACAGATGAGGTGCGGCAACCATCCATTCGCGAGCTGGCTCGCTCCCACATTGATCAGAAGTGGAAGTTGGTGCTCAGCAATGCCGTGCGGCCCGCCGCCTGGTTGGCGAAGTGGGTCGAGAAGGCTTTGTCGTAGTAGGTTTCGTCGGTCAGGTTCTGCACGTTCAGTTGCAGGTCGACGTTTTTGCTCAACTTGTAGGCAGCCATTGCGTCGTAACGAACATAGGACTCGACCATGGTGGTGTTGGCCACGCTGCCGAAGACGTCGTCGACATAGAACGCACCGCCACCGATGGTCAGCTTCGGCGTGACCTGATAGGTCGTCCACAGGCTGGCACTGTTTTTCGGGGTGTTCGGCAGTTCGTTGCCATCGTTGGCTTTACCCAGCGGGCCGCCGTCGACTTGCTCGCTGTCCATGTAGGCGTAACCGGCGAAGACTTGCCATTTTTCGGTGATCTTGCCGCTGGCCGACAATTCGATGCCCTGCACGCGGGTTTTACCGGCGTTTTCATAGGACGTGGTGTCGACCTGTACGCGGGCGTTGTCTTTCTCGGTGCGGAAGATATCGGCGGTCAACGACAGGCGATCGTTCAGCAAGTCCCACTTGGTGCCGATTTCGTAGTTCTTGGTGGTTTCCGGCTCCATGTCGCTGCTCAGCAGATTGCCGTTGCGATCCGGCGTGCCGCCCAACGGGTTGCCTTCCTGACCTTCGCCCAGCGTGTTGCCCGGTGGCGTGGCGGAGGTGGCGTAGGACGCGTAGATGCTGCCGTTTTCGGCCGGTTTGTAAACCACGCCGAACTGGCCGGTCACGAACTCGCTGACGTCATCCCCTTTGGACGTGGTCACGCTGGACGCGTTGTAGGTTTTGTATTTGGTGTCGAAATGGTCGTAACGCAGGCCCATGTTCACCAGCCATTGCTCGGACAACTCGAGGGTGTCGAACACATACAGCGCGTAGGTATCGGACTCGGTATCAGTGCCGGCGTAGTTCCGCGAGATCGCACCGTTCCATGGGTCGTTCGGGTTCGGGTTGGCCAGCGAGGTGCAGTTGTAGCCGCTTGGCGCGCCGATCAGTGCCGGCGAGCAGTTGGTGGTCGACGCCGCGGTTCGAGGGGTGGTGTCGACGTTGACGTTGTACGAGGATTTCTGGCTTTCCTCGCGGCTCAGCTCGATGCCGGTGGCGAAGCTGTTCTTGAAGCCCGCAATGTAGACGTCACCAAACAGATCGGTCTGGTTCGTGGTGGTCTCGGTGTTGCTCACGCGGGTGTTGGCCCGGCGCCAGACGCTGCCGTTGTTCACGTTGCCCTTGCTGTCGTCCGGCTGGGTCAGGATGTAATCCTGCATGCTGCTGCCGTGGCGCAGGGTGTTCTTGACGGTCAGCGCATCGCTCAGGTCGTGCTCGATGGCAAAGGTTGCCGTGTCGGTGCGGCCCTTGCGGAAATCGCGATCCAGCCCGTAGAAGTTGCTGTGATCGCCGCCGGCGAACGGCTTGTCCGGATTCGACTTGGTGCGGGCGGCGGAACCTGCGACAGGGATGGTGTACGGAATGCCCGAGTCTGGCGTGTCGTTGCTTTCCAGATGGTAGTAATCGAGGTTGACCCGGGTGTCGGTGCCCAGGCCGAATGCCAGCGACGGCGCGATGCCCCAGCGGTCGTAATCGACGCTGTCACGGCCGGCGACATTGCTTTCGTGGCTCATCAGGTTCAGACGGCCAGCGGCGGTGTCGGTGAACTGGTAGTTGCCGTCCAGGGTGTAACGCTGGGTCTGGTCCGAACCCCAGGTAAAACCACCGTCGAACGAGTCGCCCAAGTGGGCCTTTTTGCTCACCAGGTTAATGCTGCCGCCCGCCGCGCCACGGCCGCCAATGGCCGAGTTCGGACCTTTGCTGACTTCGATGGATTCTACGGCGAAGATCTCGCGGCTCTGCGAACCGGTGTCACGCACACCGTCCAGATAGGTGTCGCCCTGAGCGTCGAAACCACGAATGAACGGACGATCGCCTTGTGGGTTTCCACCTTCACCGGCACCAAAGGTGATGCCCGGAACGGTGCGCAGCGCATCCTGCATATTGAGGGCGCCGGTGTCCTTGAGCACTTGCTGCGGGATGACGGTGACCGAGCGCGGTGTGTCCACCAGCGGTGCGGTGTACTTGGGCGAGGAGGCTTTTTCAACGTTGTAGGAAGTCGCATCCTGGGCTTCGCCAGTGATGGAGGTCGCCCCCAGGGAAATCGCATTGCCCGGCGCTTTTTCGTCGGCCTTTTCGGCTGCGAAAACCATGTGGCCGGCAGAACCGGCCGTGATCGCCACGCCAATTGCAGACGCGAGCAAACGCGGTGAACTGACCGGTAAATGTGAGTGTTGGCGTGACATGTGAATTCCCCTCCCCAAGGATTTGAGGCCGCGGAATATAGGGTAGACGCGTATTTGTATCAATTGCGAAACGTTACTATTCGCGAGGAATTTACATTCTTTACAATTTGACCTTACGGTTTTTGATGATTCGTTCGTCGTGGGGGTTTTACACAGTCAATAAGAATCAATACCATTGCCGCCTCTTTACCTCCAGGTGTCCTCCCATGCTGCTGCACATTCCCGGCGTGTTCGCGAAAGAAGAAGTGCAGCGCATCCGCGAGGCTCTGGAGCAGGCGGATTGGGCCGATGGCAAAATTACCGCCGGCTACCAGTCGGCCAAAGCCAAGCACAACCTGCAGCTGCCTGAAGGTCATCCGCTGGCCAAGGAAGTGGGTGCGGCGATGCTTGAGCGGCTGTGGAAAAATCCGCTGTTCATGTCCGCGGCTTTACCGCACAAAGTGTTTCCTCCGTTGCTGAACTGTTACACGGCGGGCGGCAGTTTCGACTTCCATATCGACAACGCCGTGCGTCAGCCCAAGGGCGGTATCGAGCGGGTTCGCACCGACCTGTCGGCGACGCTGTTTTTCAGCGAACCGGAGGACTATGACGGCGGCGAACTGGAAATCCAGGACACCTTCGGCACCCAGCGCGTGAAATTGCCGGCCGGCGACATGGTTTTGTATCCCGGCACCAGTCTGCACAAGGTCAACGCCGTCACCCGCGGCACCCGCTATGCGTCGTTCTTCTGGACCCAAAGCCTGGTGCGCGAAGACAGTCAGCGCGCGTTGCTGTTCGAGATGGACGGGGCGATCCAGCAATTGACTCAGGACATGCCCGATCACCCGTCGTTGATCCGCCTCACGGGCACATATCACAACCTGTTGCGTCGTTGGGTCGACGTATGAGTTTCCAATTGCGCCGCGAGGAAGTCCTCGACGGTGATTCGCTCAAAGCCATGCTGGAAGAAAGCCCCGCTCGTGCAGCCCAGGCGATTCTGATCGCTGCCCGTGAAAACATTCTCGATGCTCAAGCCTTGCTCGGGCAGATTCTGCTGGACGGGAATGGCATCGGGCAGGACCAGCCGCTGGCCGTGCGCTGGTTCGGGATTGCCGCCCGGCGCGGGCATCTGATGGCGCGCAACATGCTCGGTCGTTGTCATGAGCATGGCTGGGGGTGTGCGGCGGACGCTTCGGTTGCCGCGCAGCATTATCGAATCGCCGCCGACGCCGGGCTGGATTGGGCGATGTACAACTACGCCAATCTGCTGGCGACCGGGCGAGGTGTGATGGAGGATCAGGTGCAAGCGCTGAGTCTTTATCGTCGCGCCGCAGAACTGGGCCATGCGAAGTCGATGAACCTGTTCGGTCGTTATCTGGAAGAAGGACGGGGCTGTCCGGCGGATCCGCAAGCTGCGCGTGAGTGGTATCGACGCTCGGCGGTCGGTGGTGATTTTCGTGGGCAGTTCAGTCATGCCGCTGTGCTGGCCGACGAGGGGCATATCGAAGAAGCGCTGGGTTGGTTACGCAAGGCGCGGGACGGCGGAAATATAAATTTCCTGCGGGTGGCGAGTCAGACGTTGTTGACTGCGCAGAACGGGCAAGTTCGCGAATTGGCTACCGATTACGCTCAGCGCTGCGCCGACCTTGAGCGGGAGCTCGTCCCCCTGCAAGCACTGTAGAGTGCCGGGGGAGAGGATTTCAGACACAAAAAAGCCCATGACACGTCATGGGCTTTTTGATTGTCGCTTTAGCGCTTACAGGTAAAACGATTTCAACGGCGGGAAGCCATTGAATTCAACCGCGCTGTAACTGGTGGTGTAGGCACCGGTCGACAGCCAGTACAGACGATCACCGATGGCCAGGTTCAGCGGCAGACCGTACTTGTAGTTCTCATACATGATGTCGGCGCTGTCGCAGGTTGGGCCGGCGATGACCACTTCTTCCATCTCGCCTTTCTTCTCGGTCCAGATCGGGAACTTGATCGCTTCGTCCATGGTTTCGATCAGGCCGGAGAACTTGCCCACATCCGTATAAACCCAACGCTCGACGGCGGTACGGGATTTACGCGCCACCAGCACCACTTCACTGACCAGGATGCCGGCGTTGGCGATCAACGAACGGCCTGGCTCCAGGATGATTTCCGGCAGGTCATCACCGAAGTCTTCCTTGAGGAAACGGATGATTTCTTCGGCGTAGGTTTCCAGGCTGTTGGTGCGAGTGATGTAGTTGGCCGGGAAGCCGCCGCCCATGTTGATCAGCTTGAGGTGGATGCCGTCTTCTTCTTTCAGGCGTTCGAAGATCACTTTGACCTTGGCGATCGCCGCGTCCCAGACGCTGATGTCGCGCTGTTGTGAACCGACGTGGAACGAGATGCCGTAAGGCACCAGGCCCAGGTCGCGGGCGAGGATCAGCAGGTCCATGGCCATGTCGGTCTGGCAGCCGAATTTGCGCGACAAAGGCCAGTCAGCCGTGGTCGAGCCTTCGGTGAGGATGCGCACGTAGACTTTCGAACCCGGCGCAGCCTTGGCAATGTTGCGCAGGTCTGCTTCGGAGTCGGTGGCATACAGACGCACGCCCTTGTCATAGAAGTAGCGGATGTCCTTGGATTTCTTGATGGTGTTGCCGTAGCTGATGCGATCCGGGCCAACGCCCTGGTTCATCACTTTGTCGAGCTCGTAGATCGACGCGATGTCGAAGTTCGAGCCTTTCTCTTTGAGCAGGTCGATGATTTCGCTTGACCGCGTAGTAGACCTTGGCGAATTCGAAACCGGCGCGCAGGTCGTCATAGGCCTGGCTGATCATCGCGGTGTCGATCACCACGAACGGGGTTTCTTGTTTGTCGGCAAACGCCTTCATTTTGTTGAAGGTATCGCGCGCGAAATAGTCTTCGACGTTGATCGACATGCTGGGAACTCCTACTGGCAAACTGAAATTAACAATGGGTGCGAGGGTGTGTCATCAATGAAATCGCGAGTGCGTTGCGCCTGAGCGCGTGCCAGGCAAGGCGCAGGCCGCCGCTAATGGTCATTCCCTTCGCAAGGCCTGCAACGCAGCATGGCGCGCGCTCAGGCACAACCCGAAGGGCCGGGCCTGCTTTTGCGCAGGGCTGCGTTGCTCGTCCCTTATTTGGAACAACCAAACCGCGGGCCTCGCGCCTTGCCCTGCGCAAAAGCAGGCTCCGGCGCACTCGTGATTTCATTGATGACACACCCTCCTGAACGTCCTCCGTATCCCCACTTTGGTTCGCCTACTTCCCAAGGCATGTCGCCGAAAGCAAAAAGGCCACGGGAGGCGGTGCTTTCCCTTGGCCTTGCTGTCTCGTCGTCAGTATCGTTTCCAGCATGGACGTTCGGCGCGAACTTTAGGGCGTGAGGGGCTTGAGATCAACAAAAAATGTCGCGTTTTTGCACGCTTCCGTCGTGCGGTCCTGGATAGCTACTGATGTAACCGACCTGCATGACAGTGTGATGTTCCCTTGGTAGGGAAATTTGAGGGGGGCAGCGGGATTTGTGGTGCGCCATCACGATTCTGCTCGCGAAGGCACTAGATCCGGCGACAGCAGGGTTGGCCGACCCTTAGGTACTTGCCCAAACACCGGTAACTCTCTAATTGTTGAGTTATCTTCATGCGGATCCCCTCCACGGAAACAAATTGAGCACCGCATAAGTAATGATCGTTTGAATATCTCTCTATAGTCGAAAAGGTAATCTAAACTTTCCGGGTGTTTCGAAAATGATATTAAAAACTACTGTAACCTGTTATTTGTGTCAGTAGATCGCTCTCCTCATCTATCCGATACTCGAGATCGAAAGTGAGTTGAAAATTTCGATCGAATGGAATTCGCTCGTACGGTCATAGATGCATTGCCATTATTAGGGTGAGTACTTCCCTGCGCGTTTTAGTGTGTCGGATTTCGCACGTGTCTTGCGTTTTCCTAAATAACGCAATGGGAGACTAATGTGTTTAATAATGTATTGTTAAAAGCGGCGCGCGTCACTTTGATGGTAGGAGTTGCCGCTGGCTCTCCTCTCTTGCAAGCAAGTCCCGGCACAGATACGGCAACGCTGATGGAGTATTGGTATCGTCTCACCGCCAGGGATTGTGGCAGCGGAAGGCTTGCATCTGACTGTTCCGGATTGATTCTTCGGGGGACGGACAGCAAAAAAGAATTCCGTCCATGGAATGCTGGTCCGAACTCGCATAACGCTGAGGCGGGTGGCAACGGTGTTGTTTCCAATGGAGGCGTGTCTGCTTCCTATCTGCGCAAGGACGCGGAATACGATGGTCTGGGTTTGCTTAAGTTTAATGGTTTTGCTTTGATACCTAATGATTTTATAAATGAAAATGACCAATTCAAAGTCACAGTGCTTTGTGCGTTTCCTATTGATGCCTGGACTTATAATCGAAACAATAACGGTTGTGGTGATTATTTTCAGGATGGCGACATCAATAATACCGTTGGTGTTCAAGAGGATTATTGTCAAAAGCTTAAGATCAGTAGCGCCTCGGGCTGGATGGCGTATTTTGATCGTCAGACCAAGGATCCAGATCCTATCAAGGCTCATCGATTTCAATGTGGGTTCGATACGACCGCAGATTATTTTGGAACGTTCAATAAGGCGGATGCTTTTAATGCCTTTATTGAAGGGCGGAAATTGATAGCCCATGATCCTGAAGAAAAAATCAGAGCTCAAACCACTCAAACGGAGTTGCGACTGCGCGTTTGGCCTGACGATAATTTTTGGAAAAGAGACTGGAACCTCAGCAGGCCCCATTTTGATTCTCCCGACCCAGATGATACAAACCCGGCGACAGTTGCAAATCAGGTATTTAAGGCACTGCCTATCGCAGCATTTACGTATATCGGTGGCATCGACATCGTTGAGACGAATGGCAAAAGCTTCGCGGGTCGCGCGCTCGCTCAGGATGACCAGCGTAGATGGAACGAGGAGATTCCATCTGGTAAAGGCGGCTGGAAACCAGTCATAAAAGTACAAATGCCGCGCACGATCGTCGAGGATGCCAAATTTGCCTATTACCCGGGCGATCAGGTCGTTGCACCGCCGGTCGACAATCGGTCCTGTGACAAATACATCGAGAAGGCTGTGTGGATTGACGACTACAAAGAGCCAGTGCTGGGAACCATCTCATCACTGACGGTGACACCAACCGAGTGCGGAAGGAAAGCCGGAGTGGGGAAAACAAATGTGGTATTTGCGGAATTAGCCAATCTGGCGGCTAACAATTCCAGTAAGGAATGGAATTTCGATCACATCGGCAGCACCATGCGCCGTCAACTCGCCTGTCATCTTGATTCCCCTGACATCGCCGCGAACAAGGCGACCTGGAGCCTTGAACCGCGTCGCCCGTACGTCGCTCATGAGGTAATAATGGAGCTGCAGGGTGACAATAAATGCAACCCTCACTAAGACGTTGAAAGCGGCGTCCATATCGCCGCCTGGTTATCAAACAGGCGGCGACAGATTAGGGTCAGGCCAGCGCAGTCTCGGCCGGCGAAACGATGCTGGTCTTGCCCCCACGGGACTTGCCGGAACTCAGGTACTCGGCAATCGATTCCTGAGTCACTTCCCCCAGGAACACCCGCTCCGCATCCATCACCGGCAACCACGAGCGGTTGAACTCGTACATGCGCGACAGCAGGATGCGCAAATGCTCGTCAAACGCCGCCGTGGCGTTGAACTCACGCAAGTACTGCGCGCAAGTCCCTGTCTGACGGTGCAGGTCGCGACGTCGTACATAACCCAGCGCCTTGTTCTCACCATCGGTGACCACCACATAGCGACGGTCCAGTTCGTCCATCAACTCCAGGGCCTCGGCCACTGGGGTTTCCGGACTCACCGACGGTGCGTTATCCGCCGCGTCCTCGGCTTTCACCAACAACAGACGCTTGAGCGTGCTGTCCTGGCCAACGAAGTTGCTGACAAAGTCATCCGCCGGGTGCGCCAGCAGCGTGTCCGGGTGATCGATCTGCAGCAGCTTGCCAGCGCGGAAGATTGCAATCTTGTCGCCCAGCTTGATCGCTTCGTCGATGTCGTGGCTGACCATGATCACGGTCTTGTTCAGCGCCCGTTGCATCTCGAAGAACTCGTTCTGGATCATCTCGCGATTGATCGGGTCGACCGCGCCGAAGGGTTCGTCCATCAGCAACAACGGCGCGTCGGCCGCCAGTGCCCGAATCACACCGATCCGCTGCTGCTGACCGCCGGACAACTCACGCGGGTAGCGATTCAGGTACTGCTTGGGTTCCAGCTTGATCATGCTCATCAACTCGCGGGCGCGGTCGTGGCATTTCTGTTTGTCCCAGCCCAACAGGCGCGGAACGATGGTGATGTTTTCCTCGATGGTCATGTTCGGGAACAGGCCGATCTGCTGGATCACATAACCGATGTTACGGCGCAAGGTCACGGCGTCGAGGTCGGTGGTGTCTTCGCCGTTGATCAGGATCTTGCCCGAGGTCGGCTTGATCAAGCGGTTGATCATTTTCAGCGTGGTGCTTTTGCCGCAGCCCGATGGCCCGAGGAATACGCAGATTTCGCCTTCATTGACGGTCAGGCT
>LNAP01001252.1_pt1 | contig 37171 bp, 34 predicted proteins | sample 602601 | NCBI WGS metagenome assembly LNAP01 (sample SAMN02440304, study PRJNA202911) | soil metagenome | biome: Subtropical and temperate rainforests or woodlands; isolation source: soil samples (1 kg each in a 20% v/v slurry with milli Q water) were... ... | reverse complement strand
GTGATCGACGAGCAGGTCTGGCGCGAGAAACTGGCGGCCAAGTACCAGGAGCTGGAGGGTGCCGAGGAGGGCAAGGTGGAATTCAACGGCAAACCGCTGCGGATCAGCAAGCCGCATAAAGTGGTGGAGGCCGGCATCTCCCGAACCTTCCAGAACATTCGCCTGTTTCACAATATGACGGCGTTGGAGAACGTCATGATCGGCCGTCATGTGCGGACGAAAAGCGGCGTGTTCGGCGCTATTTTACGGACCCGTCGTTGCGTCCAGGAAGAGCGTGAGATTCATGAATCGGCGCGTTACTGGCTCGATTACGTTGGCATTGGCCGATTCGCCGGCGAGTTGGCGAAAAACCTTTCATACGGTGATCAACGTCGACTGGAGATAGCGCGAGCACTTGCAACGGAGCCGCTGCTGGTCGCCCTGGATGAGCCAGCGGCGGGTATGAATGCCTCGGAAACTGAGGGCTTACGTCAGTTGATGTGCAAGATGAAGGGTGATGGTAAGACTGTTCTGCTCATCGAACATGACGTGAAACTGGTCATGGGCTTATGCGACCACGTTACGGTTCTGGAGTTTGGCAAAAAAATCGCTGACGGCCTGCCTGCGCAGGTACAGAAAGACCCTCGGGTGATCGAGGCTTATTTGGGCACTGAGACGGTGGCTTGAGCATGAAAAATATTCTTCAGGTAAACGATCTCAAGGTTTCCTATGGCGCCATTCAGGCGATCAAAGGGTTGGACTTTCATGTCGGCGAGGGTGAGATGGTGGCCTTGATCGGGGCCAACGGTGCCGGTAAAACCACGACGCTCAAGACGCTTGCCGGGCTGCTGACGCCGACCGCAGGGCAAATTACGTTTGACGGAAAAGCCCATTCGAAGATCAAGAGCTTCGACTTGATACGCGAAGGCTTGGCGCTGGTGCCTGAAGGGCGGGGCATTTTCCCCAAGCTGACGGTTGTTGAGAATCTGGAAATGGGCGCCTTTTCGCGTACCGATGGCAAAACGGCCATCGAAGCCGACATCGAGCGCATGTTCAGCATCTTTCCCCGGCTCAAGGAGCGGGCGTTCCAGCTTGCCGGCACCATGTCAGGTGGAGAGCAGCAGATGCTGGCTATTTCCCGGGCCCTGATGGGCAAACCCAAGTTGCTCCTGCTCGACGAGCCATCCATGGGGCTTGCACCGATCATTGTGCAAAAAATCTTCGAGACCATTCGTGAAGTGGTGAAGGGCGGGGTCACGTTGTTGCTGGTGGAGCAGAACGCGAAACTCGCTCTCCAGACCTGTCAGCGCGCCTATGTGATTGATGGTGGTCGCATTGCGCTGGAAGGCCAGGCGGACGAATTGCTGCACAACGAACAAGTGCAGAAAGCCTACCTCGGCGAATAATCGGAACACTTTTCCTAAAGCCGTCGGATTTATTCGCTGATATGCGATGGCTGATTGGGTTACCCGAATGCTGTTTCTGCTATTGGCTGTAGATAGAACTCGGTAGCGCGGCTGGGCGTTATTCCATTTTGGTTCTTGATGTCCCCCTTCAAACAAGTTCAGAATTGAGTCCATTCCTGCTTCAGGAATAAAAGAAACCCCATAGATTTCAATGGGTCGGACGCCAGATGCGAGTCTCGTTTCCCGCTCCAAATATTGCGCTACAGAGTTCCACTGAATTCTGTAAGCGATTGAAATCAGGACCTTCGGGTCCTTTTTTCGTTCCGGCGGGAACCACTGAAATCCAGCACCATCCAGTGCGTTTAAGTCCAGGATTAAGTCCAGGATTCTGATGCGTACGGAGTCGGTTTGCTGCTGGAGCAGTTTGTGTACCGAGATGAGTGTCCGGCCCTGGCTCTGTTCAGGAGCTCGCGATGGCACTCTCAGAAATGTCGATTCGGCACGCCCAAATCACTGGTATTGACTACATGCTCGGTGACTGTGAGGGCCTCACGCTCAATGTGACGGCCAGCGGTGGTGTACCCTATCCATATGCCGACACAGCAAGACCATGGTAAGGGGGCATGCTTACGTCTGGCATGGTGGCGTGTGACTATGCTATAAATAAGTCACAAGTTGTCAACCACCTTTGGGGTGCGTAAGCTACAGGAATGAACCATCCACCAATTTCTTCGCCCGGTGCCCGGGGCCCAGCTGATCACGACATTCGAGACCAGATTGTCGCGGCGGCCAATGAGCACTTCAGCCAATACGGTTACAGCAAAACCACGGTTTCCGACTTGGCCAAAGCCATCGGGTTTTCCAAGGCTTACATCTACAAGTTCTTCGATTCCAAGCAAGCGATTGGTGAGGCCATTTGCTCAAGCTGCCTGGCACAAATCGTCGCAGCCGTGGAGCAGGCTATCAGCGAAGAGGGGATCTCTTCGACAGAACGCTTTCGTCGCTTGGTCAAGACCCTTATCACTACGGGCTTGGACCTGTTTTTCAACGACCGCAAGCTCTATGATATCGCTGCATTCGCCGCCTCGGAGCGTTGGCCCAGCTCGCTGGTGTATGACGCACGGATCAAGCAGTTTGTAGTACAGGTTGTGCGCGAAGGGCGCGAAAGTGGAGAGTTTGAGCGCAAGACTCCCCTGGATGAAACCGTAGAAGCGATACACCTGACCCTTCGGCCTTTCGTCAATCCTCTGTTGCTCCAGCATAGCCTTGATCACGTCGAGGTCGCGCCGACGCTTACCTCGAACCTCATCCTGCGTAGCCTTATGCCCTGAGTGTGGCTGCAGTGATGCAGCCACACCAATCTAAATAACTTTTTTGCATTTGGTTTGCATCTGACTTTCTAGTTTCCATTTGCTCAAATTGTGACTATTGACGCAAAAGGTCACATGAATAAATATGGCGCATCGGCTTTTGAAGGATTGCCATGAACGTGCGTCGGCATCGACATTTTTCCGATTCCATTCCATTCCATTCCGATTCCGTCTTCGAGTACGCGTTCAGTGCACAGGGTGGGCGTTGATATGACGAGCTTTGCTCAGGTGCTGGCGCAATTTGATCCGGGCGTGCCGTTTGTTTCTCCGCCCAATTGGCAGCAGGGCCGGACGATTTTTGGCGGCCTGTCGGCGGCGTTGTCGTTGGAGGCGGTTCTGCGCGAGCGCCCGCAGGGCTTTCCTCCATTCAAGTCGGCGCAAGTGTCATTCATAGGTCCGGTCACGCAGCCCCAGGTGTTCAATACAAGCGTGTTGCGCCAAGGGCGATCCGTGACTTCGGTATCGGTCGACTGCAAGTCGGGCGATGAACTGGCGTTGCGCACGACCTTGCTGTTCGCTCAACCACGAGCCAGCAAAATTACCCATGAGGCGTGGGGATGCCCGTTGGTAGAGGGGCCGTCGCGGTACAGCACGCTGGAGCTGGACAACAGCTTTGCGCCTGCCTGCGCGTTCAACTTCGAGATGCGTCCCGCGGGCGGCTCACTGCCGGTATCCGGTGCGGAAAATCCCGAGTTGCTGATGTGGGTCCGTCACCTCGATGCCCGGGGGGGGGACCCGGCGGTGGCCCTGATCGCCCTCGCTGACAGTCTGCCGCCTGCCGCTATGACGTGCTTTATAGAGCCTGCCGCCATCAGCTCGGCTTCCTGGACAATCGATCTGCCGCAGCCCGCCGTGGCCGGCGAATGGTTTCTCATCAGTTCCTTCAGCCAACAGGCCTTGGAGGGCTACTCGTTACAGGATATGGAGATCTGGGACGAAAGCGGTCGGCGGGTGCTTTGGGCGCGCCAGACCGTGGCGATTTTTACCTAGTACAAAAACAAACTGTTCCGCCACCTCTGCAATTGTTCCTAGAGTCCTAATAATGAAAAGAATCTTGCTCAAGACCCCCGTGAGTCTCGCCGTTGCGCTTGCATCATCCCAAGTGTTTGCCAGCGGCTTTGCGCTGAACGAACAAAGCATCAGCGGGATGGGGTCGGGATTCGCCGGCCGCTCTTCCTCGGCTGAAGATGCGAGCACCGTCTTCGGCAATCCGGCGGGCATGTCTCGCTTGAAGAAAGAGCAGGTCAGCCTCGGCGCTGCGACGCTGTTTGCCAAGAGCGATATCAGCCAGACACGCAGCACTTTCGGCGGCCAGGAAGACGGTGACATGGTGCCGACCACCACGGTGCCGATGGGTTACTACGTCAAGCCGGTGGATGAGCACTGGGCCGTCGGCGTTGGCTTTTATGTGCCGTTCGGTCTGATCACCGATTACGGCAGCGACTTTGCCGGGCGTTACTACGGCAACAAAAGCGAAGTGACGACGCTGACCTTCCAGCCCACCGTCAGCTATGCCTTCAACGACAAGGTGTCGATTGGGTTCGGTCCGACCATCAACCGGATCAGCGGTGAGATCTCCGGGATGGTGCCCAATCCTCTGAGCCCCGGCAGCAACGATGGGAAGCTGAAAAGCAACGGCGATGACACGGCGCTCGGCTTCAATGCCGGCATCCTGGTGCAGGCCACGGACCAGACCCGCCTGGGGCTGACTTATCACTCCAAGGTCAGTTATCACCTGGACGCCAAGTCCAAGCTCGCTGGCGGGATTTTCAGTGTAGTGGGGGTCAGCGGGCGTAGCTATGACGCGTCGCTGGATGTGGACCTCCCGGAGTCGGTTGATCTCTCGCTCACCCATCAGCTCAATGATGACTGGACCCTTTATCTGGGAAGCACCTGGACACGCTGGAGTCGCTTCAAGGAGCTGACCATCGAGAACTCAGGCTTGCCTGCGCTGCTGAGCGGCGCGCTGGGTACTGTCAGAGAAGAACAGAACTGGCATGACACCTGGGCCCATGCAATCGGCGCGGCGTATAAGCTGAACGATCAGTGGGTGCTGCGCGCAGGCTTGTCGGTCGATCAGTCGCCGGCCAACAACACCAACCGTGGGCCTCGGATTCCAACTGGTGACCGCACAGTGCTCAGCTTCGGTGCCGGCTGGACGCCGGTACAGGATGTAACGATCGACCTGGCTTATTCCTACTTGCAGGAAGAGAGCGTGCGGGTCAACGAAACCTCTGCGACCCGTGGTGCGTACAGTTCCAAATACCGCAACAGTGCCAGCGGTTTCGGTACCTCAATCAGCTATCGCTTCTAACGCGACATGCCGTGTGCCGGGAGCAAGTGCGGCTCCCGGTCCCTTGCAATATCCCGCTCATGCACCCATGACATTCGCCATCAGACGTTGGTGCAACCAGCGTGGCGTGGCCCAGGTCAACACCGTGAGCGCCTTGTTGCCGAAACCGGGTACTACACTCATGCGTCCGGCTTGCAGCGCGCGGATGCCGGCGCGAACCACCGGTTGAGGTTGCATCATCACCATTTTCAGCGCTGGGGTAAGTTTCTGACTGGCGCTTTGGACAAACCCGGTGTCGGACAGGCCCGGGCACAGTGCGGTCACGACGACACCATCGCCCTTGAGTTCCTGATGCAGCGCCTCGGAGAAGCGAAGCACGTAGGCCTTAGCCGCTGAATAGACCGCGAAATTCTTCACGCCTTGGTAAGACAGCAGGCTTGCGATGTGCAGGATGTGCCCGCGATGCCGGGGGCGCATGTCTGCGGCGAAGAGACGAGTCATGGTGGTCAGGCTAGCGATGTCTAGATCGATCATTGCCAGGGACTGGTCAAGGGAGTGATCCAGGAAAGGGCCCTGCAATCCATGGCCGGCGTTGTTGATGAGCACATCAATCGCAATGCGGCGCCGGGTCAGCCGTTCGTGTAGCTCGATAATCGCCGGGATCGAAGACAGGTCTACCTGCTCGACGATGACCTCAATGCCGAAGCGCTCGCGCAGCTGGGCCGACAGCGCTTCAAGCCTGTCCAGCCTGCGGGCTACTAGAACGAGGGACTTTCCCTGTGCTGCGTATTGCCGGGCGAACTCCTCGCCAAAGCCGCTGGAAGCGCCCGTGATGAGCACCCAGGAACTCTCGTTGGTTTTCATGTTGCTGGACTCCGGTTTTAAAGATTGAAAACAACAGTGACGGGGCCAAGTGAGCGGCTGGTGTTCATGTCCGGTCATCGGCTCGCTACAGGCTGTGGTGGCTGCGGCGCTTGCCAGCCGCCACCGAGGGCCTTGAATGCCGCGACCGCTGCGCGCGCCGATTCGGTCCGTGCTTGTGCCCGGGCATCGGATGCCTGGAGCAGCGTCTCGTCGGTGTTGAGGACGTCGATCAGGCTGGCCGTACCTTTCTGATAAGCAATAAAGGACGACTGGCGCGCCTCGCTCAATGACGCTTCGCCTGCGGTGAGCGTGGTGGCCTGGGATTCTCGGTTCACTAGGGCGGAGAACGCGTTCTCGACATCCTCGGTGGCCCGTAGCGCAGATTGACGATAGGCGGCCAGCGCTTCAGCTTCCTGTCCCTTGGCCTGGTCGATCTGGGCGTTGATCCGGCCAAAGTCGAATAGCCTCCAGCGCAGACCCAGCGCGCCCGACGCCTGGCTGGCGCCGCCTGAGAACAGGTGCCCGGCCGACACGGCGGTGGCACTGCCGAGCAACGCACTGAGGGAAAATTTCGGGTAGTACTCGGCGATGGCCTCGCCGATGCGGGCATTGGAGGAAGCGAGGCGGCGCTCGGCGACGATGAGGTCCGGCCGGCGGCGCAATAGGTCAGCCGGCGTCCCCATCCCGGTAATTTGTGGAGGCAGCGGAATGCTGCCGGTCTCGGCCAGTTGCTGGCGATGGGTGCCCGGCGGTGTGCCGAGCATGACATCCAATGCATTCATGGCGGCATCCAGGCCGGTCTGCAGGACTGGCACCGTTGCCTGGACCTGAGCAAGCGCGCCCTCGGTCTGACGGACCTGATAGCTGGCGGCGAGGCCTTTGCTGTAGAGCAGCTGGACTTTCTCCAGCAAGTCCTGCTGGGTCTTGACCTGGCGGTTCGCAATGTCCAGCCGCGCCTGCAAGCCGCGCAGGGTGATGTAGATGTCAGCAGTCTGCGCGGCGACGGCCAGTCTCGTGGCGGCGGCACCGGCCTCGGAGGCTTGGTACTCAGCTAGTGCGGCTTCGCGTCCGCGTCGCAGGCCACCAAAGACATCCAGTTCCCAGCTCGCGCCTAGGTCCAGCTCGTAGGCGTTTCCGTACCGATCAAAGCCGGGCGTCGAATCGAGCACCTGGCCCAGCGGCGTCTCGACGGATTGATAGGCGCGTGCGGCCTGGCCACTGATATTTCCCGAGGGCAGCAGGGCGGCATTGGCCGCGCCAAGGCCGGCCCGGGCCTGGGCAACGCGCGCTGATGCCTGGACAAGGTCGAGGTTCTGTTCCAGGGCCTTGGCGATGAAATCGCTCAACACCGGGTCGCCAAAACCCTCCCACCAGGTTATGAGGCTGGCCTTTGATGTGCCGCTCCTTTGCTCGATAGAAGACTGGCCCAGGAAACGATCCGAAAGCGCAGCGTCCGGGCGCTGGTAGTCCGGACCGACCGCGCAGCCGGCCATCAAGCTGGCGCCTACTAATAAAACAATGGGGCGGAGGGGTAACATTAAGGTTTCCTCGGGATCGACATTGGTGACCATGCTATAGTGTGGTCACAAGCTGTCAATTGGTGATGAATACTACTGTATGGATCACGGCCCAATGTTTACTGAAGATTATCCGAGCATCAAGCTGACTGAAAACAAAATTAGTCTGTGACCGTTGACAGTATTGGTCACGAGCGTAAAAATGGGCTCCCAGTCCTCTGCTCAATAAAGGGAACCTATGCTCCGGCTCCGACCTTTCACCCTGGCCGCTTGCTTGTTGCCTCTCGTCCTTACGGCGTGTGGCGACTCATCCACTGCCATCGATCCGCGCACGCTTGCCCCTTTGGTGAGGGTCGCGCAAGTGCAGGGGGCGTCCGCCAGTGCTCGCTCTTTCACCGGTGTTGTGGCGGCGCGGGTCCAGAGCGACCTGGGCTTTCGCGTTTCCGGCAAGGTGCTGGAGCGGGTGGTGGATGCCGGCCAGACCGTTAAAAAGGGCCAGCCTTTGATGCGCCTGGACCCGATCGACCTGGGATTGCAGGCGCGAGCCCAGCAAGAAGCCGTCACGGCCGCCCGCGCCCGGGCCAAGCAGACTGCGGATGACGAGGCGCGGTATCGCGAGCTGGTGGCCGCCGGGGCGATTTCGGCGTCGGGCTACGACCAGATCAAAGCCGCAGCCGATACCGCCAAGGCCCAACTCAGCGCTGCCGAGGCGCAAGCTGATGTGGCCCGCAATGCATCCGGCTACGCGGTGCTCCTCGCCGACGCCGACGGCGTGGTGATGGACACGCTGGCCGAGCCGGGGCAGGTCGTCAGCCCCGGGCAACCCGTGGTTCGACTGGCGCGAGCCGGGCAGCGCGAAGCCGTCGTGCAACTGCCCGAGACCCTGCGGCCAGCCGTCGGGTCCAGCGCGCAGGCGACGCTGTACGGCAGCACCAGCGGGGCCGTCACCGCGAAACTGAGGTTGCTTTCCGATTCGGCTGACCGGGTGACCCGCACCTTTGAAGCGCGCTATGTGCTGGAAGGCGCCCTGGCCAACGCACCGCTGGGCTCGACCGTCACACTGCGTATCGCCGAAGGCGCGACCCAGGGGCAGGTGGTGCAGGTGCCGATTGCTGCGTTGTACGACCCGGGCAATGGCACCGGCGTGTGGGCCATCGACGGCGAACCGGCAAAAGTCACCTGGCGTGCGGTGCAGGTCCTGGGCTTGAGCGACGACGCTGCGCGCGTCACAGGTCGCCTCAACGTCGGCGAACAGATCATCGGCCTGGGCGCACATCTGCTGCGTGAAGGCGAGTCAGTCAGGCTGCTTCCACAAAACGATGTGAAGGTCGCCGGGAGCCGCCAATGAGCCTCAATCTTTCGGCCCTCGCTGTACGCGAGCGCTCCATCACGGTGTTTCTGATTTTTCTGATTGCTGTCGCCGGGACCTTGGCCTTCTTCAAGCTGGGCCGCGCGGAGGATCCGCCGTTCACGGTCAAACAACTGACCGTCATCACGGCCTGGCCGGGCGCGACGGCGCAGGAGATGCAGGACCAGGTGGCCGAGCCCCTGGAGAAACGCCTGCAAGAATTGAAATGGTATGACCGCACGGAAACCTACACCCGTCCCGGTCTGGCTTTCACCATGGTCTCGCTGCTGGACCGCACGCCGCCTTCCCAGGTGCAGGAAGAGTTTTATCAGGCGCGCAAGAAGCTTGACGACGAAGCCACTAAGTTGCCGGCGGGTGTGATCGGGCCATTGGTCAACGACGAGTACTCGGACGTGACATTCGCGCTTTTCGCCCTCAAGGCCAAGGGCGAGCCGCAGCGATTGTTGGTGCGTGATGCCGAGGTCTTGCGCCAGCGCCTGTTGCACGTGGCAGGGGTGAAAAAGGTCAACATCATCGGCGAGCAGGCCGAGCGCATTTTCATCTCTTTTTCCCACGACCGGCTGGCGACCCTGGGCGTTTCCCCTCAGGACATTTTCGCCGCACTGAACAGCCAGAACGTGCTCACACCCGCCGGTTCCATCGAAACCAATGGACCACAGGTCTTCCTGCGGGTGGACGGCGCCTTCGACAAGCTGGAGAAAATCCGAGACACGCCGCTGGCCATCCAGGGCCGCACCTTGAAGCTCTCGGACGTGGCGACGGTTGAGCGCGGCTATGAGGATCCGGCCACCTTCCTGGTGCGCAACAACGGCGAAGAGGCGTTGTTGCTGGGCGTGATCATGCGCGAAGGCTGGAACGGCCTTGACCTGGGCAAGGCGCTCGATGCAGAAACAAGCAAGATCAATGAAGGCATGCCGCTGGGCATGACACTGACCAAAGTCACTGACCAAGCGGTGAACATCAATTCGGCGGTTGACGAGTTCATGGTCAAGTTCTTCGTCGCCTTGCTGGTGGTGATGGTCGTCTGCTTTATCAGCATGGGCTGGCATGTCGGGATCGTGGTTGCGGCGGCTGTGCCGTTGACCCTGGCCATCGTGTTTGTGGTAATGGCAGCCACCGGGAAAAACTTTGACCGGATCACCCTGGGTTCGTTGATCCTGGCCCTCGGGCTGCTGGTGGACGACGCCATCATCGCCATCGAAATGATGGTGGTGAAAATGGAGGAGGGCTACGACCGGATCAAGGCCTCCGCGTATGCCTGGAGCCACACGGCCGCACCGATGCTGTCCGGTACGCTGGTGACGGCGATCGGCTTCATGCCCAACGGCTTCGCCCAGTCCACCGCCGGCGAGTACACCAGCAACATGTTCTGGATCGTCGGCATCGCCCTGATCGCCTCTTGGGTGGTCGCGGTGGCATTCACCCCTTACCTGGGGGTGAAAATGTTGCCGAACATCAAGAAGGTCGAAGGCGGGCATGCGGCCATCTACGACACTCCGCGCTACAACCGCTTCCGTCGGATCCTGACGCGGGTGATCGCGCGCAAATGGCTGGTGGCCGGCACGGTTATCACGTTGTTTGTCGTGGCCATCCTGGGCATGGGCCTGGTGAAGAAACAGTTCTTCCCCACCTCGGATCGCCCCGAGGTGATGATTGAAGTGCAGATGCCCTATGGCACCTCCATCGAACAGACCAGCGCCACCACCGCCAAGGTCGAGGCGTGGCTGCAAAAACAGGCGGAAGCCAAAATCATCACGGCTTACATCGGGCAGGGCGCGCCGCGCTTTTTCCTGGCAATCGCGCCGGAACTGCCGGATCCATCGTTCGCCAAGATCGTTGTGCTGACAGATAACCAGGAAGCACGGGAAACCCTCAAGTTCCGTCTGCGCGAAGCGGTCGCCGAAGGGCTCGCTCCGGAGGCCCGGGTCAGGGCAACGCAGATTGTCTTCGGTCCGTATTCACCATTCCCGGTGGCTTACCGAGTAATGGGGCCTGACCCGTCGAAACTGCGGGAGATCGCAGCTCGCGTACAGGACGTCATGCAAGCCAGCCCGATGATGAGGACCGTCAACACCGACTGGGGCTCGCTGGCGCCGACGCTGCATTTCAATCTGGATCAGGACCGCTTGCAGGCGGTAGGGCTGACCTCCAGTGCCGTTGCCCAGCAACTGCAATTCCTGCTGGCCGGGGTGCCGATCACGGCGGTTCGCGAGGACATCCGTTCGGTGCAGGTGGTGGGACGCGCCGCCGGCGATATCCGCCTTGATCCGGGCCGGATCGAAGGTTTTACCCTGGTGGGTGCGGCGGGGCAGCGTATCCCCTTGTCCCAGGTCGGCGAGGTGGACGTGCGCATGGAGGATCCGATCCTTCGCCGGCGTGACCGGACTCCGACCATCACGGTGCGCGGCGACATCGCCGAAGGCCTGCAACCGCCGGATGTATCGACAGCCGTCATCAAGCTGCTGCAACCGATCATCGACACGTTGCCCGATGGTTATCGGATCGAGCAGGCGGGGGCCATCGAGGAATCCGGCAAAGCCGGCCAGGCCATCGTGCCACTGATGCCGATCATGGTGGCCCTGACGCTGCTGATCATCATCGTCCAGGTGCGTTCGATCTCGGCCATGATCATGGTGTTCTTCACCGCGCCGCTGGGGTTGATCGGCGTGGTGCCGACGCTGCTGATTTTCCATCAGCCGTTCGGTATCAACGCCCTGGTGGGGCTGATCGCGCTGTCGGGGATTCTGATGCGCAACACGCTGATCCTGATTGGGCAGATCCATCAGAACGCAGCGGAGGGGCTGGACCCGTTCCACGCTGTCATCGAAGCCACCGTGCAACGGGCGCGTCCGGTGCTGCTGACGGCCCTGGCGGCGATCCTGGCGTTTATCCCGCTGACCCATTCGGTTTTCTGGGGAACGCTGGCCTACACCCTGATCGGCGGCACGTTTGTCGGAACCATCATGACGCTGGTGTTCCTGCCGGCGATGTATTCCATCTGGTTCAAGATCCGTCCGGTCAAGGCCGTGCAAACTGAAACAGTAGAGCTGGCATAAGCGATCGATCACTTGCCGCTCCAGTGAGCGTCTACAGAAAATGAAGAGGTTTTCCATGAGTACTCCAGCAGGTCAAACGCGCATCGTAGTCACGGGCGTCGGCGTCGTCGGTCCCCTGGGTTGTGGCGTAGAGGAAGTCTGGAAACGGCTGCTGGCCGGACGTTCCGGCATTCGTCGCCTGCCCGAAGTATTCGCCGAGGGCACCGGCGTCGCGGTCGGCGGCCAGGTGCCGACGCTGGAAGACGATGCCGTTGCCGGAGCGCTTCATCGCCCCCAAGGACCGCAAGAAATTGGATCGCTTCATCGAGTTCGCCTTGGTGGCGGCGCAAGAAGCCCTGGATCAGGCAGGCTGGCATCCGACTGAGGTCAAATCCTTTTGGCCCCGTGAGCTGCAAGGGAAGATCGAGTTGGCGCAGCTGAATTTGCAGCCGGGCCGTGAGCATCCATTGTTTATCTGCGCCCGGCAGCGCGATTAATCCCGAGTCTGGACCTCGGCGCTGTTTCTTACGTTGTAAACGCTGATGCCCCGCGACGTTTTCCTCGAACGTTCGGCGACTGCTTGATAACGCTTGAGCAGTCGCCTTCGGGCTAAAGCGCCTTGCCGAAGCGGAATGAAGCGCCATAAGCCGAGTCGGGTAAATGGCTGCTGCCATCTTCCCTTAACCTGGACCTGAAGGTACCGCTTTGCGGCTGGGTCCTGTAGAGGCCGCGCTTTTGTAATTCGGGAATGATCAACTCCACGAAATCTTCGAGTGTGCCAGGGCTGATCAACGGATTGATCATGTAGCCGCTGGTGCCGCTAATGCGTGCGTGTTCTTCGATCCGGTCGGCTACCTGTTGTGGGGTGCCCACCAGGATCAGGTCGCTGCCGCGGGTGACTTTGGCAAAACGTTGCTTCACATCCCCGGCGGTCAACGGCTTACCACTGCCATCGGGGTGCATGACATAGGACGTCAGCCCTTCGGTGTGGGTCGACAATGCATCGCTGTCGGCATAGCGACTGATATCGATGCCGGTGTCGCCCGCATAACTGACCAGTTGCGCTTGAAGATGGTAGTTGCTTTGCAACGCGTCATATTTGCGCTGGGCTTCAATTTCGGTTTTGGCGGTGACGATGCGCAATACAGTCAGGGACTTCACATCCTCACGCTGGCGACCGAGAGTCTGGGCCTTGGCCCATATGTCCTCCAGGCCCTGACGGATTTCCTGAGGGTTGGATTTGGCAATGAAGATCAGCTCGGCGTGCTTGGCGGCGAACTCGCGACCGCGACCCGACCAGCCGGCCTGGATCAGTAGCGGTGTGCGCTGCGGTGACGGTGAGGTGAGGTGCGGCCCGGCGACTCGATAGTGCTCGCCGACGTGGTTAATAGGCCGTACCCGATCACCCCGGGCATACAGCTGATGAGCTTTGTCCGCGACCACCGCATCGTCGGCCCAACTGCCTTCCCACAGCTTGTACACCACATCGAGAAATTCTTCGGCGCGTTCGTAGCGGTCATCGTGTTTGATCATCTGTTCAAGGCCGAAGTTACGCGCGGCGCTGGACAGATAAGAGGTCACGATGTTCCAGCCCACCCGGCCATTGGTGAGGTGGTCCAGGGTGCTGAAACGCCGAGCGTGGGAGAAGGGGTGTTCATAGCTGGTGGTAACCGTGACGCCAAACGCAAGGTTTTCGGTGACCGCGGCCAGGGCGGGAATGATCATCAACGGATCATTGGCCGGAGCTTCCACAGCCCATTTCATCGCGGCATCGGCATTGCCACCAAAGACGTCGTAGAAACCCAGCACGTCGCCGAAGAACAGCATGTCGAGGTTGGCCTGGTCGGCAATGCGCGCTAGGTTCGACCAGTAGCCCAACGAGTTGATTGCCAGGCGCTCGTCAGCCGGATGCGTCCAGAGGCTCGGCGCACCTCCACAGCCCACACTGGCTTGTTCGTAGAGTGCAAACAACAGAGGTTTTGGATCGGACATCATGGCTCCTGAACAAATTTGAAGGGGCGTTTCTGTATCAACTTCAGCTCATAGATTGAAACGCACTATAAAAACAAAATGTAATTATTTAATGGAATAAGAGCCTTGTATCAGGCTATATGGAACTTAAGCCTCAGGCGCCATCCTTACCGGGCTCGGCATCGCTCAGAATGAATGTTCGAAATACCTGCGATCTTTTGTTCTTGTTCTACGCGCCAGGAGTCAGAACGCGTATTGCAGGCGGGTGTAGTAGTAACCGCCGGTGAAGCCGAAGGGTGAATAACTGCCCCAGTTATCGCCGAACGAAGAGTTGCTTACGCCGATATGGTCGGGGTACTTGTCGAACAGGTTCTGCGCGCCGACGGCGACGGTCAGTTGTTTGTTGAGCGCATAGGCCACGTCGAGGTCGGTGATCCATTTGGCCGAATACTCGCGATCCAGGCTTGGATCGCTTGAGCTGTTGACCTCGGTGTAGGTGCCATAACGGGTCAGCCACAGATTGACGTCGAAGTCGCTGATCGCCCAGTCGGCGGAGAAGATCATCTTGCTGCTGGGGGAGGTTTTGGTAATCAGTGCTCGCGATTGGCGTCCGAGCAGCTGGAAGTCGCCCAGGGCGGTCAGTTGTGACGGTGTGTCGTTGACGCTGAGGATTTTCGTGTGGTTGTAGTTCAGTGCCGCAGTCCATCTCACCGAGCCGAACTGGTTCAGGTTCTGCCGGTAATTGCCGACCACATCGACCCCGGACGTCCGGGTGTTGGCGCCGTTGGTGAAGTACTGCGCGCCGGCCGTGGCCGGCACATGGACGCGGGTCATGCGAGCTTGATGGCTCCGCCTTGGATATCGTCCCGCGCCATTCGCAAGTCATTGGCGTCTTGGTTGAGCCGATGAATGAGGTTGAGCAATCGTTGGCGCAACACCTCGTCTTGGAGCTGCTCAGTAGCACGCATCACATCAAGCGCCGCTGCCTCATTGTTGGTGGCAACAGCGTCGAGTAGTTTGCGCATGCTTCTTGATGGCCGATTCATCTCCAACCCTCCTAGGTTTCGGTGACGCGAATCATATGGCCGAAATGTTTCGTTAGTGTTTCAGTTGCACGAACTTGGTTTTGAATCACCGGCTCCGGTCGTACCACATCAACTTCGTCGCAAGTATCGCGTATCAGAGGCCACGATGGCGTACCAGCAGGACACGTCCTGGTCTTGAACCAACGGCAAGCGCAAACAGAATCAATGCGATGGAGGCCCAGCCTGAGGCGCTGGGGCGTTGGCCTAGGATGAGAATGGAGCTGACGATACCAAACACGGGAATCAGCAGCGACAGCGGCGCCACCCGCGATGCAGGGTACTCACGCAATAGCAGGTTCCATCCCCAGTAGCAGAAGAGCGTGGCGCCGTAGACCTGGAAAGCTAGTGAAAATGTCGTAACCGCATTCAAATGTGAAGGCAAGGTTATAAATGGAGCCGCGCCATGCAACAGCCAAGTCATCAGAAATAGCGGAATGGGTGGAAACAAGCTGGCCCACACCATGAAGGCGAAAATCTGGTGCACCTTCGATACTTTGATCACGACATTGCCAATGCTCCATGCCACAGCGCTAACGATCACTAATGCGAAACCGATCATGGTGGCCTCACCGGGACTGCCCAGCAGGATGCCAATCAGCCCTATCGCAGCCAGCACGATGCCGAATAATTGAGGCATTGATAGGCTTTCACGGAACAACAGCACACCCCAGCCGAGCGTGAAGAATGCGCTGAACTGGATTAGCAGCGAGGCACTACCGGGTGGCACACCCAATGCGATACCCAGGTTGATCAAGGCCCATATCGCTACGCCGAAAATCAATCCATAGGCCGCAAGCCAGCGGAAGGCAACTTGCGGACGCTTCACGAAAAACAACCAGGGTAAGGCGGCCAGCGTGAAGCGAATCGCAGTCAACAGCAGGGGGTCAATATCGGTAAGACCGAGTTTTGTAATGGGGAAGTTCAATCCCCAAACGGCCGCCACCAAGACGGCAAGCAACAAGTGTTTTTTCTGCATGGTTCGCGTGTCTTTCCCTAAATAGTGAGTTTTAAATGCTCTGTACCTCTGGGAATATGCAAGAAATCGGAATGGCCCGCTTTCAGGCGGGGGCCAAATATCATTAAAATCAGGCCATGCAAACAACAGCGCTAGATCCCTACCAAAACATACCGCGCGATGCTGTCGTGACCGTAAGCGACTATGCAGACGGTGAGCTGTTCCCGTCGCACATCCATCAGCGTGGACAATTCGCTTATGCCGCACGCGGCGTCATCACTATATTCACCGACGAAGGCAACTGGGTCGTTCCGCCCCTGCGTGGCATACCCGCCACTTTCGACTGCAAGCTGGCATCAGCTATATCGAATGGAGACAACAAGCTTGTCTGCTTGCGGCAGTTGTTCGACTTGGAAGCGGCCAGTCTGTTACGCAGGTCGCAATAGAGTTGGGGTATAGCAGCTCAAGTGCATTCGCAACGGTATTCAAGCGTGTACTGGGTGAAGTGCCCACTCGATATGTCTCAGAACAAAAGGTGTCGGTGTCCAAATTCGACCAGAAATACAGCGCACCGCCATCACCTTAGTGCTGGAATCTGGAAGGTGTATTGGCCGGACGCTTACTGAAATCCAGCGCCATCCAGTGCTTTTAAGTCCTGAATTGAGTCTCGAATGAGAGTCTTGAATTCGGACAAGCACTGTCGCCGTGATGAGGCGCGTGCTTTGGTTGCTCAGGGCGGATAGTCCGTTCAGCTAGCGCCCGATAGCCAGCCTTCGCCACAGCCCAAGTCAAGTGGGGGTGGGGGGACCCCACTTGCTCGCGAAAACTGCAATGCCCGCGATACAGATTCTGATCAGATATCAATCCAACTGATGCCGATAAGGCAAGTCCGGCCCGGTCTTGCCGCAGGTCAGGGCGGCGGCGCTGACGGCGAAGGTGAGCATCGCGTCGATCTGTTCGCGACTCAAGCGCTGCAAACCCTCCACCGAATCCAGCTGCTGTTCGGTCAGCCAGGCGATCAACGCCGCTTGGAAAGTGTCGCCGGCGCCCACGGTATCAGCCATCACCACCGCGCAGGCCGGCGCCGACCAACTGCCATGGCGGCGGCTGAATACCGTTGCTCCCTGGCCGCCACGGGTGAGGAATACCAGCTGGCAGCGGTGTTCCAGCCAGCCATGGATCACGCTCTGCGGATCACGCTCGGGGTAGAGCAGGTTCAGGTCCTCGTCGCTGACCTTGATAAGGTCGGCATGCTCGACCAGAGTGTTGATGCGTTCGCGCCACAGTTCGATATTCGGTTGCGGGTTGAGTCGCACGTTGGGGTCGAGGCTGATCAGGCGTTTGCCGCTTTCCCGGCGGACCAGGGCCAGCAGGGTGTCGGCAATCGGCTGCACCACCAGCGAGAACGAGCCGATATGCAACCCACGCACCTCAGCGCCTAACTCAGGTAAATGCCCCGGCAACAACTGGCGATCGGCACAGCCTTCGCCTCGGAAGCTGTAATGCGGCGAGCCGTCGGCACCGACGGCGACCATCGCCAGGGTGGTCGGTGCGTCGAAGTCCTGCAGATAGTCCGGGCGCACGCCTTCGTCCTGCAGCACTTGCTGTAAACGCCGGCCGAGGTAGTCGCTGGACAGCCCGGCGAACAGCGCGACGTCGATGCCCAGACGGCGCAAGCCGACGGCGACGTTGAACGGCGAACCACCGGCAATCGCTTTGTAGTTCACTTTTGAAGCTTGAGCGTTGACGTCGTTTTCACTGAAGAAGTCGAACAGCGCTTCACCACATACCAGATACATAGTCATTCGCTCTTTAAAGGTTCGCTACAAGTTGTTGATAGCGTTCGTAGGCCTGTTAACGTTAAAAAGCCAGCCAAGCAAAGTGCTTGGTTAATGGCGTGATTCTTTCTCAAAAGAGAGGCTTAATTTGTGATCGTGAAGTCAGCGATATTGCTGGCCGACATCACAATGTCGGCATTCGGAAGGTCGTTGCGATGAACTTTTTCATAGGAAACAGACTCATCGAAACCCAATGATCGCCATCGATCAAGCAGGCGCGCTTCCAGGGTTTTGCGGTCAGCCTGCAGCATTATGGTGGCGTCAAAACAATCTCTTAAGGACGACCATGGGGCGAGGTCTAATAGAAGGTAGTTTCCTTCCACGATGAGATATTTCACGTCAGAGGAAATCAATTGTCCTGCAGCACGGGATATCTCCAGGATTCGATCGAATACCGGAACGGCAACCGCTGGTTCGTTGTTCGCACGAAGCCGTAGCAGCAGACTCCTGAAGCCACCCACATCGAATGTATCAGGTGAGCCCTTACGATCTAAAAGGTTCAAGGATCCAAGAACCGCATCATCGTAATGAAAGCCATCTCCGGGAACAACAGCTGCGCTCCCCGGCATAACGCTATTAAGAGCCTCTACCAAGGCCTGAGAGATGGTGGACTTACCGGCACCAGGCGGCCCCGCTAGCGCAACGACAATTCGATTCCCAGACAGGGCCTTAACGTAGTTAAGTAGCTCTGTACTTACTATTGTGTTTGTTTTGGTAAACATGCCAAATCTCTCCTCAGCAGCCGTCGCTCAGGTTTCCCGTAGGTTCGCCCCTCTAGGGGTTTTCATGCCGTTCGGCCGCTGCGAGCAACTCGCAGCAGCCATTCCCCGCATTAAAGAGGTGGGACCCCTATGTCATTTGACTCAATCGCTCAGTGGTCAATTGGTCAATGGTCAGCTTGCCAGCCTTTGTACTCCATGACGTTGGCTCGTGTTACCAGTGAGGGTTGAAGCAGTACCGTTGTGCTTTCCAAAGATTTGCCATTCAACAGGTCATAACCCATCGTTACGGCCTGTTGTGCTTGGCCCCAAGGGGACTGAGAGGCGGATGCCTGGATCTGTGTATCGCTTTTGAGCGCAGTCTCTATATCGGGAGCCCCATCCACCGATGCGATAATGATGCCTTTGCGCTTGAGTTGTTTTGCTGCCAGGTCTGCACCTATGGCCTGGGGATCATTGATCGCGAACACCGCGTCGACTTTTGCAAAGCGAGTCAAGTCGCCTTGCATCACGCTGTAGCCACCTTCACGCGAGCCTTTGGCATCCTGATTATCAGACAGTATCTTGATATCGGGTGCCTGCGCGAAAACACTCTTGCAGCCATTGACTCGGTCCAAGACTGCTGAGGTCTGCGTACCATTCTGGATAATAACGTTACCCTTGCCACCCAGCTTCTCAGAGATGTACTGACATACAATCCTGCCGGCTTCGACGTTATCGGTCTGTACCGTGGCGTTGGCACCTTGCACCATGACATCTACGCCCACAACCACTATGCCTGCCTTCCTTGCTTTAGCAATCGCAGGCGCAATTGCTACAGGGTCGACGGCGTTGACAAGAATCAAGTCTACGCCCGAAGAAATGAAGTTATCGATTTGAGTGAACTGCTTATTCAAATCGTAATCTGCCGACACTGAGATAAATTTTGCGGCGGGATTGATATGCAGTGCCTCGGCTTTGGCGCCATCTACCATCGCTACAAAGTAAGGATTACCCAGCGAGCCAACAGTTATCCCGACGGATTTCAACTCTCGCGCTTGAGCGCTGCTAAATGCCAGTAGTGTACAAGCAGCGGTAAATATTATTTTTTTCATGAGCACTGTCTCTTGTTATTGGAGTGTGGGGGGTTATATATGATTCAGGTTCGTGCACCTGACTGCCGAAAGCGATCGAGGGCTACCGCGCCGATGATGACAACACCTTTGATAATGTATTGCCAGATATCCGAAACTCCCAGCAATATCAGGCCATTGGAAAGTGTAGCGATAATCAGGGCGCCAATTAGCGTACCGACGATAGTGCCGACGCCTCCTGTAAAGCGCGTGCCTCCCAGAATAACGGCGGCGATAGCGTCGAGTTCATAAGACTGTCCCATTTGCAGTCCGTTAGCAGCCATCAGTCGAGCGGAAGTCATGATGGCCCCCACACCCGCCAACAAACCGGATAGGGCATAAGCAAATAACAGGACTTTCCAGACTTTGATTCCCGACAACCGTGCGGCCTCAGGATTGCCGCCCACTGCGTAAATCTGTACGCCTAACACCGTACGTCGAAGAATAAGCCACGAAAGAGTAACCACGACTACCGCGATTACAACCAGCCATGGCACCCCGAACAACGTATCGTTTCCAATGTAAGCAAAGGACAGGTCAGGATTGAAAACCGTTTTGTCTTCGCCGATGAGGCGTGCGATTCCACGCATCGCAGTCAATCCGCCTAGCGTGACGATAAATGCCGGTAGCTTTCCAAAAGCGACCAATACACCATTGACGAGCCCTAGTAGCAGTCCGACTCCAAGCCCCGCAGCGATGGCCAGGGGAGCAAACCCCGGAACTTGCGATACCAATAGCGCCACTACTGCGGAAACAGCCAGAATCGAACCAACCGAAAGGTCGATTCCTCCTGTCAAAATCACAAAAGTCAGACCTGACGCCAATACCACATTGATAGAGGCTTGCTGACTGATGATCGAGAAATTCTGAACCGAGAAAAAGCTCTCGCTCATCAGGCCAAAGCCCACACAAAGGAGTAACAGTACGGGCAGCATGCCCGCCACTCTCATCAGTTGGCGCATTTTATCCTGGGTGGAAGCTCCGGCGATGCTTCGTACACCCGGCGTGGTGAAGTCACTTGCTACTTTGCTTTGCAGTGGGGAAGTCATTGGACTAAGTCTCCGTTGGCTAGAGTCAACCTGTCGCTGCCTGTGGCAGACGCGATAATGGCTTCAGGTGTGATATCAAGACCGCTGTGGCCACCGAGTTCGGTGACAAGTTTACCTTCACACATGACCAATACGCGGTCGGCAATTCCAACGATCTCTGGTAGTTCACTTGAAATTATCACTACGCAAACGCCGGATGCTGCTAATGCATTGATGATTTTATATATTTCTGATTTAGCCCCAATGTCGACACCCGATGTAGGCTCGTCGAGGAACAATACTCTGGGCTTCATCTCCAGCAGACGAGCCAACAAAACTTTTTGCTGGTTGCCTCCGGACAGTGCTCCAACATTGATATCTGAAGACGCTTTGATATTGAGTGCCTGGATTGCTTGTTCGGTACGTCCAGTTCCGGCCGTTCGGTCCACAAACCCTGCAAATCGAGCATCACTTCCCACAACACATACATTGATATTGTCGTGGACACTCATGTCGAGAAAAAGGCCCAGTGCTTTGCGGTCTTCTGTCAGATAGACGATGCCTGCGTTACCTGCATCGCGAGGAGAGCGTATGACTACAACTTCGCCGTCCATCTCAATCTTTCCGCCTGAGTACGCATCGACGCCTGCGATTAATCGGGCAAGTTCGGTTCTTCCAGAACCCACCAGTCCTGCAATCCCGAGAATTTCGCCGGCATACAGATCGAAACTGCAATCCTGAATTTTGAAGTCATCTGTAAGATTGCGAACACGTAGTATCGGTTGTTCGTAAGAGCACAAAGGACGCTCATGGGCGTAGAAGCCGGAAACATCGCGGCCAACCATCATCCGGACCAGGGTTTCAGCTGACAGCGTGACGCGATCCAGCGAACCAACGTAATGACCGTCCCGGAGCACCGAAACAAAGTCGGACAATGCGTATATCTCGGCCATTCGATGGCTGATATAGATGATCGCGACGCCATCATCACGTAGCTGGCGAATCAATGTAAAAAGACTTTCGGTCTCTTTTGTGGATAGCGGCGTTGTAGGCTCGTCCATCACCAGGATTCGCGTATCGGCATGAATTGCACGCGCGATTTCAACAAGTTGTTGGTCCGCAATCGACAAGGTACCGACCAGTGCATGCGGATCAAATGTGACGCCAAGTCGCTTTAGTACTACGAGCGCACCTTCGGTCATTGCCTTGCGGTTTATAACTCCACATCGTCGAATCTCTCTACCCAGGTAGATGTTCTCCACCACGCTCATATTCGCGCACAAGCTGAGCTCTTGATAGATGACGGATATGCCATGGCGCTTCGCATCGTTCACGCCATAGTTTCGAATATCACATCCGTCGATTCGTATAGTGCCACTGTCGGCGACATAGGCCCCCGATAGTATTTTCATCAGAGTGGATTTTCCGGCGCCGTTTTCGCCCATTAGCGCGTGGATTTGTCCAGGGAAAATACTGAGGTCAATGTCATGCAGGACGCGCACCCCATTGAATGATTTCGAGATGGAATGCATTTCCAATAGGGCAGGAGGGGGGCTTTCAGATCCAGTGCTCAGCATAGCTGTTAACTCCTTATCTACCGATTTGAGAAGCAGTTGAAACCTCTCATCGGTGTTCTTGTTCGAGCAACATAGTCGAAAGGAAAGCGCTTGCGCAAGCGCTTTCCTTTTCGTTCGGGGAATTCTCCAAAAAGCACTTCCATGTCCATCCCCTAGGGAAGCCCCGACCAAAGAGGACATGAATAGGATGTTAGAAAAGCGCTTGCGCAAGCGCTTTCGTCTCGGCTATGCTTTTTTCAACAAGCGCTGCTGTGTCCATCAATTGGTTCGCAGGATGATCGCTACGATAATAAAAAGGAGTGCCCGGCTATGCTGCATAGCGGATTCCACCATCTCGATTCACAGACTTCAGATGCGCTGCGCATCTCGCTGGGTCTTTCACGAAATTGCGGGCTCGCCCCGGCATCAATTCCGAGAGCCATCGACGCATTTTCTCGCCGTGAGCTTTACAATAGGTAGCAACTGGACATGAGTTCAGCGCTATCCATCAAATCACGTGAGAAAGGAGTGATGCACAGTGGGTGCAAAGATGAGCGATGTCGCGAGAGCCGCGAACGTATCAATGTCTACGGTATCTCATGTTCTCAACGGTACTCGTAAAGTACATCCTGACACCGTCCGTAGTGTGAATCAGGCTGTAGAGTCCGTAGGCTATATTCGAAACTCACTCGCTCGGTCTCTGGCTCGCTCCTCTTCGGGTTCGGGTGCTATCGGCGTGGCGATTGCTACGCTTTCAAACTATTACTTCAGTGAAACAGTACGTGCCATCGAAGCGGCATGCGCGAAAAGCGGATTGATGATGATATTGGTCAATACGCAAAGAGATCCGGAACAGGAACTTAAAGCGGTCAAGGCACTGCATGAGCGACGTGTTGACGGGATTGTACTCGCCTCGGAATATGATCCGGAGAATCGAGTATTTAATTATTTAAAAGCCAACAAGATACCCACGGTTCTCATCGATCGACTTCTCTCGACGTCTTTCGATCAGGTGGGGGTGGAGAATAAGAATTCATCTCAAGAGTTGATTGCACATTTGATTAAGCTTGGTCATCGGCGTATCGGGATGGTATCCGGACGATTGACTCAGTCTTCTTCTCATGAGCGAATTGACGGTTACCGTGCGGCTTTAGCTGACGCTGGAATTGAGTACGAAGATCAATTGGTTTGCTGTGGTGAATCGGCGATTGCGCCGGCAATGGAAGCCACGCGCCGTTTGCTATCGCTAGAGCACCCGCCCACCGCAATAATGACTGCAAACAACTTGATGACCATTGGTGCAATGCAGGCGCTTCGTGAAGCGGGGCTTGAGGTGCCAAAGGATATCGCGCTGGTTGGCTTTGACGATTTCGACTGGGCGGATGCTTTTAGCCCAAGACTGACAGTTGTAGCGCAACCTCTCGAGGAACTCGGAGCCCAAGCTGTGAAGCTTTTATTGAAGCGTATCAAGCAACCTGAGGGTAGACGTCAGACTATTAGATTGAAACCCTCTTTAATCCAGCGAGATTCTTGCGGCACTCCAAAATGACTGTACTCAGGGTTTCGTCCTGAGGATCTAGCGGTGCAGACGTGAATTATTTGATGCTTGTCCACGTCTCGCCGTCTGGATAATTTTTAAACTAAATGACTGGCACCTGGTTTCCACTTGTCGTGCACGGATATGCATGTTTGCAGTGTTTTCTGCTTGAGTGCCCCCGCGTTCGGTTTTGTTTTCTTCAGGTTTCAATGATTTCGTTATAGAGATAGACATTTATTTGAATCGCGATGGAGAACGCTGGCCCTCGCGGGAGTAAATCCGATAATTGGTCGTAACTGCACAATGCAGGGCTTATTCCTGTGATGGCGCTTCTGCGTTTGCAGAATTACAAAACGCCCACATTTGAATGGCAAGAAAAGAGTTGATTGAGACGGCACAAGCCGTATTGGCGAAGAAGGGCTGAGCATGAATAACTACAACAAAACGAATGATGTGACTGCACTGCCGGCATGGCGCAATCTGCTCGACCATCGGGAGAGCATGAAAAATTTTAGTATGCGCGATGCCTTTCGAGATAACAGTAAACGCTTTCAAGACTTTTCCTTGGCGGGCTGCGGGCTTTTTTTGGATTACTCCAAAAACCTCATCACTCACGAAACGCGTTCATTGCTTGTAAACCTTGCTCGCGAGGCAGGCGTGGAACAGGCTGCGCGTGCCATGTTCAGTGGAGAGAAAATCAACTGCTCCGAAGGGCGCCCAGTGCTGCATACGGCGCTGCGGCGACCAGTGGGGGACGCTTTGATGGTCGATGGTCGCAACTTGATGCGCGATGTGCATGGAGCCCTGGCGCAGATGACTGACGTTGTGAGTCGTATCCATAACCATCTGTGGCGTGGTTACAACGACAAGGTCATCACCGATGTCGTAAACATTGGTATTGGTGGCTCATTTCTGGGCCCGGAGCTTGTCTCTGAGGCGCTGGCGCCTTTTGCTCGGCATGGGGTGCGGTGCCATTATCTAGCTAATATCGACGGCAGCGAGTTCCGAGAGGTTACAGCCGAACTGAACGTAGAAACAACGCTGTTCATCATTTCCAGCAAAACCTTCGGTACTCTTGAAACCTTGAAGAATGCACAAGCTTCTCGTAGCTGGTACTTGGCTAAGGGCGGGACGGAAGAGAAGCTATATCGCCATTTCATTGCTGTGACCAGTAATCGCCAGGCAGCGCTGGATTTCGGCATCCGTGAAGCAAACATTTTTCCTATGTGGGACTGGGTCGGTGGCCGTTACTCACTATGGTCTGCAATTGGCCTGCCGATTGCGCTGGCCATTGGCATCGCTAACTTCAAGGAACTGCTATCCGGCGCGTACGCTATGGATCAGCATTTCCTGAACGAACCATTGGAACAGAACCTTCCTGTTCTTTTAGCAGTACTCGGCGTTTGGTATCACAATTTTTGGGGTGCGCAAAGCTATGCTTTCTTGCCCTATGACCATTACCTGCGCAACTTCGTTAAGCATCTGCAGCAGATGGACATGGAGTCAAATGGCAAAAGTGTTCGTCATGATGGCACGTCAGTGTCCTGCACCACGGGCCCGGTAATCTGGGGCGGCGTGGGATGTAACGGACAGCACGCTTACCACCAGTTGCTGCATCAGGGAACGCCTCTGATTCCAGCTGACTTCATTGTGCCTGTGGTCAGCCACAATCCAGTGGCTGATCATCAGGAATGGCTGTACGCCAATTGCTTGTCTCAAAGCCAAGCGCTGATGTGGGGCAAAACCCGCAGTGAAGCTGAGGCAGAGCTAAAAGCCAAAGGCCTTTCATCCAGTGAGATTGAACGACTGGCACCGCATAAAGTGATCCCCGGTAACCGGCCAAGCAATACAGTTGCTCTTGAGATCATCAATCCACATAGCCTTGGTGCGCTGATCGCCCTTTATGAGCACAAGGTCTTTGTCCAGGGCGTAATTTGGGGAGTCAATTCGTTTGATCAATGGGGCGTGGAACTGGGCAAGGAGCTAAGTAACAACGTCCATAGCCTCCTGACTCGCTATGACGCGCAACCGGCTGATGATTCCTCGACGCAGGGTCTTATAGATTTCTTCCGAGGACGTCATCGGGGGTAGAGCCTCATAAGATTGGACGGGACTAATGCCTTATCGTTAGCTCGTCTGGTCACTTTGCGCCGGCAATGCCTGGATTTTTCTCATTGGTTTAGCGGTGCCTTTTCTATTCGATTTAACTTGGTATTTCCCTTTTTGAAACAGGTGCGTGGGATTTAACCGCGTGCTTTGATTAAAAGCGTGCTGTTCGCGTCGGCCTTATCCAATAAATATAACAAACAAAAGGTGTTATGAATGAACGTTAAAACTCTCAGCGCAGTTCTGGGTGCGTCCTTTGCTGTCGGCTTTTTACCCGTTGACGCGTATTCAACAGACTTCAGTGGTTATTTCAGAACCGGAGTTGGAGATTCGACTCAAGGAGGGAAACAGTCGTGTTTTCAGCTACCGGGCGCGCAATCCAAATACCGTCTTGGCAACGAATGTGAGCAATATCTGGAGCTGGATTTGCGCCAGGATCTGCTTTCACTGGACGACGGCTCGGTGGTCAGCGTGGAAGGCATGGCACAGTTTTATAACGAGTATGGCCATGAACCAAAATTTGACGGGGAGCACGGCTATACGCGGATGAGTCAGCTCTACGCTGAGTGGAGCAAGATGCCGGCATTGAATGGCGGTTCTTTCTGGGCGGGCCGTCGTTACTACAACCGAAACGACATCAATATTTCCGACTACTTCTACTGGAACCAAAGCTCAACAGGCTTTGGGTTCGACCAGGTCGCATTGGGAGATCTGAAATACAGCTATGTGTTCTCACGCAAGGACAACGTCTTCCAAAAGGATTTTGTTACCCGTCATGATGTGACCGTCAGTGGATTCAACACAAATCCCGGTGGCGAGGTTCAACTGGGCGTCAGTTATCTGGACAAGCCGAGCCGCGAGAATGCTCATCAGGGCTGGTCGGTGGTTGCCCAGCACAAGCAGGTCGCGTTTCTTGGCGGAGTCAACAAGTTCGCTGTTCAATACGGCCGAGGGCCGGGCACCGCATTGGGCTACACCGGTGATACCACGTTGGATGAGAGCAACAAGAGCTGGCGGCTCGTGGAGTTTTTCGACTGGCAAATGACCCATGCTTTTAGTGGTCAAGTTGAATTGGTCTATCAAAAAGACACGCGCCCTGATGGTGATGATCAGAACTGGTTATCCATTGGTGTTCGGCCAATTTATGCGTTCACGGATCAGTTCAAGTTGATCACAGAAGTTGGGCGCGACCAGGTTGAAGCTGCAGACGGTACCCGAAAACTCACTAAGTACACCATCGCGCCTACCTGGTCACCGAAGGGCCCGGGATTCTGGGACAGGCCGGAATTTCGTCTGTATTACACCTATGCTACCTGGAACAAGGCTGCGCAACGCGCCGCCAGCTTGCAATCTCCGGGATCGGCGTTGTCTGATACCGGTGCGTTTGGTACAGACCTGCAAGGCTCCAACGTAGGTGTTCAGATCGAGTATTGGTGGAAATAAATCCTGAAATGACAGGGCTGACAATCAGCCCGGATCTACTTCAACAACTGCGGATAGCGAGGGCAATCCAACGCTTCCTCTGGTGAACCGCGAGAGGAAGTGAGCGAGTCAGAGGGTGCTGAACGTTGTGACGTTCAGCACCATAGTCGATCGAACATTGTTGAAGCTTTTTCAGGCGAGTCACTCAGAGTGAGAGACAACGTCACCATCCTTTTATCCAGTGATCGAATTTGTAATTGCGCACTGATGCACCGGCGCGAAAGTCACCTAGGCCGCCGCTTCGTCGCTTCTTGCAGCTGCATTCGAAAGTATCAGCTCAAATATTCGTCCAGGTTGCTGGATTCTTCTGCAAAGCGCTCGATCAGAAATTCGAGAAGGGCGCGTACGCGAGGTGCCATATACCGGTTACGTTGATATAGGGCATGTACCGGCGCGTCCTCAGACCGCCACTGCGGCAATAGAATCTTCAAGCGTCCTGCTCGTAGGTCTGCGCCAATATCCCACATCGATTTCATTGCAATGCCGTAACCGTGAACCGCCCACTCTCGAGCGACCGCGCCATCATTCGTCTCGCGAGCGTTTGCAAGCGGGACCCTATAACTTTCGACTTTGTCATTTCGGGTGAAGCGCCAGTCGTTTGCAGGCCCGGCGACAGAGTTAAGGACAATGCAGTCGAAACGTTCCAAATCCCGTGGATGTTCGGGGGCGCCGTGTTTTGCCAGATATCGAGGCGATGCACACAGCACGCGCCGATTGGGTGCCAGGGGGCGGGCAACGAAGGAACTGTCCGGCGGCACGCCAAATCGGATGGCAAGATCAATATCGTCTTGCAACAAATTCGACAGCGAATCCGACAGCACCAGCGCGAACCTCACCTCAGGGTATTGCGTGTTGAACTGGTCAAGCCAGCTCTTTAGCACGTTGCGACCGAAATCCGAGGTTGCGGAAATTCGCATCTTGCCACCCACAACGCTTTTCCCAGCTTGTAGAAAGGCATTGCCATCGTCGAGTGCCTGGAGTGCCTGCTGGCAATAGGACAAATACGTCCGCCCTTCATCCGTCAAGCGCAGGTGGCGTGTCGTGCGCTCGAACAGGCGCGTATGCAACACAGATTCGAGCTTAACCAGGCGCGCACTCGCGGCAGCGGGGGATAGCCCGAGCTTGCGGCCTGCAGCCGACAATCCACCGAGATTTGCTGCTTCGACAAACAGCCTGATGTCGCCTAGGTAGTCCATGATATTTCGAAGTTTTTTGAAAGTTATTCAAATAATACGCCAATTATCAAATTGAAGAGAGCTACGCAAAATGGCGGCATGAACAAACAGCCAGAGTCTCGTCATGAAGCTTGACCATGCAACGATCGTCACCGGAGACCTCGAAGGCGCATCCGGCGTCGTCATCGAACTGGTCACCAATCAGCAATCAGTCATCCCCTGAGCAGCCGAGCCTTTATCAAACTGCGGTTCGACCGTGTATCCCTCATTACCTATCGATTGGAGAATCCTCATGTCGCTTTTACCTGTTGCGCGCCTGACCCGCGCAAGTTGTTGGTTACTCACTTCCCTGGTCACCGTCGCGCTGACCCCCGTCTTCGCCGCGACCGATTCGCTCGTCCAGCCCCGCACTGTGATCGTCGACCATAGTCTTGCGAAGGCACAGGTTGAGGCGCAGATCCTGGCCGCACGCCGCTATGGCACGTTCTGGACCACCGGCGACGAAGCTCTCGCGCGCGCCGCCCTGGCACCCGACTTCAAGGATTCAACACTGCCGCCAGGTCGCCCCCAAGGCATCACCGGGCCGATCGCGGCATCGAAAACGATGCATGCGGCTATTCCCGATATCCAGTGTGAAGTGGAGCAGATGATGGTGGTTGGCGACCGAGTCATCGCTCATTTGCATTTCACCGGCCACTTTACCGGCCAGTTCAAGAGCGTCCAGGGCAAAGGGCAGCCGATCGACTTCATCGCGACCGATATTTATCGCGTCGTCGAAGGTCGCATCGCTGAGAACTGGCATCTCGAAGACAATCTGACCCTGCTGCAACAGCTCGGTTTGATTGCCAAGTAAGGAGATTGCACTGATGAACATTGACCATGAACCCATTGCTGACGGCCCGAGTACATCGGAGCAAGTCAGCCGCCGGACGTTTCTCAATCGAGCCGGGGCGGCAGCGGGCGTCCTTGCTGCGAGTGCGGTGTTCCCTGCTACCGCAGCCGCGCAAGCTGCACCCTCCACGTCAAAGCTCGTGGCTACGCCACGCCACGCCATGGTCAGTTCTGGCCTGACGGCATTCGGCTGGTCATTTCCATTTCCATGCAATTTGAGGCGGGTGGACAGCCGTCCAAAGGTACGGACAGTCCTTTCCCCAAGGTAGATTTTTCGCCAGATATTCCATCGGATCTAGCAGCTAATACCTGGTTCGCCTACGGTTATCGCGAGGGAATTCCACGCATGCTCGATCTGTGGGATCGCCACCATGTCAAGGTGACCTCGCACATGATCGGCGAGGCCGCTGGGCGGCATCCCGAAATCGCAAGAGAGATCGTTGCGCGCGGCCATGAAGCGGCCGGACACGGTCCTCGCTGGAGTTCCCAGTATGCGATGAGCCGCGAGGAGGAGAGGCAGTTCCTCATCCAGGCAGCCAGCATGGTCGAAGAAGTCACAGGCCAGCGACCGATAGGTTACAACTGCAACTGGCTGCGGCGTGGTCCGAACACGTTGTCGCTGCTACAAGAGTTGGGCTACGTCTACCACATCGACGATCTGAGTCGCGATGAGCCTTTCATCGAACAGGTCAACGGCAAGGACTTCGTCGTGGTGCCATATACACTGCGCAACAACGACATCCTGCTGATCGAAGGCCGCAACTATTCGCCGACCCAGTTCCTGGAGCAGATAAAGCTGGATTTCGATCAACTCTACGAAGAAGCCGGCACACGCCGCCGCATGATGTCGGTCAGCGCTCATGACCGCATCAGCGGCTCGCCGCAGATGGTGAGGGTCTGGGACGAGTTTCTGCGTTACGCCAAGAGCCGGCCGGGGGTCGCATTCATGCGCAAGGACGAGATTGCACGCTACATCCAGAACAGCCCGTTGACTCCGCGCGAAGCTGAAACACTATAAAAACATGCTTTCTGCCAGCGGCGCTTTGGACAGCGGAGTCAAATGTCCGCTCTTGGGATCTATACGGTAGCCCAGCACCTGAAACGGCTTGACCCGCAAGGCGGCAAACAACACTTTGCCGTCAGGGGGGGATGGCCATGGGGTTGACCTGATCACCGGCGTTGACCTGTTCAATCAGGCTCAGCGCGCCGTTGTGCATCCGTATGTCATGCGCCAAAAGGGCTGGGTAGGGCCGCAGGCACTTGCTGCATCGAAGCCGGTACAAGCGAAACCCCCATTCTGCCGCTACCAAATGTACGACAGAGGCAAGTTGTGGAGCGCGTTGTCCCAGGATCGGGTCGACACCAGCGGTTTGATCACAGATGGCAAAGAATGGGGCCGAGAATCGGAATTGGCCTACGTCGTGCAGTCCGGCGCGCTGAAAAATCTCAGCTTTAAATGGCGAAATTCGAGTGTTCGCAGGGATTTCAGTACCAATGAGTTTGATGAAAACCGGATTTTTATTAATTATCCTATATCGCTATTGTGACGAATATTCTGCGTTGCAGGGTGGCAGCGGCGGCGAGTCAATAAAAAGACTCGCATCGTCAGCTTCCCTCCGCGGCCTCATCAAACTTCAACCGGGCAGCTTCAACCTCAGGCAATTTGTCGAGCGTCCATTTATGCAATTCGCGAAATGGCTGCTGCAGTGTTAGACCAAGTGGGGTGATCTCATACTGCACTGCCACGGGCGAGAACGAAATGATCTGGCGCGAGACGAGACCATTTCGTTCCAACCGCCGCAGGGACTGTGTAAGTGCCTTCTGAGTGACGCCCTCCAGGCGACGCCTGATGGCATTGAAGCGATGCGGCCCATCATCAAGCACCGCCAGAACCATCATCGACCACTTATCTGCGATTTGGTCGAACAGCGCCCGGCTTGGGCAGTCTGACGAAAAACATTGCGGCTTTAATTCCAGCATCGAAGTTTCCTCATGTATACCTAGGCGACTCTAGGTGCCTAATTGACATTAGGTCTACAAAATATACTTATGTGACTTCCAAAAGCAAATGGAGTCCATCCAATGTCAAAGCTTGATACCAGCGTTTTATTTCGTCCTCTTTCCATCCGATCGCTTGAACTGAAAAACCGGATTGTCATGGCGCCAATGACGCGTCTGTTCTCACCCGAAGGCATCCCGGGTGAAGCGAGCACTGCCTACTACCGGCGGCGGGCAGAGGGAGGTGTCGGGCTGATTTTGTCGGAAGGCACCGTGGTTGATCGCCCAGCATCACGCAATGATTCCGGCATCCCTTTTTTTCACGGCGAAGCGGCGCTGGCGGGGTGGAAAAACGTGATCGATGCGGTCCACAACGCTGGCGGGCGCATGGCACCGCAGATCTGGCACACCGGTGCCACGCGTTACATCAACGACTGGGAGCCTGATGCGCCAGTGGAAAGCCCGTCGGGCCTTGATTCGCCAGGTGACCTGCGTGGTGTGGCGATGAGTGAAGAGGACATTGCCGACACGGTAGCAGCGTTCGCCAAGGCCGCAGCGGATGCCAAACGACTGGGCTTCGATACCGTTGAGATCCACGGAGCCCATGGTTATCTGATCGATCAGTTTTTCTGGTCTGGTACCAATCTGCGCACCGACCGCTACGGCGGCCCGACAATCAAGGAACGCTCGCGCTTTGCCAGCGAGATCGTATCTGCTGTTCGTCATGCTGTTGGCCCTGAATTCCCGATCATCATGCGCGTCAGCCAGTGGAAGCAACAGGACTACGGCGTACGCGTCGCTGAAACACCAGCTGTGATGGAAGACTGGCTGCTGCCATTGGTCGAGGCCGGTGTCGACGTCCTGCACTGCTCGCAGCGACGTTTCTGGGAACCTGAGTTTCCCGAAATTGACGGTGAGAACGGGCTGAACTGCGCGGGCTGGGCGAAGAAAGTCACTGGAGCCACAACCATTAGCGTCGGTTCGGTTGGGCTAGATAATGATGTTACTAATGCCTTCGCCGGCAAGGGATCAACCCCTGCGAGTTTGGATCGGCTTGTCGAGCGCATGGAGCGCGAAGAGTTTGATCTGATCGCTGTAGGGCGTGTTCTGCTAAGTGACAAGGATTGGGCAGCCAAGGTGGAAAATGGCGATTACGCAGATCTGAAAGGCTTCAATCCGGCATCTTTAGCCGAATTGGTTTGAGCCTTACTACGGAGTATGGAAAGTGTAATGTTACAAAGGTTTTAGCCTGAAGAAATCAGAGGTCTCGCCTCGGATTTTGCGAGGTTGAGTCGTAATCTGTTGTTGTTATTGTTGAGTGCGCCCTGACTGTTTCAATGACCGAACATGTTAAGGCCACTCAACACCCGCGCAAACAGGATTGGGTTGCAGTGTGGCCTGGGAGTTTATGCGCAGGCTACACAGCGTCGCTAATTAATGTAGCGCTAGATACTTCATGGCGCGAGTGGGCACCGTGTCATGGCGTCCATATTTGTGCGTCGCGGGGCATCCACCAATTGGAGCTGCAAGGCTGCGGCGAAAAATGCATCGGCGACTAGGCTAGCGGAGCAGGCAAGCCGAGTTGGACTGTATAAAACTCGTGGCTTTCCTCTGCATTCATATTGCTCGTCGAGGCTTGCACGAAGCTCGGGCCCAAACGCTTCGGGTCCTGGTCAGCGGTCTACCAGCAGCTTCGGGATTGACGGAATCAAGGACCGTTCGACCTGCTGCTCAAATGGCTGCACATCAAGTTGATGCTTCCAAAACTGCGACTACACTCGGTCTTGCTGGCCCAGAAGGATCGACGGCAGCCGTGAGTTTTCGTTGGTCCCGTTGAATTATTTATCTTCGAGACAAGGAGCAGTCATGACTTCGCTAGACTCACTTCAGCAAAGGCAAATCAGTCTTACACACGCTTTCGTGGTCAACAATGCGGCGTTGCATTCTCAGTCCTGGAAAAACATGAAGAATCCTACGCCGAGTCAGGTTACGGACAATATCCTTTCGCGTCTGAATGCCTCCAAGGTAGGCGGCGGTTATGACGTGGTCTGGGGCCCTGCGCTGGTGATGGATGGCGAACACGCGGCGCACATCACCGTGGTGCTGGCCGGCGAGAATGACATCGTCGTGGTGACGAGTGGGACACTCAAGGACTCCTTAAAGGATCAGGTGGACGATCTTGATATTTTTCCAATGGTGCCATTGAAAAGCGTTATCCCGGGCTGCCAGGTACCGGCGAACATCGCGGAGGGAACTTCAAAGGGTGTGAATGCGATACTGACTACAGCATCGACTGTCGGTTCTCAGGGCACGCTGTGCGATTTTCTAGGAAAGCAGCAAAGTGGGGCGACGATCCGATTGGTCGGTCATAGCCTCGGCGGTGCGCTCATGTCGGTGGTCGCGCTTTATCTGAAAGACAAATTTCCGGGCTTTAACTTATTTTGTGAAACGTTTGCTGCACCCACGGCTGGCGATGGTTTGTTCGCGAGCTATTTCAATAAGCAAATGGCCGGCAATGCGTTACGCATTTACAACACGCTGGATGTTGTTCCGATGGCGTGGTGTGCAACTTCTCTCGATTACTCCCTGACCCTTTATGAGGACGATCCCAAGGAAAACACGAGGAACATGGTTTGTTCCTGCATAGACAAGGTTGTGAATAACAACCTGAACTACACGCAATGGGGAATGGGCAGCGCGAACATGGAGCTGCGGCTCTGTGGGGAACTTCAATCCGACTGCACAAGCTACGAGTCTCAATCCGGCTATCAGCACGTCTATGAGTACATGACACTGTTGGGTCTGCAGCCCGGCGATATACCGATGCCGCCGTTCGGCAGCTAGTGAGATAGTCTCGTCGTCCAGACGTTCGGGTTGTAGTTAGGGGCATTCCTTTGAGAAGCCTTAACTGCAACCCGTTTATCCGTAAACCTATTACTCGCAACAGTGCTTAAGCAGGCGCGATGTGGATGGTGAATTCATCTCCTGCCAACGACCGTAGCTTTTTATTGCTCATCAATCGGCTATTTAACTGCGGGGCAAATATGTCTGACTATGATGCCGAATTCGATTTTTTGTGTTTTCTCGCAAGCTGATGGCTTTGACCATTGCTCGTCACGTACCAGAAGGCGTCAGCTACTCGCTGGTGACTTTAAAATCAGAGGCAATGGGTCGATGTAAGCCGACTGCAGGTCCCGCTCCGGGATCTCCCAGATGATTTGCTTGGGCGGCGTTTCTTTGTAGGCCGGGTTGTTGAGGTAGCTGTTTGCCGCGCCAGAGAACGCTCCGCCGTCTTTGGCGAAGTTACCCACGGGGGCGCCCAGTGCCTGCTGCAGAAACCCTGCGAAGTTGGAGTTGCGCGAGAATGAGGTGCCGATGAGCGCGGTGTTGGGGAGATCGGCATCGCCAAAGAGGTCTGCCTCAGTATCAGGGCTGTCGGCTGACGCAACGGGAAGTTCGTGGGTGCTGGTTTGGGCGACCATTTCGGGTGCGGGTTGCCAGTTAAGCGGCAGCCAGTCGATGCCCGCCAGATGGACCAGATCGCCAGGTCGCACCGCGAGCGGGGCATGACTTTCGTTGAACGACCTGCGTGGCGTTGCGCTGATGCCCAGGCTCTTCAGGCGCTGGGTGATGGCGTCGGCCGCCGCCTTCGCGCCGGATTCGCTCCAGTGCGTATCGGTGCGCAACCAGGCACTGGCCCCCAGTGGTGTCAGCGCACCGGTGAGGTCCAGATTCGGCACGCCACCCACATCTAATTTCGAGGCCCAGGTCTGTATGCGCCCTTCGAGAACGGCTGGACGGTGCAGTGCGCAACGCTGCCCGGAAGCGATGCGGCTCTTGTCTGGAACGATGACCACCAGCAGGCTGATGTCACGTTGGGAGAGCTGCTGCTTCAGATCAATCACTGCCTGGACTTTGGCATCGGCATTGCGCTGCGCTTGATCATTGACCTTGAGCTCATCGGCCAAAAACAACCAGTCAGGACAACCCGAGCGAACCCTCGGCCCGGTGTCACCGAGGAGCAGCCAACTGGCACCGCGCTCCAGCTCGGCGAAGGTCGTGGGGAGTTGAGCGTTCGACAGTTCCTTGGCGATCCGATGCGTGATATCGCCGTCAAGAATCTGCGGGGGCAGCACTTTATCGGGTAGCGAGATTTGCCCTGAGACAATCAGACGACCAGAGGACAGCAGCCCGACGAACAGGAATATCAGCAGCGCCACACCTGCCAACCGACTGCTGCGTGTCGCCAGATCATCTGGCGGAGTGGGGGGCGGGGTGTGCTTTAGGTTCGTCATCAGAATTGGAAGTACAGGAAGGGGACGGTTTCGCGACTGGCGATCAGTGCGAACGACAGCATTAAACCGGCGATGGGCCAAAGAGCGGCGGTGTAAAACGCAATGCCGCCCAGTTGTTTCTCACAGTAAGGGCGCAGCAGCGGTGCGACGATTCCGAACACACCCAGCAAGCCCGCAAGGCCGTGTACCGGGCGCAGGGTCGCGGACAGTTCATCACCGAGGGCGATGCCCTGCAGGCCGAACTGTCCGGCATACAGACGTAGCGCGCTGTGAAAGTCGGGGGCGCGGAACAGTGTCCAGGCCAGGCAAACGAACAGCAGTGTCAGCCCATGGGAAAGCACCGGCGGTACCGGGGACAGGGTAGAGCTGTTCCAGGCACGATTCACACACAACGCAATGCCATGGGCGCTGCCCCACAGCAGATAATTCCAGCTATCGCCACCGTGCCAGAGGCCGGCGATGGCCATGATCAGGAACAGGTTGCGATAGGTCTTCCAGGTGCCTTTGCGATTGCCACCCAGCGAAATATAGAGATAGTCACGTAACCAGCTGGACAGCGAGAGGTGCCAACGACGCCAGAAGTCCTGGATGCTGTTGGCCAGATACGGACGGTCGAAGTTCTCGGGAAAGTGAAAACCCAGCATCAGTCCCAGCCCAATCGCCATGGCACTGTAGCCGGCGAAGTCGAAGAACAGTTGCAGGGAGTAGGCAAGGCAGCCGACCCAGGCGTCGGAGAAGCTGGGGTTTGGCAAACTGAACGCCACATCGACCACCGGCGACAGGGTGTCGGCCACCAGCACCTTCATGCTCATCCCGACCATGAACCGGCGTGCGCCCAGCGAGAAATTCTGCAGGTTGAAGTGACGCTGATTCAGCTCACGCCGAACCCAGTCATAGCGAATGATAGGGCCGGCGACCGAATGGCCGAACATCGAAATATAGGTGGCGTAATCAATAAAGCTGCGTTCGACCGGCACGGTGCGGCGGTGTACATCCACCAGATAGGAAATCGCCTGCAATACGATAAACGATAGACCGGCCGGCATGATGACCCGCTGCCAGTCCAGCGGCATGGCGCCATACCAGGTGACGGCATCGATCAACGTGCCGGCAACGATGTTGGCGTATTTGTACCAGCACAGCACCGCCGTGTTGAGCACGATCAGCATCACCAGTAGCCGCACGCGGCCCTTGCCTTTTCCCCGCGAGGCGTCAATCAGCAAACCGCCGGCCCACGCCGTGATCGTCAGCACCACATGCACTGCGAGGAACCGGGGGCTCAACCAGCCATAGAACAGCCAGCTGCCGATCAGTAGTGTGACGTTGCGCCAGGCGGCTGGGCACACTGCATAAGTGGACAAGAACAGCGGCAGGAACAACGTCAGAAACTCGAGAGAGGCAAAAACCATGGTGGTGGCGCGATCCGATCAGTGGGCCAGGACGTCAGTCGCGAGCAACAGGTGCGGACCCTTTGCGCCAGGTAGCAGCACAACGCTGTAGCGCTCGCCGGCCTTGAGCTGGCCCAGGTCAAGCGGGGCACCGACGTTGGTTTGGGCGCAGACCAATTGAACCGACAGGTTGACCGGGTTG